>POVV01000925.1_pt1 | contig 13691 bp, 10 predicted proteins | sample 1560271 | NCBI WGS metagenome assembly POVV01 (sample SAMN08337232, study PRJNA429181) | Bioreactor metagenome, whole genome shotgun sequencing project. | biome: cows' rumen and soil; feature: anaerobic; isolation source: anaerobic chemostat enrichment culture, galacturonate as sole carbon... | reverse complement strand
TCCCACCTTGACCTCCCGGGTACCGTCATTCATCGCTGATACGGCTCTATCCGTCTCGCCTTGAATACTGCCAATCAGACCGGCAATCTGTTTTGCGGCTTCCTGAGACTGTTCGGCAAGCTTGCGCACTTCATCGGCAACGACGGCAAAGCCGCGTCCCTGTTCACCGGCCCGGGCGGCTTCAATCGCCGCATTGAGGGCTAACAGATTGGTTTGTCCGGCAATACCGGAAATGGCGTCAACAATCTGACCGATTTCCTTAGAGCGTTCACCCAGTTCGGCGACAACCTTTGCCGAGGTATTCACTGTCTGTTCGATCTGCGTCATTTGGCTGATCGCTTTGTTTACCGATTTACTGCCTTCATTTGCTTTCGTGGCAGCCTGCGCCGATTGATTAGCTACCTGATGGGTCGTGGCGGCCACTTGCTGAATACCGGCAGACATCTGTTGTACTACAGCGGAGGTATCATTAGCCGCAGCGAGTTGTTCCGCCGCGCCTGACGCCACATCGGTAATCGAGCCGGCAACCTGATTTGACGCCAGTGCGGACTGGTCGGCGCTGGCTGTCAATTGTTCACTGGATGCGGCCAGTTGCTCGGACTGAGAATGAACCTTGCTCACAAGCTCACGCAGGTTTGTCCGCATCTGCCTAAAGCCTTGCGCTAACTGACCGATTTCATCTTCTGTCGTCACCTTCGCCGCACGGTCTTGCAAATCGCCTTCTGCCAGCAAAAGACACTCATCCCGCAGTATCAGGATTGGCCTGGTAAACTGTTTGGCGATAAACATCAGCAATGCAGCAACAACAGCTAAGCAAAGCACGGCGATAATCAGCATCGTTCTCGCCAAAGCAGCAGTTCCTTTGGTGGCCTCTGCTTCAGGCGCCGATACGATCATGGTCCAGCGTTGGCCTCCCGGCAGGTCAATCGGAATGAAAACCCCGGATTTTGTCACACCGTCGGTAAATTTATACAATCCCTGTACCTGTTTGCCGGAACGGGCAGCAGTTGTGAATAATGAGATCAGACTGTCGTCAAGCTCTTGCTGTTCCAGCTTAAGGTCTTCATGAACTTTCTTTTGAGTAAGATTAAGTTTGCCAAGAACTGCGGGAAGCAAAGGATGAGCAATAACCGTTCCTGAATCATCAGCGACAATTCCATAGCCAGTATCCAGAAATTTCAGATCTTTGATCAAATCAGTCACTGCGTCAAGAGAATACGTCCCGCCTGTTACCGCAACAAGTTGTCCATTGCTCAGGACCGGAACAGCCAAAAAGATCGACAGCTTACCGGTTGCTCTGGACAGCAGCGGTTCAGACACGTAAGATTGTTTGGTTTCGAGCACCTTTTTAAAATATTCGCGGTCTTGGTATTGGCCGTTGGTTCCGTCAAAGCGGAACGCTGCCCCATCGGGAGCGATGAACAAAACAGTTTCAAAGCCGATCCGCTTTTTGATTTCTGCCATCGCCTCAACAATTTGGGCTCTGTCAGTCCCAGCCCGGAGAACCGGCAGCCTTGCCATATCTTCCAGTTGGATCACAATTTCCCGAATACCACCCTGCAGACGATTGCCATAATCGGTACCGATCGCCATGGCTGTTTCATTAACGCTTTTAACTAATGATTCTTTAGACAAATAATAGCTGACTCCAGATAATACGCTCAATGCGACGAAAACAAGCGGCAGTAGCCATAGCAGTAACCGAGTCTGGACACTTTTAAAGTTCACACGACAACCTCCTCATTATCAATTGCACACTGATTTACTTTTTCACCTCTTTTCTCCTGAGACAAAATAAATAAGACCCTGCCAATGCACGGTCATATCGTCAGCAGTGGCAACTTGGCAATCATAGGATTTCTCCCTTAGACCCATAGTTTTGCGTCCTTATCTTTCAATAAGTTTGCCGAATATATAAAGCAAGACTTACTTCAGGTGCGGAACCCTGCCTGAAGCTTAGTCGCACTCATCCAGGAGCCTAGCCGCTCTTAACTCACCGCTTATAATAGCGGGAGCCTTAGCGGCTTGGCCATCGGATAAATATCTTGTTTTTTTTGCAATTTTCTTATATTATACCATGTTTTTCTTCCTGATTCAAGAAAGCATTATTTGTCGAAATTTAGCTTATCAATGATGTTTTTGACTAAATTTGACCGGAATTCACACCTTTTTGTTCAACAGCAGAAGAAATATGGCCGATGTATCATTTTACATATACTGCACAAACACGACTAATTTTGTGCTGATTTTTCTATTAGCAGGGAGACAGTTCAGTTTTGTCGAATTAAATTATTTTATTAAAGATATGGGCTTTGGAGGCTAGTATGAAGGAATGGCTGGTAAAACACAAACGAAGCATTATTTTTGTGCTAATCCCGCTTGTCATCCTGACCGGGTTGTGGCAAGTATTCTCAGACAAGGTATCGAAAGCACTGCAAGCGAGCCTGGTTGCCAGTGTCAGCGAAAAGCTCAACGGGCGGCTTGAAGTCGGTTCAATTGATCTATCCCTTCTCAGTTGGGTACGGATTCGCCATGTGGCGATCTATGATAAGCAAAATACGCTGATTGCTAAAAGCCCCAACATTGAGATCAAGTATCAATTATCTAACCTGCTGCAAGGCAATTTAGGCATGTCGAGCATTGAAATCGTCGCCATTCAAGGCCCGGAGCTCTGGTTAAAAACCGAGAAAGAGCGCTGGAACTGGCAAGGCCTGATGAAAGACGATAACAGCACAACCGATTTCCGCGGCAAAGTGGAAATCGGCGAAGGAACCGTTCATATCGGTAATGAACAAATTACCCAAACCATCGAAGGCGTCAACGGTTCAGTTAGTTTTGCCGCATATCCGGCCGACTTGGCAATTGATCTCAAGGGACGTGTCGATCAGGCTGCTGTAAGCATAGCCGGTAACTGGGGCGAAGGCCATCCTGCCGAGCTCACGCTCCGCACCGATGGTTTTGATATTGCCAAATTGGGCGGCTTATTGCCTGCAACACCTGATATCCTGTTAGAGAAAGGAATCCTCAAACATACGCAGATAACAGCCAGGCGTGATGAACAGCAAAAGGTGAGCTACCGTGCCGCAGGCGCATTTTCCGCATTAACGGTTGCCGGTAAAGTAGACATCCGCGAAGGTGAAGGTAAGTTCAGCGCCGATACACAGGGCTTGCAATTTGAGGATTTATCGCTGCTTCTTTCCGGCCAGCGCGTAAAAGGCAAAGGCAATATTATACTGGCAGGCGATAAACAAACGCTTGATTTTTCACTGTCACTGCCTGATGTCGATCCGGCGGCATTTTTCGGCGGCTTAGCTGCACAACGGCCGGTTTCCGCTGCTGTCACCGTCACAGGCCCATTAACCCAGCCGCTGGTATCCGGGAGCTTTCAGATTCCCCAGGTCAGTATGAGCGGCATGTCGGTAAGCGGGATCAGCGGAAACCTGCGTTATGAGAATGGCCGCATCAGCCTGCAGCAAGTGCAGGGAGCCGCTTACCAGGGTCGGCTGTCTGTATCGGGCAATATCCTGACAGCAGATGAAAGCTACGAGCTGGCTGCAACGGGCAGCGGCATGGACAGCTCATCTCTCACTGATAAAGATGTCCAGGGGCCTCTGGATTTTACCGGCCAGGTCAGCGGTAAAGGCGGAGCAGCGACAACCAAGGGAAACTTTATCATTCATAATGGTAAAGCCTATGGCCTTGCATTCCAAACACTGACCGGCAATTTCGTCAGACGCGGCGAAACGACCGATATTTCCAACATTGTCATCAAAACAGCTCTGGGAACCTTTTATCCGGAGCAGTTGAGCCGCGACGCCCTAGAAAAATTAAGCCAGCACAATATCCCGACCTCTAAGGAAGAAGTAAAAAAAGCAGCGACTGATGCGCTGATCAAACGGATTTTCCGGTAAAGGGAGACGGTTTTAAACCGCCAAAACGCCATGCGCGCGTTGCGCGCCGCCAAAGGGTACGGTGCGCATGATATGCGCACAATACATCCTTTTTGTGCAGGCGCGCAGCGCCCTTGGCATTTTGGTGGTTTAAAAAACGGTCTCCGTTTCCTCTGTGTACTCTCTGTGGTTAGTTTTTCTGTATCCTGCGCTGCCTGTCACAGTAAAGGAGGCTACCGATGTCAAACGTCACCATCCGCGGCGTTCGGCCTGATGATTTGGACCGGATCGCTGAAATAGAAGCACTATGTTTCCCCGCAGCAGAAGCAGCTCCGCGCGCGGCCTTTGCCGAACGTATCCAGGCCTTTCCCGACTGCTTTTTCGTCGCCGAGGCTGATGGAATTCTGGTCGGATTTATCAATGGCTGTGCGACAAACAGTCTGGTTATCTATGATGAACTGTTTCATAACACCCGGCATCATATACCGGGCGGCAAGAGCTTGACCGTTTTCGGACTGGATGTGATTCCGGATTATCGCAGGCAGGGAATCGCCGCCCGGTTAATGAAGCATTTTATCCAATCAGCCAAGTCCGCCGCGCGGGAACGTGTCATTTTAACCTGCAAAGCACATTTGGTTCCTTATTACGAATCTTTTGGTTATATAAACAACGGCCTTTCCGCTTCCACGCATGGCGGGGCTGAGTGGTTTGATATGACCCTGCCTCTGGTATAAAAAATGCTCATAACCGTCACACCGTGCGGTTATGAGCATTTTTTATGCCAGAGGCTTCTTGCCTAACGTGGAAGACAAAACGGCGTAATCAACTGGTCAAAGGCATTGACATTAATCGTCCCCGGCGATAAGCCATTCGTTGTCCGGTTGGTGTTCAAGGTGATCACTACGCTCTGAATAGAGGCAAAACCACCCGGAACAGGTATACCACGGAACGGATTGTAATCTAGCGGTGCAATATAGTAATTTAAAACGCCATTGGCATTAACGATCAGTCGGTTGGGATCAAAGCCGTCAGCAGCATAATTCGCGTCTAAGGGAGCGGCAGGGAACGGGCCTCTGTCGGTTAAAAACCAAAGTGTATATACGCCCAGCGGGATTAACCCCTGAGCCCTGATTTCAATATGCCCTGCTTCCGGCTCACCGCAGACCTCGCCCCTTGCTGTCGCCTGCACCCAGAACGCTGTGTCGATAGCGGGAGGACGATTCGCCGGAATCGGAGCAAAGATCAGACGGCAACAACCACAGAAACCATTTTTATGCTTCTTTCTTTCCTCCATGGTACCTCCTCTCGTGCCACCCGAGCTGCGGTCACACTCTTCATCTCTCATATACTATGCATTTCACGAGAGCAGAGTACCTTCATGAGGAGGACTATATCTACCAACCGAACAGCCCGTACAAAAATTACTGCTGCAGCGATGCGTAAATAGCGGCAGCCAGTTCATCCAGCTCCGGCTCCTGACACGCTTTCATCGCCGACTTGATTTCAAACGGTTTGCCAATCAACTCCATATTGCACATTTTCTCCAGCTCACAAAGCATACACTTTGTCGCGGCATTCGCCCAGGTATGGTTGCTGACTACCGCCACCTTCCGGTTGCGCAGGCGAAGCGCCGCCATTTCATGCAGAAAAGCTTCCATGACATGATACAATCCCATATTATAGGTAGGCGATCCCAGAACCAGATGACTGAACTTCCAGGCGTCAGCAATGATATAGGATGGATGCGTCTTGGATACATCGTACATGCGCATATCCTCCACCCCTTTTTCTGCCAGCTTACTGGCAAGCAGGTTCATAACATTTTCCGTATTGCCATACATGGAGGCGTAGATTAGAACAACTCCTTTCTTCTCCGGCTCATACCGGCTCCAGTGGTCATATTTTTTGAGAATATACGGCAAAGACTCACGCCAGATCGGTCCGTGCAGCGGACAGAGCATCCGAATGTCCAGACCGGCAGCTTTCTTCAGCACGGCTTGCACCTGGTCTCCGTATTTGCCGACAATATTGCTGTAATAGCGCCTGGCCTCATCCAGATAAACACCCTCAAAATCAGTCTGATCACTGAACAGGCTGCCAGAGAGTGCGCCAAACGAGCCAAAGGCATCGGCGGAGGACAAAATCTTTTCCTTGGTTTCATAGGTGAACATCACTTCAGGCCAATGCACCATCGGGGCGAAAACAAACCGGAGAGTATGCTCCCCTAATGAAAGCTCATCACCCTCCTTGACTTCAAGATAGTTTTCCCGCGCGGCAAAGTGATAGAATTGTTCAATAAACTGAAAGGTCAGCTTGTTGCCAACAATTTTCATTGCCGGATACCGGCGCAGAAGTTCTTCAATATTGGCGCAGTGATCGGGCTCCATATGGTTAACGATCAGATAATCCAGCGTTCGCCCTTTTAGTACATGGGCTACGTTCTCCAGATACAACGCACTGATCGCGGAATCAACCGTATCCATAAGTGCAGTTTTCTTATCAGCAATGAGATACGAGTTATAGGCTACTCCGTTGGGCAGGGGGAACATATTTTCAAACCGCTCCAACCGCCTATCATTGCCACCTACCCAGAAGATTTGCGGACAGACCTCTTGAACACAATGCATAATCAGACTCCTTCCACAGCATACGCTGCTATGTATTTTCCTGAATTCATTCTTAGCATAATCATACTATCAATGATAATTATTTTCAATTAATAGTTCTATTTGTAAGGTAAATAAACATCAGCAGGGCTGATATATATTTGTCGAGTATGCACAGATTTCCGCAGTAGTATTTAACCCGAGAAATCGGCAGCAGCCTGACAAGCGGACGTTAACCGCAAAAACGCCAAAGGCGCTACGCGCCTGCGCCAAGAGAGCCGGAAAAGGATGTGCATCTTGCCTTTTGACGGCGCATACAGTGCGCATGACGTTTTTGCAGTTTAACAGTCTTTTTTTACCTATTTTCTTTTTAGTGAATGGTTTCATATGTCTGGGACAAAATAAGGCTGATAAAATTGCTAAGGGGGTTTTGACTATGGCACAATTAACGACAAAAGAGAGGCAGATATTGAACGATCAGGCGGCTCATGAAGAAATCTGTATTCAAAAATATCACAAATACGCCTCACAGGCAAATGATCCGCAGCTCAAGCAACTGTTTCAAACCTATGCGCAGCAAGAGCAGCAGCACTTGAACACAATCCAATCTATTCTCAGCGGCCTGACACCAGCCATGAATCAGCAGCAAGGTCAGCAGCAACAGCAAGGACAAGGGCAACAGCAAGCCTCATCCTCCGGTTCGCAGGCGCAGGGGCCATCAGCTAATGCCAGCCAGGCGGATTATATGCTATGCAGCGACCTGCTGATGACAGAAAAGTATGTTTCCGGCACATACGATACGGCAATTTTTGAGTTTGCCGACACCAACATACGTCAGGCACTGAACCATATCCAGAAAGAAGAACAAGAGCATGGCGAAGGCATCTTCAATTATATGAGCAATAACGGAATGTACTCTGCAGAGTAGAGCAGACGCCGATAAAGGCCAAGCGACGCGCATGGATGCGCTAGTGCCGAACGCGCCAGGAGGCATGGCGTTCGGCCGTTGTTAGCCCTGTGGAAGCGCGCTTGCCGTACTCTGCAAACGTACTGCCTGCGCGCTTCCTCGGGCTGCCTAGCATCTCGACCTTTCTCGACGCCTGCGACAAAGGCTGTTAACAATCAACTGAGCCGCCACATGGGCGGCTCAGTTGACTATCGAAAAGAAAATAACGCAGGGGAAGATCGCCGCGCTCCGCTCGCGATGACAGGGTATATTTTTCGTGTCATTGCGAGCGAAGCGCGGCAATCTTCTCTTATTACTTTTATAATACCAGGAAAACGGAGTCGGCCGTCTTCCCTTACCACTCTGAGCCTTTATCGGCCGCCTGTGCCGCCGGACAGCAGCTCGATAGCACCCGCTTCCGGCACCGGCTTACTATAGACATAGCCCTGAATATAGTCGCAGCCCAACTCCCGCAGGATGCTCAATTGTTCTTCTGTTTCTACTCCTTCGGCCACAATGGACATTCCCAGCGCATGTCCTAGATTGATGATTGATCCCACCACCTGTAATTGGCTGGTCTCATTAATATTGTCAATAAAGGATTTATCAATTTTGACAATCTCTACCGGCAAGTTGATTAAATAGGTTAAGGAAGAATAGCCTGTGCCAAAGTCATCAAGCGAAAGCCTCACCCCGATTGCCTGCAGTTGCTGCAGCTTTCGGGCGGTTTCTTCCATTGACTCGATGAGCATACTCTCGGTAACTTCTATTTCAATCTGGTGCGGCTGAATGCCGGCAGCTTCAATGCCGGTCTGAACACTGGCAACAAAGTCTTCCGACAACAACTGCCGCGGCGAGATGTTAATCGCCACACGCAGATCGTCCTGACCCATATCGGCCAGTCGCCGGATAAACCGGCAGGCTTCCTGCAGCACCCATTGCCCGATAGGCAGGATCAGGCCGCTTTGTTCCGCCAATGGCACAAAGCGTGCCGGCGGCACAAAACCATATTCGGAACTGTTCCAGCGAAGCAATGCCTCAAAACCGACTAAGTGCCCACCGATCGCACTAAACTGCGGCTGATAATACAGCATAAACTCGCCACGCTCCACTCCATGGCGCAATCCGTTGGTTAGCGTCATTTTTTCATACGCTTCCTGCAATAAGGCAGGTTCATAAAAGCGCCAGCAGCTTTTGCCTGCTTTTTTGGCCGCATGCAGAGCACTGTCGGCCTTTTTCAGAATATCCTCAGCCATATCGCTGTCGGCAGGATATAACGCAACACCCATACTGGCCGATATGTGAATTGTCTCTACAGTGATTCCGTACTCTGTACAAATCATGTCCATCGCTTTGTCTGCGATCGCGGCGGCCTGTTCACGGCTGGTTATCCCCGGTATGACAGCCATAAATTCATCGCCGCCATTACGGGCCACAAAAGCCTCTGCCCCAACCGCCGCCACCAGCTTCTGACCAACGGCAACAATGACCATGTCGCCAAAGGAATGGCTGAAATTATCATTGACTGACTTAATATCATCAATATTGATCAGGAGAATCATGCCGAGAGTTTCACCGGCGCGTGTTTTTGCCATCTCTGCTTCCAGATAACGGCTCAACGCGGCTCGATTCGGCATTCCGGTTACCGTATCGTGAAAGGCAATATGGCGAATCCGCTTTTGTATCATATCACGTTCGAGCGCTACGGAGGCCAAATCGCCAAACTGGCGAAGCCCCGCTAAATCCTCTTGACTAATAAAGCGAACACCATCGTTCCAGCGAACCGCAAGAATTCCTTTCACCGCTTCTGCTTGTTTTAGCGGAACCATAATCATGCTGCTTGTTGCGCTGCCCAGATGTGGATCGTTGGTATGGTGAGCGTATTTGCGGTAATCTTCGACACAAATCGGTTCGCCGGTGGCATACACCTGACCGTGTATGCCTTTAGTGGCCGGATACGGCTTCTGGATATCAGACGGGTCAATCCCGATCCCATGATGGATGTGAAAGGTCTTCCCGGCGGCATCGAACAAACCAATATAGCCGGCGGCGGCATCCATCAACTGAACGGCGTTCTCAATGATCGTCTTTAAAATATCGTCTGTCTCGTCCTCCCTAACCGGACGAGCCAAAAGACCCGTAATCGCTTTGCATTGTCGGTCACGGGCCAGAAGTCTGGCCTCGACCTGACGCCTAGCCTCATTTTCCGTCTGCAGGCATTGGTTGGTATATAACAAATTGTCATTCATCGATGTCAATTCTTCATTCATCGCCAGCATCTCTTGGTTGGCGGCATCCAGTTCGGCTGTCCGCGCTGTGACCAAGCCTTCCAAATGCTCTCGATGCAGCTTCAGTTCATCAACCATCTGATTAAAGTTGTCCGCTAATATACCCAGTTCATTCGCAGCCGTCGCGCTAAGCTGCACAGAGAAATCGCCTTCTTTAATTTGATTAGCGGCATGAACAAGCTGCAGTAACGGTTGAGTGATCCGCCGCGAAAACCAGATGGTTAGCAAAGCCGCAATGGATAAAACTAATATGCCGACCAGCGTAGTCCGCCATATTGCATACTCCATAAACGCCATGGCGGCGCTTTTCTTTTGCACAACCATCAGGCTCCAGGGAGCAGAAGCTCCCGGCAGCAGAATGGTCCGGTAAGCGCAGATATATTCTTCACCATTCAGGTCGATATAATCACCGCTCCCCATCTCGCCTGCCATTACCCTGGAAACATGCTCCCGCAGAGAAGGCGACATCTCAAAATCGACTGTCTCGGTTATTTCGTTATCTTTCTCATCCAGTAAAACATTGCCGTCCACATCGCGCCATAATACTTTTTTCTTTTGGGTTTTATAATTGTACATCTCTGCGATCTGGCGCTTGTCAGGATGAGCAATCACTACACCTTTCCCATCTAACAGATAGGCGTAGCTTTCTGTACCCGGATGATAGGCTGCAACCATCTTCTGTATCATCTGAATATCAATGTCACTCATCAACACGCCGGTCAACTGATCCTTCGTATAGATTCCCTGAACGATTGTGGTGATCGGCGACTCAGTGGTGAGGGAATAATAGGTGTGTGTGATATAAGGATTTCTTTCTTTAATAAACTTTTTAAACCACCAGCGTTCCGCGCGGTTGACTAATATCCCGCTGGACTTGGCAGTTTGATACCCGTTAAGATCGGTAGTAGCCAATAATTGAAAAAACGGATAGCGTTCCGCTGTCCTCACCAATAAATCCCATCTCTTCGCAGATTCCATCTGCATCAAATCGGGATATTCAGCAATTAACTGGCTGATGGTATATGCGTTCTGAACAAACTGAGTGATATTTGCCGCCAGGCTTTCCGCCATCACCGCGTTGTTTTGACGCATTTTATTTTCATAATACTCGGAGATCAAGGAATAGCTAATCAGCAGTGTCGAAACCATTGCCAGCAAGATCAAACCACAAGTAACAAAAGTTAATTGCCGGCGAATCGAGTTAAACATATACAAATGCAATCACACTTTCGGAAATTGATAGACCGTATTCGCTTCGACAAATTTCTATAAAATACCTGCAAATTTTTATCACAACTTTTTAACAAAGCAACACTTATGAAATACCAGAAACAGCAGGGATCTATATTGAAACATAAAGTACACAAAGAAAAACAGGGCGCACACCGTACGCCCCCCAGACTGTTGAAAAAGCAGATTTGCGGAGAAGATTGCCGCGCTTCGCTCGCAATGACACTGTAGCTTCTGTTGTACAGGCGCACAGCGTCTTCGTTCCCTTTGTCGTTTGTGGTTAAACCGTTCTCCGCGTCCTGTTTTATAAGCTCTCGCCCTGCTGCCGGTTAGCTTAGTACGGCAATCGCCTCAATTTCCACCAGCGCATCTTTAGGCAGCCGCGCGACTTCAAAGCAGGCGCGGGCCGGGCAGTCCTGGGCGAAAAACTCGGCATACACACTGTTCATGGCGGCAAAATCATTCATATCCTTAATCAATACCGTGGTTTTTACCACACTAGCCAACGTGCAGCCTGCCGCCGCCAATATGGCCTGTATGTTTTCCAGGGATTGTCTTGTTTGCTCCGCAATACCGCCTGCCACAAATTGTCCGGTGGCAGGAACAACCGGTATCTGACCTGAAACAAAAACAAAGCCATTGGCCTGAATCGCCTGTGAGTAAGGGCCGATAGCACCAGGGGCATTATTGGTTGAGATCACTTTTTTCATCATAAATTCCTCCATTATCATTTGTTGCCAGCGAAGACTCTGCCTGAATTCAGTCTTGCTCTAACTGTTTTCGATTATACAAAGCATACTTCCTGCCATTGGTCAAAATAAGCCAGCCGCTCATTCTGACCGATTTTCACAGGCCTTTATCGTCCTGTCTCAGCGTGATGGCGTAATGGCTATCTGTGCTGTCATATTCCAGCGCAGCCGGTTATCCCATTGCTCGGGAACAATCGTTACCGTATAGGTAATATCTCCCCGCTTCTTTTCACCATAAGCCCGGATAAATTGTACTTTAGCCGGAATGGTTAAGTCCGGTATCCCGTCAAAGGTCAGGCTGACCGCGTCTCCAATCTGAACCCTGGCGACAGTCAGCTCTGTCAGATCATCGCTGCGAATCTCCCAGGCTGATTCATCGGCAATCCGCACTAGTACCGTACCCAGGGTCGCATGCTCACCCGGCTTGATGTCGAGAAACGCCACCTTGCCGTCAAGCGGCGCTCTCAGTTCGGTTTTATCAAGCAAGCCTTCCGCCTCAGCCACTCGGGCGCGCTGGGTCATCCGATCAGCCTCCGCCTGTGCCAGTACAGCCTGATTGCGTTCTACCGCCGTTCGCGCCTGATCGGCTTGCTGCTTAGGGGTTGCTCCTGCCGCTTCCAGCCGCTGCTGCCGTTCCAATTCCCGCTGTGCGTCAGCCAGATTAATCCTGGCCTGCTCTACCGTTGCCGCTGACCGCGCTAAATCCGCGCGGGAGCTGCCCACCCTCGCCTGATAATCCTGGCGAACCAGACGGATCAGCGGCTGTCCTGTAACCACCTGCTCCCCTTCACGAACCAGCACTTCGCCGACTGTGCCGTCAACAGGCATCACCATTTGCGCATATTTTACCGGAAAAACAATCCCTTCTGCCAATACGCGTTGATCGGCCTTGACGGGGGGAATCGCATTATTTGTATTCTGCCGGCTTCCCCATAACCACCACGCTCCGGCAGCAGCTGCCAATATCAATACCAGGATCAGCCAACGACGCCGCAGCCATTTGCTGCCAGCCAAAAGCTTCTCTTTCACTTCTCTGCTCCTCCCTGTCACTACATTAGTGTCTTGACAAAGTTATCTCTTTGGTTTGATGACGGCCAAACCGCCAAAATACTGCGTCAGCGTTTCCTAGCAGACTCCTTCCAGTATGCGTCGTCAACGCTTCCTTGTCTTTAGCCGGTTTGCCTCGCCCTAAAACCAAAATCTAACTTTGCCAAAACACTAGTTCAGCTTTACCGAAACAGGTTTACTCATAGTTCAGCACATCACGCACACTCAGCCGGGCTGCATTCCTCGCCGGCAGCAAGCTGGCCAATACCGATAACAGCACTGACAATACCAGCCAAATGGTCACACCGAAAAAGCTGAACGTAAACGCCAGGGGACTTTGCAAAAACAGCATACCTACCTGATAACTGAGCAGCGCCGCCACCGGCAGCGCGAGAACCAGTCCCATCAGCCAGCTCATGATACCGATACTTAATGCTTCAACCACAAACACTCTGGCAATGTCAATACTCGATGCGCCGATTGCCCGCATCACGCCAATTTCACGGGTTCGCTCGAGTACATTGATACTCATCACTCCCATTAAGCCCAAAGCACCTACTCCTGCTAACAGGACAGCCATGATCAACAAAAAGGTAATTAATATATCAAACTGAAAGCGGGAACGCTGCTTGACCTCCCAGGTAATATCCACATTAGATACTTTTAAGCTGTTCTTTTTCATGCTTTCTTCCAGTTGTCTTGCCAGCGCGGCCTGCTCCTGCGGATCAGCCGAATGGGCAATGACCTGCACCGACCGCGCCCTGCCCGCTTCCTGGACTGCGCTGGTGAGCCAGTCATACGGCGCATAGACAATCGGGCCGGTCAGCGTGCCTTGGACAATGCCGACTACGGTAAACTGCAGTCTGCGGGTTCCCACTTTAATGACAGCAGGGTTTCCCACTTTCAGGTGAGGATTATCCTTCACTACCTCAGTA
>POVV01000924.1_pt1 | contig 13738 bp, 8 predicted proteins | sample 1560271 | NCBI WGS metagenome assembly POVV01 (sample SAMN08337232, study PRJNA429181) | Bioreactor metagenome, whole genome shotgun sequencing project. | biome: cows' rumen and soil; feature: anaerobic; isolation source: anaerobic chemostat enrichment culture, galacturonate as sole carbon source...... | reverse complement strand
GTCGAAAGTATCGAGCTGCTCAAAGGTCCTGCCTCGGTTCTCTACGGACAGTCGGCAGTGGGTGGTGTACTTAACATCGTGCGCAAGGCACCACAGAGCCGGCAGAGTGTGTACGCCCGGGTGGCCTACGGTAGCTTTTACCACAAGCAGGCTACCTTCGCTACGGGCGGCAAGCTGATCGGTCCGCTCAACTACCGCGCCAGTGTGAACTGGCAGGGGCAAGAGGGCTGGAGAAGCAACGCAACCGAACGCCTGTCGGGCTACCTCACCGTAGGCGGACAACTGACCGAGAAGGACGCTATCGATATCCGCATCGGAACCAACCGCGACTTCTATGCGACCGAAATCGGGTTGCCTGCCACGATGTCCGACGATATCTTCGCAACGGCCGACAATAGCAAGTTCCTCAGTAAGGGCGATCAGCTACCGGGACTCGACCGCACGGCGCGCTACAACAGCGAGTCGGACTTCATGTACAACCGCGGCTTCAACGCTTCGGCGCAGTACAAACATACGTTCGACTCCGCCGCTAAGCTGATGAACAAGCTCTCGTACACGTACGATGATATCGACTACTTCGGAACCGAATCGCTCGACTATCTTACCAGCGACAAGCCTATCTACAAACACTACTACATGACCAAGGACAAAGCGGGAAACGACCAAAAGAAGTACATCGCACTGGATTCGATCTATTACAGTTATCCGCTGCGTTTCTCGCACATTGCCCAAACGGTGAACAACCAATTGGAAATGAGCGGGCACTTCTACACCGGTAAGCTGAAACACAACTACCTGGGCGGCTACACCCTTGTTGCCCTGATGCGCACCACGTATATGGCTTACGGCAAAGGCAGCACAGGTGCCACCGGCCCGGGAACTACCGGACACGGATCGGTGTATAACCCGCACAGCATCGGTTGGATGGAAGCGCCCTTCCGATTTGCAACCGTACAGCGCCGCTTCATGCACGGCTTCTACCTGCAAGACCTCATCGAATTCAGCGATCAGCTCAAGATGCAGCTATCAGCACGCTACGATCTTTTCCGGTACAAAACCGCCAACACCAACGCACTCAACGGCAAGCGCGAATATGAGGAGCCAAACGACGATGCGTTCAACCGCATCACCAATGACGCATTCACTTTCCGCACGGGACTGGTGTATCTGCCCACGGAGCATTTCTCGATGTACGGCTCGTACGGAACGTACTTCAAACCCATCACTACGCTCTACGACGCCAACACCATCTATGTGGACAAGAATGGGAACACGTTCACCCCCGTCAACGGCAAAGAGATATTTAAGCCCGAGAAAGGTTTTCAGTTGGAAATAGGTGCGCGCTACGAAATCAGTACCACCTTGCAGGCCAACATGAGCCTGTTCTATATCAATAAGCATAACATCAAGCAAAAGCTCGCGAGCAAGGGCGACGTCGTGAACGGTGTTCCCCTGCCCATGCAGGTGCAGGGACAGGTGGGGCGGATGGACTCCAGAGGTTTCGATATGGACATCACGTGGAGGCCACTATCCAACCTCTCGCTTACTACCGGATACGGGTATACCGATGCACAAGTGCGTGAAATGGCGAGCAACATCTACATGAGTTCCGACCAGAACAAGGGGAAACAGTATCCGCAGATTCCGAAACATACCTTCTATACCTACGGTGCCTATACCGTATCGAAAGGTGCGCTCAAAGGCTTCGGGGTGAATATGGATACCAGCTATCAGGATAAGGTATACCGCAATACAGGAAACAGTAGCCAGTTCGATGCCTATTGGCTCACCGATATCGGTTGCTCGTATACCCTGCCGAACAATATCCGCCTGGGCCTGAACATAAACAACCTCTTTGGTAAGAAGTACTACAACCAGGCACTAGACAACCAGTTGGTACCGAGCATGCCTCGCCACTTCATGTTATCCGCCTCTTATACATTATAGAATGATGAAAACGATCACAAGATTCATGTATACCCTTCACAGGATACTGGGCACACTGCTCAGTGTCCTGTTCCTAGTCTGGTTCTTGTCGGCCTTCGTGATGATGTATCACGGGTTTCCACGCGCAGGGCAAGCCGAGAAACAGGCCAAGCAGGAGCTGCTGTCTCTCTCCGACTCGCTTCCGCCGATCGACGAAGTGATGGCACGTATACCTTCGGGACAAAAGGTGAGCGCAGTCACCATCGACCGCTTTCTGGGGCAGACTGTTTTTCGCGTGCGCACGCCGGAGCAGGCATACGAACTGCCCGCCCATGCAACCGATACCCTTCCTGCTGCGAGTGGCGAACGCATCGCGCAGATTGCAGCCCTGTGGTGCAAAGCCCCGGTGGCACGCATCGACACCTTGACGCAACTCGACCAATGGATTCCGTTCGGTAAGTTACGGGGAGAGTTCCCCATCTACAAATTCCATTTCGACGATGCCAAGAAGCACGAGCTCTATATCGGTTCGCAAAGCGGCGAAGTACTGCAATTCACCAACCGCGAAGAGCGTTTCTGGGCTTGGCTGGGTGCTATTCCGCACTGGGTGTACTTCACGTGGCTGCGACAGGATGCCACTTTGTGGAGCCTAACGGTAAGCTGGCTTTCGGGTATTGGCTGCCTGATGCTGATAGCAGGTATGTGGATCGGCATACACAGCTGGCGCATAGCCCGCAAAACACGCGGACGATTCTCGCCCTACCGCAAGCGATGGTACCACTGGCACTACACCACGGGAATTATCTTCGGCCTGTTTGTACTGACGTTTACATTCAGTGGTATGATGTCGCTGGTCGAGGTGCCGGGCTGGATCAGCCAAGCAACACTCAAGGTCAACCCCCTCCGGGAGATCAGAAAAGGAGGAGCGAGTCCGACCGATTATACGTTGGATTACCGCCGCGTCATCGCTGCCTATCCCGACGCATTGCAACTGGAATGGAATAACTTTCGCTCTGTTCCTTATTACATTGTAAAAGAGAAAAAGAACGAGTTTTTTGTAGACGCTTCCGACACACTGCCCCGTGCGTTAAGGCTCAGCAAAGAGCAGATCGTAGCGGGCGTAAAAGCCATACACGGCGATAGCGCCACGCTGCAAGTCAGCCTACTGAACCGATTCGAAACCGATTATCGCGACATGAGCCGGATGTACAGTAACCGCAGCCTGCTGCCCGTGTGGAAAATCACTGTAGCAGATGCCGACGGGAGTTGCTATTACATTCACCCCGAAACGGGCATTGTCAAGTATGTAAATACCCCTGCCCGCTGGAAGTACTGGATGTACACCGCCCTGCACCGCATGCGCATCGGAGTGTTAAATTCGGATGTCACCTTGCGCAAAAGTGTGTTGTGGGTTTTGCTACTGGGAGGCACTGTTTGCTCGCTAAGCGGGGTCATACTCGGCGTAAGATACTTGAGAAGAAAAGCTCGTTTCTGATATTCTTTTAGCAGAGACACACCCCGATAATAAATATTTTTATGTACGTTTGCACAGCAAGCCATTATATCATTAGCATATGAAACACCCCAAAATTATTGTAGCCGGCATTGGACCGGGCAGTGAGCAAGACATTACCCCGGCTGTACTCGCCGCTGTACAGGAAGCAGATGTAGTCATTGGCTATAAATATTACTTCCAGTTTATCACCTCCTTCCTCAGCCCCGGAACCCAATGCATCGACACCGGTATGAAGCGTGAGCGCGCCCGTGCCGAACAGGCTTTCGAGTGGGCGGAACAAGGGCATACCGTGTGTGTCATCAGTTCCGGAGATGCCGGTATCTACGGCATGACGCCACTCATCTATGAAATGAAACGAGAACGTAACAGTTCGGTAGAGATCATCGCCCTACCCGGCATCAGTGCTTTCCAAAAAGCAGCTTCGCTGTTGGGCGCACCCATCGGACACGACTTCTGCGTTATCTCCCTCTCCGACCTGATGACTCCGTGGGAGCGCATTGAGAAACGAATCATAGCCGCTGCCCAAGCCGACTTTGTAACCGCTGTCTACAACCCCAAGAGCGAAGGACGGTACTGGCAACTCTATCGCCTCAAAGAACTTTTCCTCCGCGAGGGACGCTCCAAGGAGACGCCTGTAGGCTACGTTCGCCAAGCAGGACGCCCCGAACAGGAGGTACACCTTACGACTCTTGCCGAATTCAATCCCGAAGAGATCGATATGTTTACCGTCGTTATCATCGGCAATTCACAATCGACCACCTTTAACCAAACGTTCATCACGCCCCGCGGCTATTACCGCGAGACTACGGAGAGCGGAACAAGCATCGGGCAGGACATTATGATACGCAGCTTCCGCACCATCGAAGCCGAACTGAGGAACAGAGACATTCCGCTCGACCACAAATGGGCGTTGCTGCATGCCATCCATACCACTGCCGATTTCGATATGGAACGCTTGCTGTACACCGATCCCGGTGCGGTGGCGTCGCTCTACGAGCAGTTCCGCTCGCAGGCAATAAAAACCATTATTACCGACGTAACCATGGCGGCATCGGGCATTCGCAAAGGAGCGTTGCAAAGGCTCGGTGTGGAGGTGAAATGCTACCTGCACGATGAGCGCGTAGCCGCACTCGCTGCCCAAAAAGGGATTACCCGCACGCAAGCAGGCATCCGCCTGGCCGTCGAGGAACATCCCGGCGCACTCTACGTATTCGGCAACGCACCCACCGCCTTGATGGAACTATGCGAACTAACCCGCAAAGGGAAAGCAACCCCTGCCGGAATCATTGCCGCTCCCGTGGGTTTTGTGCACGTAGAAGAGTCGAAGCACATGACCAAACCCTTTGTCAACCTACCCAAACTGATTGTGGAGGGGCGCAAAGGCGGTAGTAATCTGGCCGCTACGTTGGTCAACGCCATCTTATGCTACAACGATGCCGAACAACTAAAACCGGGAAGAGATGTCTGAGCAATCCTTTATCCTGATCGGTCTGGACGATAACCGTCAGCAGTACTTCCCTCCGCAGGTAGAAGAGTTGATACGGAACGGACACCTCTTTTCGGGCGGTGTGCGCCACCGGGAGATTGTAAAAGAGCACCTGCCCGAAGGAGCTGTCTGGATACCCATTACAGTGCCGCTCGACCCGGTGTTCCGCGCCTACGCAACCTATCGCGAACCGATTATCGTTTTTGCTTCGGGCGATCCGCTTTTCTTCGGATTCGCGGTGACGATACAGAAACGGCTACCCGATGCTTCCATCCGCCTGTATCCGGCGTTCAACTCGCTGCAAACACTGGCTCACCGATTGGTGATGAGGTATGACGATATGCGTACCGTCTCACTGACCGGGCGCCCTTGGCACGAGTTCGACCGGGCACTGATAGAGCGCAGCCCCAAGATAGGCGTGCTGACCGACCGCGAACACACTCCCGCTACGATTGCCGCACGTATGCTTGCTTACGGATATGACCGGTACAGCCTCTATCTAGGCGAACACTTGGGCAACCGGGAGAAAGAGCGCATTCGCCACCTCACGCTGCAAGAAGCTACACAGGCAACATTCGAACACCCCAACAACCTGCTGTTAGTAGCCAATAGTCCCTTGCCACCGCGACCATTCGGCATCCCCGACGAGGCGTTTGCCCACCTCGACGGTCGCTCACGCATGATAACCAAAGCACCCATACGGCTGGTCACACTCAGCCAACTGAATCTCGGTGCCTGTAAGTCGTTCTGGGATGTGGGCTTCTGCACCGGCTCAGTATCCATCGAAGCCAAGCTAGAGTTTCCACACCTGTCGGTCACTGCGTTCGAGATCCGTCCCGAGGGCGAAAAGCTAATGAACGACAATAGCCGTCGCTTCGGCACACCGGGCATTGAGACGTACATCGGCGACTTTCTGGCAGCCGACCTCAGTCGCTACCCCCGCCCCGATGCGGTCTTTATCGGCGGACACGGAGGCAGGCTCAACGAGATCATTCTTCGCCTCAGCGAAGTATTGCTGCCCGGAGGAGTGATCGTTCTCAATGCAGTACAGCCCGAAAGCAAAGCACTTTTTGAGGCGGGCGTGTCGGCAGCCGGACTCCGGCAACTTCCCGGTATGCAACTTGCTATCGATACCTATAACCCCATTGAGATACTCAAAGCAGTATCTCCAATCATAGAACCATAATTTATGAAAATAGCCATTATTCTTATTTCAGAGGCGGGACGATCACGAGCGCTCACCCTACAACGAGAGTTTCCCGATTCGACTATCTACACAACTACCGATGCCGAAGGGTGTTGCACCATCCCCTCTATTCCAACCTTTTTGGAAGAGTCGTTCAACCGCTTCGATGCCCACCTCTTTATTGGAGCCATGGGTATTTGTGTGCGCTCCATCGCTCCGTACATTCGCGACAAGCACACCGATCCTGCCGTGGTTTGCATCGACAGCACCGGCCGGTATGCCATTTCGGTTCTCTCGGGACACATCGGAGGAGCCAACGAACTAACCACACACGTAGCCCACATTCTGGGAGCCGAAGCGGTAGTCACCACCCAGAGCGACCGCACCGGACTTTGGGCGCTCGATACCTTGGGACAAACTTTTGGCTGGCAAACCGTAGCGAGCGAGAACCATTCGGTGAACGAAGCCATCAGCCTTTTTGTGAACCAAGCACCCACCGCCCTGCTACTCGATATTCGCGACGAAGGAACGGCTTATCTGGAACGCACCTGCCCCTCACACGTCGATATCTTCTACCGTTCCGAAGAGATCCGTCCGGAGGAGTATTCATTGATCTTGCAGGTAACCCCCTTTCTCCACGATCATTTCGTACGTACCGTATCACTCCTTTTCATTCCGAAAGTACTGCATTTGGGAGTTGGGTTGGCGCATCAGGCAGGACCGCACGACGAGGTTATGCAAAACCTCATAAGCAGCCTGTTCGAGGCAAAAATCATCCCCATTGCCATCAAAGATATCGCCACGATTGAAGAGAAACGTGACGAACCGGTACTGAAAACCTTGGGAGAGTCCTACCCCATCCATCTCTATACGTCCGACCAACTGAAGGTGATCGATGTGCCCACCCCCAGCGAGGTAGTAAGCAAACACATGGAAACAGCCAGCGTATGCGAAGCGGCTGCTATTCTGGCTTCGGGACACGGCCCGCTGCTCGTTCAAAAAAAGAAAGGAAGTAATTATACTCTCGCAGTGGCATTGGATACTACCGTTGTCCGGCAAGGGCATATCGAAATAGTAGGAGCCGGCCCCGGAGACCCTGATCTGATTTCGGTCAAAGGGCGACAAATGCTCGAAGCGGCCGATCTGATTCTTTATGCCGGCAGCCTTGTTCCGCGAGAGCTGACAGCCTGCGCCAAGCCGGGTGCCGTTGTGCGGAGCTCTGCCTCCATGACCCTCGAGGAGCAGTTCGAACTGATGAAACAATCTTACGACCGTGGCGAGTTCATCGTACGCCTGCATACGGGTGACCCGTGTATCTACGGAGCCATTCAGGAACAGATGAACTTCTTCGACCGCTACGGCATGCGCTATCATATCACGCCCGGTATCTCATCGTTTCAGGCTGCTGCCGCTGCCTTGCAATCGCAGTTCACCATCCCCGAACGGGTGCAGAGCATCATCCTGACCCGTGGCGAAGGACGTACCAAAATGCCCGAACGTGAGCAACTGCACTTGCTCGCCCGTTCGCAAAGCACCATGTGTATCTTCCTGAGTGCCGGTATTGTTGATGAAGTACAGCAGGAGTTACTCCTCGAATATCCGCCCACGACCCCCGTAGCTGCCTGCTACCACCTGACGTGGAAAGACGAACGAATCTATCGGGGCGAGCTGAAAGACCTGGCAAGCTTGGTCAAAGATAATAACCTGACGCTCACGACCATGATTGTCATCGGCGAAGCCATCGGCAACCGAGCGGGTTTATCCAGACTCTATTCGCATGAATTCAAACATTTATTCCGCACATAATACCTATTATCATTATGATTCTTATATTGGGAGGAACAACTGAGGGGCGCATCGCAGCCAGCATCGTAGATGAAGGCGAAAAGACGTTTTACTATTCGACCAAAGGCAACGAACAGGAGATAGCATTGAAGCACGGTATCCGTCTGACGGGTGCTCTCGACAAAAAAAAGCTGATCCATTTCTGCCGGGAGAAAGAGATTCAGCTCATCATTGATGCCGCCCACCCGTTTGCCAAAGAGCTACACGATACGGTATATTATGCAGCAGATGAGCTGAACACACCCGTTATCCGTTACGAGCGTATCTATCCGAATTTAGACACAGATGTGGATGGAATCTTTCAGCACCTGGACTATGACTGCGTAATGAGTAGCCTGAGAAAAGATAAAGTTCGTCGGCTGCTCACCCTTACCGGTGTGAAAAGCATTGCCAAGCTGAAACCCTATTGGAAGGAAAAAGGAGTTCAATGCTACTGCCGTATTCTGGATCGGGACTCTTCGCGGGAGCTAGCGCTTAATGAGGAGTTTCCGGAAGAGAATCTTGTTTATGACACTCCCGACGAGAGCCTGGACGAGCTCTTGAAAAGACTTCGCCCCGAAGCAGTCTTAATCAAAGAGAGCGGCATCTCGGGTGGTTTCCTTGAAAAGACTGCTATTATCCGACAAAACAAGATACCGATATACCTCGTCAATCGCCCGCAGCTAAAGCCAAGCGCCCGAACAGTCGATGGGGAGTATGGATTGCGCGCAACCATCGATGAGTTTTTGCCTCAGTTCTTCCCGCTGCATACGGGTATCTCTACCGGAACTTGCGCCACGGCTGCGGCACGGTTTGCTTACGCAAAGATTCTTAGTCCCTCGCCCTACGTCTTTATCGGCAAAGACAGAATACCTGTTATACTGCCCGGTGGAGAGACTATTCCGGTACAGATACACTCGTTCAGCGGGTCTTTCTCACTTCAGCATATCGAAGCGACCGTCTCTGTACGTAAAAATGGCGGTAGCGACCCCGATGTAACTCACGGTATGCTCATTAGCGCTACCGTTTCCATCGAATGGGATCATACGAAGGAGCTGCGTCTTCTAAAAGAAGGCGAGTTGCCCGAAATTATTTTTCATGCCGGAGAAGGGGTTGGTACGGTCACCCTGCCGGGTCTTGGGCTCGAAGTGGGCGAACCTGCCATCAATGCAACTCCCCGAAAGATGATTAGGGAGAATTTTGAAGCAGTTATCGAGCGTGCCTGTGTGCCTGTGTACTCCACGCCCATCCACGTAACAATCTCTGTTGAAGGAGGGAAGGAGATAGCAGCACGGACATTCAATCCGCGACTAGGCATTGAAGGGGGCATTTCCATTATCGGAACTTCGGGCATTGTACGCCCTTTTTCGTCGGAAGCTTTCGTGAATGCCATCCGTAAAGAGATGGAAGTGGCACAGGCAACGGGTGCACCGCGCATCGTCATTAATTCGGGAGCAAAAAGCGAACGGATGGTGCGCAACCAATATCCCGACCTGCCTCCGCAGGCATTTGTACACTATGGAAACTTCATTGGCGAAACCATACAAATTGCTTCCGAGCTGGGCATCGAACGGGTGACACTCGGCGTCATGATCGGCAAAGCAGTCAAATTGGCGGAGGGACATTTGGACACACACAGCAAGCAAGTAACGATGAATCGCGAGTTTCTGGCAACACTGGCGCACGAAGCAGGCTGTTCGGGCGAAACCGTTTCGGCTATCACCCAACTGACATTGGCACGCGAGCTATGGACACTCTTAACACCAAGCGAGTTGACTGCATTTACCTCGCTCCTCATCAGCCGCTGTGCCCAACACTGCCAACCGTTACTGCCCAACGGCGAACTAACCATACTCCTCATTAGCGAAGAAGGTGTGATATACAGCTAACTCCTTCGAGCCAGTCAGCCGACTGCCATCACATAATGGAGCAAGGCTTCAATCGTCTGTACCCTCACAGGATCTCCCTGTGCGGGATGGATGATGAAGCTGCCGTCTCCTTTCAAATCTCCGGTTTCGATGTAGCAATCAGATACCACATTACGATGAGCCAGTATACCGTTGCGTTGGAGTGCTTTGCGCACCATGGCATATTTCTGTCCGTGACCCACCAGTCGGATTTCGGTCGTATAGGCGTTATCTACCCGGAAGAGCCCTGTTTCCAGATCAAATGTAATGCCTTTGCGGGCGAAGAAGTGGCTCAGGCTGCCGTTGAGGGATAAATCTTCGGGAGTACCAATGGTGACGCCGTTGGCTTTATCCATCAACCATATCTTATCGGCAATCTGCAAGGCGAGTTCCAGGTCGTGCGTAGAGAGAAAGATCGTTTTGTCGGTCTGCCGGCTAAGCTGATGAAGCAACTGCATCATCTCTACCTTGCTTGGGAAGTCGAGAAAAGCGGTAGGCTCGTCCAGAAAGATAACCGGAGTTTCCTGTGCCAGTGCTTTGGCAATCATCACCTTCTGCCGCTCACCATCGCTGAGCGTATGCACCATGCGATGCGCCAGATTCTCAATCTTCACCAACTCGATGGAGCGGTCGACGATCTGTTTATCCTCGCCGCGAAGCGTTCCCCAAAAACCCGTGTACGGACTGCGCCCCAGACCGATCAGTTCGCGCGCGGTCATGTTTCGTACCTCGCACTTCTCGGTAAGCACCACACTGATAACGGTAGACAGTTCTTTGTCGCTATATTGCCCGAGCTCGCGCCCTTGTATCCGTATCGCACCGGCCAGCTTGGGTTGAAAGGCCGAAAGCGTACGCAACAGGGTCGACTTGCCAATACCGTTGGCACCCAGCAAGCAGGTCAGTTCGCCACTGCTGATACCGGCATTGATCTCTTCGGCTACCACCTTCACGTTGCTCTTGCCGGCATAACCGATGGAGAGATGCTCTATTTGAATGGTTTTCTGTTTCATCATCTATTCGCTTAATTCACTTTTACGTTTGCGGAACAGTACGGAAGCCACTACGGGTGCCCCGATAAGTGCCGTAACCGAGTTGACCGGAAGTGCCCCCTCAAAACCGGGCATGCGGGCTACCAAGTTGCAAACCAATGCCAACGAAGCACCGGCCAGTAGTGTGGCAGGCATCAATATCCGATGATCGGAGGTATGAAAAATAGCCCGGCACAGATGCGGCACAGCCAGCCCGATGAACATAATCGGCCCGCAGTAAGCCGTTACGATAGCGACCAATACTCCCGAACTAGTGATAACCAACAGCCGCGAGCGTTTGATATTGAGTCCGAGATTGCGTGCGTAGCCATCGCCCAACAACATCAGGTTCATGGTTTTGATTAATAAAAAAGAGAGCGGAATCAACGCAGCCATAATGCTGACGAACAGAATCATCTGATTGCCCGATACGCGGGCAAAGCTACCCAACCCCCAAATCACATAGGCACGAATGTCCTCCTCCACACTAAAATATTTTAATACACCGATGATGGCACTTGCCACGTATCCGATCATGACGCCGATGATAAGCAGCGTTACGTTGCCTTTTACTTTCTGCGATACATACACAATCAGTGCCATCACCGAAAGAGCACCGACAATAGCCGCCAATGAGAGGGCTACCTCGCCCATATACCCCAGTTTACTCAAAGCCACCCCTCCCATTGCTCCCGACAACAGCACAACGAAAGCCACTCCCAGACTGGCTCCGGAGCTAATACCCAGCACCGAAGGGCCTGCCAACGGATTACGGAAGACGGTCTGCATCTGCAACCCGCTGATGGATAGTCCGGCACCTGCCACCAACGCGGTAAGTGCCTGCGGTACGCGCGATTTCCAGATAATATTCTGCCAGATGATCGACTCCTCGGTCGATCCCCAAAGGATGTTCCATACCGAGCGAAGCGGAATGGGAACAGAACCCAACAACAGATTGAGTAAGAAGAAAACGAAAATCGAAAGGGTGATAAGTAGCAATAAAGGCAGTACGGGTCGTTTCATCTTACTTCAATAATTGATAATAGCTCGGTGTATAATCGGGTACCAGTTCGGGGTGGAAGGCTTTAATCAAATCTTCCAGCACCACCTCGGGTTGTGTAGGCATACTTTCGTAGAATGGTTTTTCGCGCATATTGCAATAGAGTACCCCTTGCTCGCGGAAAGCGCGAAAGTCGGCATACCGGGGGTCTTGCTGCTTCAGCACCTCATAAGAGAAGACGCCGTCGTAACTATTCACAATGCGCCAGTAGTCGGCACTTTCGGCCTGACTATAAACCGTTTCGAAATCGAGTGTAACCCCTCCCGAACGCGGATCATCTTTCAAAAAGTAATCGGCTCCTGCATCACGAAACAGTTGCGCCAGAAAACTTTTTCCTCCTACGGCATACCAATTGCCGCCCCTGATCTCGCCGCTAAACACAACCGGACGCTTTGCCACGCCGGCAACGCGTTGTTTCAGTTCGTTGTAACGGTTCTCAATACCGGCAAACTTCTGGTTCGCCTCGGCCTCTTTTCCGATAAAGAGTCCGATGAATTTTATCCATTCGGCTTGCCCCAGCGGTGTCATCTCTTTGTACCCAAGGTGCGGAACGAGCGGAATACCGATTTCGCGCAAGGCATCATAGCCTCCACGCTTAAAGGGAGAGATAAAAATCACATCGGGATTCATACTCATAATCACCTCGTTATCAAAATTCCCTTCAATGCCGATCTTGGCCGTTTTCCCCTCTTTGAGTTGTTGTTTCATCTGTTTGTTGAACAGATGGCGGGTACTGGTGATGCCACTGACCACATCGAGAGCGTCGAGCTTAGCGAAGTTGGAGAGTTGCAACGAAGTCATACAAATGGTACTGCGCACGGGTGTTTCGATCACCTCATATCCGGCAGGGATTCCTTCAGGTTTCGTGCCCCGCTCTACCAGTGCAAAGTGATAAGACTCGCTTTCTTCTTTCTGTGGGTCATGAACATCGACCAACCGATAGCCCGGAGCATACGTTACCTGAAAGCCCTGAGCGTAAACAGGAGTAATATGTGTCGTGCTGCAACTGTCGGTTTCGACGGACGAGGTGATGGAAGAAGCGGCTGGTTTCGGTCGGCAGCCTGTGCAAAGTATGCAGGCAAGTAAAATGTATCCGATTAAGTTTTTTTTCATGATTCGTGTGTTACTGTGATTTGCAGGCAAAGATACCCATTTATTCTTGTTTCTTTGAGATATTATCTCCACTTTTGCAGCAAATTAAGCAAAGACAAAACGATGAACCATCCCATAGAATTTGTGTCACTGGGTCCGGGCGAACCGGAGTTGATTACGCTAAAAGGACTCAAGGCATTGCAACAAGCCGATTGTATATTCTGCCCTGCCACAACTACCCGCGAAGGTAACCAAGTATCGCGCGCAACCGATATCATGCAGGCGCTCGACATTCCGCTGAGCGTCATCAAACCTTTCAATCTTCCGATGAGTAAAGAGCGCGGTGCGGCTCTGGCTGCCTACGACCAGGTATACGAGGAGGCGAAAACACGCTACGGGCAACAGCAACGTGTCGTGATTGTGGCCGAGGGAGATGCCGGTTTCTACTCGTCGATACAATACATTTTCGAAAAGTTACAGACCGCCGGGATACCTGCACAGCGCATTGCCGGCATACCGGCCTTTATTGCTGCCGGTGCGGTAGCCAATCTGCACATTGCCAGCCAGGAAGAGCGTATGATTGTAGCGCCGGGCACACTCACCGCTGGCGAGATAGAGCAGTATCACCGGGAAGGAACGGTGGTCGTTATCATGAAACTGTCGCAATGCGCCCACGAGGTGCAACAATGCATGCAACTACACCCCGACTACCG
>POVV01000923.1_pt1 | contig 13785 bp, 10 predicted proteins | sample 1560271 | NCBI WGS metagenome assembly POVV01 (sample SAMN08337232, study PRJNA429181) | Bioreactor metagenome, whole genome shotgun sequencing project. | biome: cows' rumen and soil; feature: anaerobic; isolation source: anaerobic chemostat enrichment culture, galacturonate as sole carbon... | reverse complement strand
CACGGTATCACCGTGAAGCGCTCCGCCTGTCTTGTCTTCCGGAATAAAAATATCCTGATCCAGCCCTTCTACCGCTACAAACCCAAAGCCCTTGGAGTGTCCGGAAAACACTCCGGCAATGGAGCCGGTATCTGGCTTTCCATATTTTCCTTTTTGTGATACACCAATCTTTCCTTCTGCCAAAAGAGTATCCACTACCTCTTTTAAATCTTCCCTCTGATCCTTTGGAATGTCTAAGAAAATGGCTAACTCCTTTAATTTCATAGGTGCATAGGCAGGATCATTTATCAGCTGGAGAAGCATGGCTTTTCTTTGCGTTAATTGTTCTTCTGTCATTGTCTTCCTCTCTTAACTATCATTTTTATCTATTTTTCTTTTCAATCTTTACTATTATTATCTGCACTTTACCAGTAGGTATTACGAAACTTCCCCATAATGCGAAAAAAACACCCTTGTTGCCATATCACAAGAGTGTTTAATCTTTACAGTATATTCAGATTCAGTACCAGCGCCAGAATGAAAAACAGGACTGCACCGTATTTTGTGAATTTCTCCAGTTTTCCTTCCATGGAACGGCCTTTATTTCTGCCCCAGTAGGTATCAGCCATACCGCCGATAGAACCCAGGCCCTGACTCTTTCCTTCCTGTAAAAGGATTATTGCCGATAAAGCAACACATATGATAACAAATATGATTGATAAAATAATCCTGATCACGTTTCCCACCTCCTATAGTCAAACAAAGGATATCATACCATAATTTTTCTGAAAATACAATATATTTTTATATTTTTGTATTTTTGTATTTTAATATTTTTATATTCGATAGTTCATATGCCCCTTGGCATCAACCATGTTTTATAAAGAAACTCTATCTGTCTTTCTGACCTTATTATATAGAAGCTTCTCAATCGTTTACCCGCCTTTGATCAGCATTTACCTCTTTTCCCTGCAAACTTTATCATAAAATGATTTTCTTCGTATCCATCCTTGTTATATCATTATTCTTCATCTTTAGCCTCACGCTCCAGGTATGTTCTTCCATTGTTCCCATATTCAGGCTTTTCCGGACTTTTCGGAAATTCACTTTTTTCTCTTGCTTTTATAAGGAATTTTTAACCGTAAAAATATAAGATATAAAAAAAAGTACAGGTACCTGATGAAATTTTTCTTGACATTTCTATCAGGTACCTGTACAATGTATTTAAGGTACCTGATGGACATTCAATTTTAGGAGGTTTTTAATATGATGGAAGATAACTTTACAGAACTCTACGAAAAATTCTCAAGGCTGCAATGGCTCTTGCAGCGCCAGCATTTACAGAAACATGCGGAACATGGTCCCATGGCCGATCCGACCCGCGGGCAAGGCAGGGTTTTAGCAATGCTCAAAATGCAATCTGAAATCAGCACAAAAGACCTGTCATATCTGCTGGGCATTCGGATACAATCTCTTAACGAGCTTCTTAACAAACTGGAGAAAGGCGGTTATATCACCCGCACCCCTTCGGAAGCTGACAGACGCGTCATGCTGGTACAGCTAACGGAAAAAGGAAAGAATGAGCAGCAGCCCCGCCCGGATTTTGTAGATATTTTCAGCTGTCTCAACGAGGAGGAACAAATGGTCTTTGGTGAGTATCTCGACCGCATTGCTGCGGCACTTGAAGCCCAGCTTGGGGATGATGAAGACGACGAAAGGCTTGAATGGATGCGCTCTGCCCGTGAAAGACTGGGCGATGAAAGATTTGAAATGATGTTTATGCGCGGCGGCAGGCATCCTTTTGACCGCAGAGAAGGCTTTCATGGCTGGCCAGACAGAAGACCGGGTGGTGCACACGGCGCCGGACGTTTTGAACCGGGCCACAATGATCCAAGGTTCAACGGACACGGTTCCAATTGCTTTGGCAGACGTGGTGACGGCAGGCATACGCCTCCGCAGCCTGAAGCTCCTCACGATGACGAAGAATAAGCAACAATATCCTGTAAATAACAGCATTGGCGCTGTCTTTCTGAAAGCCGTTTGGCAGCGCCTTTATTTTTTTACGCCTTTTTTCAGGCAGAAAGGAGCAATCATGTCTTTTATTATACTTTTTATTTATGGCGTAAACCATCTCATTCGCACCATCTTGGGGCAAAAAGGTGGGCCTGCCGATGCTTAGAATTTCAAACGGCTGCCCCCGGTAAAAACGGTGCTGGCATTTGGGAAGACGGTTTTCATGCTGTTCCAAACACTACTGATCTTTCGTTTCCTTCGTCAAGTCAAAAAGAATATTCCATGACTGCCCGTCCAAATTTCCTATAAAATTCTTCTATGCGCAATAGTTCATTATATTTAGCGGTGCATTCTCCTCTGCACGGTGCTCCGCACTTCACATAATCAGCGCCGACAGCTGCTGCCATATCCGCAAGGAAAGACTCTTCCGTATCCTTTCCATCGCTGGCAATGATCACCTTATGTCCGGCTTTTCTTGCCTTCTCTACCATTTCCAATGCCCCGGTTACAGTCCCCGCCTGTTCCATACGGATGATCGTGGCATTAGCCGCAGAAAAATCATCGGACACCAATAGCGTGCGGTGCTCCAAGAGCTTCATCATCTGTTTTCTTCCTTCCAGGTCTTCTTTCCAAAGCCCGTCTAAGACCGCACAGATGGGAAAGCCGTCCGCCAATCTCAGATAATAGGCGAGCATATCCTTTTGCGCCCTGTTTATGGAGATTCCACCCTTCCTGCTTTCTTTTGAAAAACAATAGGTGCCATCTTCCTTTACGTACAGACGGTCTGCATCAGCATTGATGGCCACCAGCACATCTGTCCCCGGCTTATATCCGGTAAGCTTAAAGGAATCCATTAAATAATGCAGTGCCTCTTCTGAGTTTTTCATATCCGGTACAAAGCCGCCGCCATCTCCTGTGGAGGTGCTAAAGCCGCTTATGGATAAAAGCCTTTTTAATGTCTGGTAAATCTCCACTCCCATGCGAAGTCCTTCTGAATAGGAATTGGCTCCCTGAGGCACAATCATGATCTCCTGAAAATCAAGACCTTTTTCCCCGCCTCCTCCGCTTATCATGCTCATCATGGGAACCGGCATCACAGGAGCCGAAGTTCCGCCAAGATAACGGTATAGCGGCAGATGCAGACCTGCCCCTGCTGCTCTTGCTGCCGCCATGGATAAAGCCAGAACTCCCTGGTTTCCGTCCTCTTCTGCCCGGTTCTCCTCTGCTGCCTGGGAAAGCATCCGATCGATTCTTCCCTGGTCTGATGCATCCTCAAACAATATTGTTTCTGAAAGCCAGCCACCCACAAGCTCTGCCTGTTTCTCTGCCCTGCCAGTGTCTCCCAGGGAAACCGTCGCTCTTCCATGAGCACCGTTTTCCAGGATCACTTCAGCTTCTACTCCGGGATACCCCCAGGAATCCCGGACAATCCTTCCTGTTATTTCTATAATATCAAGGCTGTTAAACATCCTTTTGCCTCCCTGTCCTTTCTTACATTCTTACCGTAAGGATTGACGGAATTTACCACATCCATGCAGGTACAGAGAAAAAAGATGCCAGGAGACTTTTCTTTCTTCCTGGCATCTTTCCTTGATGATTTACTTATAAAACGGCATTTATTTATGCCCGAAGTTCAATTCCCAATCCCTGTAATCCGTTAAGGATCTTTTTCATTACAGCAAGAACCTCCTGCTCTTCTAAGGTGTGATCGCCTGCGCGGAAGGTGATGGAATATGCAACGGACTTAAATCCTGCTAAAATCTGGGTTCCTTCATAAATATCGAAAAGCTCATAGCTTTCCAGTATCTTTCCTCCCCGCTGCTCGATGATCTCTTCGATCTGTCCGACCAGAATTTCCTTTGGTACCACCATGCTGATGTCTCTGGTAACAGCCGGATATTTTGCAATTCCGGTGTATTTCCGGTCAAAGCTTGTAAATGGGATCATGGATGGCATATCGATCACAGCCACATAGGCCCGGTCCCCAATCTTATAGTTGTCAGCCACCTCCGGATGGACTTCTCCCAGATATCCGATGGTTACCCCATCATAAATGATATCTGCCTGTCTTCCTGGATGAAGGAATGTTTTTTCGCTCTTTGGATCATAATGAGGCCGTTTGTGCATTCCGGTTTTATCGAAGAATTCTTCAATCACGCCCTTCATATCAAAGAAATCGCCGTCGCCGTAAAATCCCAGGGTAAACTGCATTCTTTCATCGGGAAGCTCGGTCAATGGAAGCGCCTTTGGAAGATAAATATTGGCCAGCTCATAAAGGCGGACATTCTTATTGCGGCGGTTGTAGTTGGTGGATAAGGAGTTTAGCATTCCATGAAGAGGGGAGGTCCTCATAACGCTGAAATCCTCTCCCAAAGGATTTAATATATTCACTGTCACACGGAGCGGACTGTCCTCCGGGATCAGCAGACGGTCAAATGCCTTGGGGCTTTCAAAGGAATAGGTCATTCCCTGGGAAAATCCAGAGAATTCCGCCACTTCTCTTGCCACCTCTTCTACTCTTAATTTGTATGACAGCTTGCCGGTGGTTGCCTCGCCCGTGGGCAGGGATACGGGGATCTTGTCATATCCAAAGAATCTGGCAACTTCTTCCGCCAGATCCGCCATGCAGTCTAAGTCCTGGCGGAAGGTGGGAATAAGGATTTCATTTGCTGTCTCATCGTATCCCAAATCCAGTTTTTTAAAGTATCCAAGCATTGTTTCCGCTTCGATCTCAGTACCCAGAAGCCGGTTCATCTTTTCTGGCTCAAAGGGAAGTCTTTTCCCCTCCCGCTTCACAGGATAGATATCAATCATGCCGCCAACAACTTCTCCTGCTCCCAGCTCCTCGATCAGCTGGCACGCGCGGTTAATCGCTTCCTCAGCGTTGTTAGGATCAAGTCCCTTTTCAAATTTACCGGAAGCATCGGTCCTTAATCCGACTTTTTTGGAAGAAAGGCGGATATTGGTTCCATCAAAGCAGGCGCTTTCAAACACCATGGTCTTCACCTCATCGGTGATTTTGGAGTTCTCTCCTCCCATGATGCCGGCGATCCCTACTGCTTTTTCTCCGTCATTGATCATGAGAACGGTGCTGTCCAGCTTTCTTTCCTGTTCGTCAAGGGTCTGGAAGGTATCGCCTTCTCCCGCGCATTTTACAACGATTTCATGGTTTGCAAGCAGATCATAGTCAAAGGCATGCATTGGCTGACCATACTCTTCCATCACATAATTGGTAATGTCCACGATATTATTAATAGGACGTATCCCGCATGCGGCAAGGCGTCTCTGCATCCAGGCCGGGGAAGGAGCAAGCTTGATATTTTTTACCATTCTTGCACAATAGCGGGGACAGAGACGGCTATTCTCTACGGAAATCTTCAAATAGTCATGGATATCCTCGCTGTTTCCTGTGGCTGTTACCACCGGAGGTACAAAGGGCTTACGGAAGGTAGCCGCCGCTTCTCTTGCAATTCCTATTACACTGTAGCAGTCCACACGGTTTGAGGTGATTTCGTATTCAAATACGGAATCACGAAGGCCCAGAACTTCTACGGCATCTGCACCTATTTCCGTATCCTCAGGCAGAATATAAATCCCGCTTTCCGGTGCATCCGGATACATTTCGTTGGAAGATCCCAGCTCTTCAATGGAGCACATCATGCCGCAGGATTCGATTCCTCTCAGTTTCCCCTTCTTGATCTGGATTCCTTCTTCCGGAAGGGCGCCGCCGTCATGGCCTCCTGCCACTTTACCTCCGTCTAATACCACAGGAATTTTATCTCCGGTCTTTACATTGGATGCGCCTGTAACGATCTGTACGGTTTCCGCTCCAACACTAACCTGGCAGATGATCAGTTTATCCGCATCCGGATGACGTTCAATGGATAATATCTGTCCAACTACGATTTTCTCTAAGTTTTTATCCAGGCAAACATAGCCCTCGACCTTTGATCCGGTAAGCGTCATAGCATCTGTATATTCCTGTGCCGTTACGTCTAAATCCGGAACGTATGCTTTAATCCATGATAATGGTGTATTCATTGATCTATCTCCCTTTCCTTAAAACTGTTTTAAGAATCTGATATCGTTCTCATATAATAATCTCATGTCATCGATTTCATATTTTAACAGGGCAATCCGCTCCAATCCAACTCCGAATGCAAAGCCGGAATATTCATTGGGATCGATTCCGCTCATTGTAAGCACATTTGGATGAACCATGCCGCAGCCAAGAATCTCAATCCAGCCGGAGCCTTTGCAGAAGCGGCAGCCTTTTCCGCCGCATTTGAAACAGGTAACATCCATCTCCGCACTTGGTTCTGTAAATGGGAAATGGTGCGGACGGAATTTAACTTTTGTCTCCGGGCCAAAAAGCTCTCTTGCAAACTCTGCAAGGGTTCCCTTTAAATCCGCAAATGTGATATTTTTATCAATTACAAGTCCTTCAATCTGGTGGAAGGAAGGGGAATGGGTTGCATCCACCTCATCAGACCGGAATACACGGCCGGGGGCCAGCATGCGGATAGGAAGCTTGCCCTTTTCCATGGTCCTGACCTGAACCGGTGATGTCTGGCTTCTTAATACGATGTTGTCACTGATATAAAAGGTATCCTGTTCGTCTCTTGCCGGATGATTCTTAGGTATATTCAGTTTTTCAAAGTTATAGGAATCGTATTCCACTTCCGGCCCTTCAATGACCTCATATCCCATACCAACAAAGATTCTTTCAACCTCTTCCAAAGCAATGGTATTCGGATGGGTGTGGCCTACCTTATTCCGTCTGCCGGGAAGGGTTACATCAATTACTTCTTTTTTCAGCTGTTCTTCTCTGGCTTTTTTCTGCAGAGCGGATATGGCATCCTCTAATTTCCCCTCGATCACGGCCCGGGCGTCATTTACCATCTGGCCCACCTTTGGCCTGTCTTCCGGAGCAACATCCTTCATACTCTTTAATACACTGGTCAGCTCACCCTTTTTTCCAAGATAAGCAACTTTAATGTCGTTTAGTTTTTCCAGCGCATCGGAAGCTTCAATCTGCGTTAACGCTTCCTGTTTGATTTTTTCCAATTGGTCTTTCATCGTGCTCTCCTTCTTTTCATGATAAATTTTTACTTTTGCTGCTTTAACAGCGAAATAAACTAAAAAAGCTCCGCCCCAAAAAGGGACGAAGCTATATTCGCGGTACCACCCTGATTCCTGCGTAAGACACAGGCACTCGGTATACGTAACGTGTATTGACGTCATGACTTACCCGCCAGACCGGCAGCCAAAGCTGTCACTGGTTTCAATCATGCTGCTTCGGTGGGAAATTCAATCTCTTATCTGAACTTAAAAGGGCTTACAGCCGATGGCCCCTTCTCTCTGAAAGAAAATAAGGATTTACTTACACCTTCATTGCATTTGATGTTTTTAATTGTAACGTTACGTACCATTGTAATAACGGATGTTCAAAATGTCAAGGATTATTTTCATATGGATTATATCAGAAGGAAATAAGCCGGGTCTCTGCCCGTTTTCCTTTCTTAAATCGCATCCTTATAAGCTTCTTCTAAAATTCTTTTAAATTCAAGGAGTATTTCATAGGTTTCAGCCCGTTTCTCCAAATGCTCTATAAAAATATCAATATACTCCTTATCTTCGGCTCTTTTTGTTTTCTCAATCTGAACTTTTTCTTTTTCTTTATTGTAAAAATGGGCCAACGCAATTAAAAGCACACTCTCTGTTAACAGTGCACCCAGCAACATAATATCTAAAAAACTCATTTTTTCCCCCTGTTCTTTTAAACCAAAAAATACGGCCAAGACTTTTATACTGTCTTTTACAGAATCAATATCTTAAACCGCCTGTAATGTGATCATAATAATCATCCATCCCCCCTCCCCCTATCCGTGAACTGCAAAGGAATTCTTACGGGACTGAAACAGACTGCTCTCCTGGCTTCCATAATGATTTTAAACATAATCCTACCGCCTTTTATATAGTTATAATAACTAATATCGAACTTTATAAAGTATATCATAACAGAGAAAAAAAGAACAGCGCCAGAAAGTATATCCCAGATACCTTTCTGACGCTGTTTTTTATTATTTTTTATTATCTTATAGAAACTACACAGCAAACTGGCTGTTATAAAGCTGTGCGTAAAATCCATTTTGGGAAAGCAGGTTTTCATGAGTTCCCTGCTCAATGATATGTCCATCTCTCATTACCAGTATCACATCCGCTTCTTTAATCGTAGAAAGACGGTGAGCGACAATAAAACTGGTACGCCCTTCCATCATTTTTCCAAAAGCCTTCTGAATTTTTATCTCAGTTCTCGTATCAATGGATGAAGTGGCTTCATCAAGAATCAGCATGGGAGGAAGGCACAGCATAACTCTGGCAATGCATAAAAGCTGTTTCTGGCCTTGGGATAAGTTCCCGCCGTCTTCTGATATAACAGTATCATATCCTTCCGGCATACGCCTGATAAAACTGTGGGCATGGGCCTCCCTTGCCGCCAGAATGATCTCTTCCTCATCCGCATCCGGCCTTCCATATGCAATATTTTCACGAATGGTCCCTGACTTAAGCCATGTCTCCTGAAGCACCATACCGTAATTGGTCCTTAAGCTTTGTCTGGTCATATGGCGTATATCGGTCCCATCTACCCGGATGGAACCGGTATCCACATCATAAAAGCGCATGAGAAGATTGATTACCGTACTTTTTCCGCAGCCTGTAGGGCCTACGATGGCTACTCTCTGGCCCTTACGTACGTTTAAATTCATATCCTCAATCAAGGCGACCTCCGGATTATAGGAAAAGTACACATGTTCCAGAGATATCTCTCCCTTAGCATTGCAAAGCACTGCAGCGTCAGGTTCCTCCGGGACTTCAGGCTCCTCGTCAATCAGTTCAAACACTCGTGCAGCAGAGGCCAGGGCATTTTGAAGCTCAGTCACTACTCCCGATATTTCATTAAATGGCTTTGTATATTGATTGGCATAGCTTAAAAAACTGGCAAGCTGTCCTACGGATAAAAGTCCTTTTACAGCAGCAAAAGCTCCAGCGATTCCAACGCTGGCATAAACAAGGCTGTTCACAAAGCGGGTCGCAGGATTGGTGATAGAGGAAAAAAATGTGGCTTTTAAGCTCCAGACACGCAAATCTTCATTAATATCTTCGAATTTCTCCTGTGCATCGGCTTCATGGGCAAAAGCCTGCACCACTTTCTGATTTCCCAGCATCTCTTCCACAAGAGATGTCAGCTCCCCTCTGGTCTGAGACTGCATCTTGAACATGCGGAAGGTCTTTCTTGCAATAAAGCTGGCGACAAACAGGGAAACCGGAGTTACCAGCACCACCACAACCGTTATGCCCGGATTCAAGGAAAACATGAAAACCAATGTTCCTAAAATGGTGAGGACTCCGGTGAACAGCTGGGTAAAGCCCATTAACAGCCCATCGGAAAACTGGTCGATGTCCGTGATAATCCTGTTTATGATATCTCCATGAGAATGGGAGTCAATATATTTTAAAGGAAGAATCTCCAGCTTATTAAATGCCTGGGTTCTGATATCCTTTACCACCCGGTAGGTAACCAGATTGTTGATATGGCTCATAAGCCACTGGGCTGCCGCTGTTATTGCAATGATGACTCCGATTTGTTTTAAGATCGCCCACATGCCGTCAAAATCAACAGCTCCTGCTCCCACAATGCAGTCAATGGCCCGGCCTGTGAGGATGGGCACGTATAAAGTCAGCAAAACTGTGACAAAGGCACAGGCCAGGGAAGCAGCAACTCCCCATTTATAACGGCCAATGCAGCGAAAGATCCGCTTGACAGTGGATTTGTGTTTTTTTACGTCCATGTTATTGCACCTCCTCTTTAGACAGCTGGGATAAGCATATTTCCCTGTAAACCTGGCAGGAAGTTAACAGCTCCTCATGAGCTCCCCAGCCTGCCATCTGCCCGTCATCTAAGACCAGGATCCTGTCTGCGTTTTTAATACTGGAAGCTCTCTGGGATACCAGGAATACAGTCATATTCCCGGTGCTTTCTTTAATTGCCTTCCTAAGCCTGGCATCAGTGGCAAAATCCAGGGCAGAAGCGCTGTCATCCAAGATGAGGATCTGAGGATCCTTTACCAATGCCCTGGCAATGGCAAGCCTCTGCCGCTGCCCGCCGGAAAGGTTTTTTCCCCCCGCCTGGATCAGAAGCTCCAGTCCTTCTCCTTTTTCCTCTACAAAATCCTTTGCCTGGGCAGTGGAAAGTGCCTCATAAATCTCCTGATCCGTTGCTTCCTTTTTCCCCCACTTCATATTTTCCCGAAGGGTTCCTTTAAAAAGCACCGCCTTTTGGGGGACAATTCCCACCAGCTCCCTCAGCTGGCCCAAAGGATATTGCCTTACGTCAACTCCTCCCACTTTTACAGATCCTTCTGTGGCCTCATAAAACCGGGGAATCAGATTTACCAGGGTGGTCTTACCGGAACCTGTTCCTCCGATGATTCCAATGGTCTCCCCCTTCATGACCTGAAAGGATAAACCGCTTAATGCCGCATCCTTGGCCCCTGCATAGGCAAAGGTCATATGGTCAAATTCCACTTTGGGAGAATCCTGTTTCTCTTCCACATCCTTATGAGAAACCTCTGTAATGGCTGGTTCCTGTTCAAACACAGCGTGGATCCGGCCTGCACAGGCTAAGGACTTTGAAATCGTGATGATCAGATTTGCCAGTTTTACAAGCTCTACTAAAATCTGGGACATGTAATTTACTAAAGCAATCACTGCTCCCTGAGTGATGATGCCGCTCTGCACCTGTCTGGCGCCGGTGTTTATAAGAACGATGACACCTAAGTTGATCAGCACATAGGTAAGGGGATTCATTAAGGCTGAAATCTTTCCTACGAAAACCTGGAAGCGTACTAAAAGGCCATTTTCCTCATCAAACCGGCGTATTTCATCATTTTGCCGGTCAAATGCACGGATGACACGGACTCCTTCAAGATTCTCCCTGACAGCCAAAAGCACCTGGTCCAATTGCTTCTGCACCTTTTTATACAATGGGATGCTGATCAGCATAATGCCGAATACAACAATGGAAAGAACAGGGATAAGTACTGCAAAAACAAGAGCCGCCCTGGCATTGATGGTAAATGCCATGATCATGGCACCGCATACCACAAACGGAGAACGAAGGAACAGACGAAGGAATAAGTTCACTCCGGACTGTACCTGATTGGCATCGCTGGTAATACGCGTAATCAGGGTCGCAGTTCCAATGGAATCTATTTCCTGGTACGAGAGTTTGTTGATATGGGCAAACAAATCATTTCGGAGAGAAGTTCCGAAGCCAGCCGCTGCCTTTGCCGCAAAATACTGGGCCGTAATAGAACAGACCAGGCCTATGACGCCAAGCAGCACCAATAATCCGCCCATCTTAAGTATATAAGGCATATTCTGAGACTTGATCCCAACGTCAATCACCTTTGCCACTACAAGAGGCACCAATAATTCAAAGCAGGCTTCCAGAAGCTTAAATAACGGCCCCATAATGCTTTCTACCTTATAGTCCTTTAAATATTTCAGGAGCTTTTTCATCCTAATATTCCTCCGCTTTAAAAATTAAATACATTTTTGGAATAATACCTTGTAACATTATACCATTTTGGTATAATAATACAATACATAATTATGAAATAGAGGATATCCCAATGAATCCAATTAATTCAAAGCAGCTTTATTATTTTACCACAATTGCAGAAACCGGAGGCTTTACAGCCGCGGCGAAAAAGCTGGGGTTATCCCAGCCACCACTAAGTAAGCAGATCCTTTTGCTGGAAGAAGAGCTTGGAGTAAAGCTTCTTGAACGCGGTTCCAGGAAAACAGAACTGACGGAAGCAGGTGCTTTTCTCTATTCCCGGGCCAAAGACATCCTGTCCATGATGGACTCAATTGTGGAAGAACTCGATCATTTTCCAACTGCTTCCAAAGGAATTTTAAAGCTGGGAACAATCTCATCTTCCGGCAACCTGCTCCACGACTTTTTAAAGATATACTGCTGCACCCATCCAAAGGTACGGTTTGAGGTCACAGAAGGAAATACCTACGAGCTTCTGGAAAAGATGAAAAACGGGATTGTGGAATGCGCGATTATCAGGACTCCTTTTAATGCAGAGGGTTTTGAATGTGTGTATGGAAAAGAGGAACCATTAATAGCGGTTGGAAACCCGTCCTTTTTTTCAGGCGTCCCTAAGAATAAAATCAGGCTGACAGACCTTTCACGCAAGCCCTTGATCTATTACCGCCGGTTTGATTCCATCATCTCCCTTGCCTTCCAAAACAGCGGTATCATACCCAATGTTTTTTGCCGCAATGATGATGCCAGGACCTGCCTACAATGGGCAAGCATCGGGCTTGGAATCGCTCTGGTGCCTGAATCCATCAGCAAAATAGGGGAACACACTGACCTCGTATTCAGGGAGATCGACTCTGAGGATACTGTTACCAGAATGGCTGCCGTATATAAGAAAAATGGCTATGTTTCAAACATAGCCAAAGAATTTGTTTCCTATTTCGGAGAACTGATGACCCTTTCCTAATCAAAAAGGCTTAACTGGGTTACTTCATAATTCTTCTTGTACCCATGAATGATGTCTTTCATCCGGTATAGTATCCCATACCGCTCGCACTCCCGGGAAAATACCTGCCATAGCTTTCTGGCTCCAGGGCTTGTACATTCATAACTGTTACCATACCGCTTGATATATTCCGACACCAAATCCTGTTGGGGGAACAGCTCCTTTAAGCGGTCAAAATACCATTCTCTTTGATTATTGCGCAAAGTCACACCAAAAGCCGGATAAATGAAGCTGGCTCCGGCTTCATGGGCGGCCTTTACGATCGAAAGGATATTTTCCTCATTATCCTCCAGAAACGGAAGAACCGGCATCAATAATATTCCCGTAAATATTCCGTTCTTCCTTAATGCCTCAACCAAAGCCAGGCGCTCCGAGGGGCTGGAGGCATGTGGTTCGATTTTTTTCGCCAGATCGTCATCTGTCGTGGTAACCGTCACCTTACACAGGACAGGGGAATGCTCCATGATTCCTTTTAGGATATCGATGTCCCGCTTAAGAAGGGCACTTTTCGTTGCCACTGCCGCTCCAAAGCCGTATGCGTCAATAAGCTCAAGGGCATGCCGTGTTAATTCAAGCTCCTGTTCAAAAGGATTGTAGGGATCGCTCATGGCTCCTGTCCCAACAATACCGGTTTTTACCTTACGCCTTAAATCATCCCGGATGATCCGAAGGGCATCTTCCTTGACCCGCACCGAATCAAAATTATCAATCCGGTAACAGTCTGAGCGGCTGTCACAATAAATGCAGCCATGGCAGCACCCTTTGTAGATATTCATGTTATAGTCAATACCAAACCACTGGGAGCCTTTTGTTCTGGTCACTATGGTCTTTGCAGGAATATTCTCCATTCGTTTTCGTTCCTTTCCTCACTGCCAGCCTGATACCCGTTGGTTTTATTTTATGATTTATGGCAGGATCTGTCAATCATGTATGTATTTTTACCTGTCGTCAGAATGCCTTGATATTTTTTTTGTTCCATGATAATATGCTAATACCAGCGAAGAAATTATGGCAGGAAAAGGAGATATTATGATTCGATTTTTATTGCGCTGTAAACAAATCTATGACAAATACAGCAGGGATGAAATGACTGTATATGCAGCCCAGGCCTCCTTCTTCACCATTATAGCAGCATTTCCCTTTATGATGCTTTTACTGGCATTGATAC
>POVV01000922.1_pt1 | contig 13798 bp, 12 predicted proteins | sample 1560271 | NCBI WGS metagenome assembly POVV01 (sample SAMN08337232, study PRJNA429181) | Bioreactor metagenome, whole genome shotgun sequencing project. | biome: cows' rumen and soil; feature: anaerobic; isolation source: anaerobic chemostat enrichment culture, galacturonate as sole carbon... | reverse complement strand
ACCGCACCGTCGGCAGTAGATTGGGCTGCACCTGCTGCCGTATTCGCTTCGTTGGCTTTTGCCTGAGCGGTTGCAGCAGCATTTGCGGCTTCGGTCGCTTTACCTTGTGCAGCGTCGGCTAAGTCTTTTGCTTTGGCAGATATAGAGTTGAGCAGATCGGCACGTGCATCATAGTACGCTTTAAACGTGCTTCTGAACGTAGCGCCTACAATATCCGAAGTCGTTGTAAGAGAAGCTAACAACGGGGTGATATAAACACTCAGTGCGTTGTAGGCAGTCGTACAAGCGACCTTTGATACACCGTACTTGTCGGCAGAGGCATCATTCTTGACTTTCTCCGAAACGATTTGTTCCCACTCTTTCTTTGTCGCTTGCTTTTCTGAGGGTGTTAGCTTGTTATCGCTCGCAATGTCGGATAACAGGGCATTGGCAGAGTTGGCAAGCTCTTTCGCTGCATCGGCTATCTGTTTGGCTGCGGTAACGGCTGCGTTGGTGGTGGTTAGTTCGCTTTCTACGGTCTTTCCGCTTCGAAGCACGAATATACCTTTCAAAAATACGTTCATCGCATACAAACCGTACCCGCTCGGCTGGAAGTCGGCAGGAAAATCGGTGTCGGTGATACCATCTAAGCAGCCTAAGATTACTTTGTTCTTGCCAACCGTAGAGGTTGAGTTTACGCCATCCATTACAGAGATACGCGGTTTGCCATCCTCGGATGCAGTTAAGTAGATTAAGCCTTGACGGGCTTTGTTCGTCGCATTTCCCATCTGAACAAGGTCGTCACCAATGGCGGGTGCGGCTCCGTTCGTGAACTCTGATTTGAGCACAAGAATAGCGTTTCCGCTAATCGATGATACCCGAACCCAGTAGAATTTAGCATGACCGTTTGAGAATACTTGACAGCGAACGTAATCATCAACGACAAACTGCATGTCGCCTTCAATGCCGATCACATAATAGGCAGGTGAGCCTGTTGTTTCGGCTACGGACTTGATACGACCGTTGGCGGGAGAGATAACCAAACCACCGTTAACCGAACGCACTTTAGAGATAACAAGCTCGAAGATCGTCATTACCTTGCGTACTACGATATTGTCTATCTCTAAGTTCCAATCACCGTTAAGAGCCTTTGAAATCTTGAAGCCTTCGCCAGTTAAGCCGGGAGTGAACGCTTCGGAACTTACGTAATCCTTGATAATAGTGCGCATCATGGTAGCCACGTGCGACACATTCAGATCGTATGTCTCAGCGAGCAACTGTACAAGCAGATTGAGAGTTGTTATCTTGCCATCTCCGCTTACTGTGGTCTTACCGCCGCATGCTGTCAATCCTTTCTTGAACTCAATAGGCTCTTCGGCCGTATCACGCTTGGTTCGACTAATAGCGCGATCTTCTATCTCCTTGACGCTACGCAAGGCAGACAAAGCAGCATCGTCGGTTAGCTCTACGTTATCGTCTCGCTTGATTAACTTGACACCGCCCGACAGCTTAGGCACTAACACCCCGTTTTTCAATTCAAGTATGTACAGCATCTTATCTTCAAGACAAGCAATCGTTTGCCCTTCATAAGGCACGTACTTCTTCTCGGTGTTGGCTGCATACGTGGTAATGTCAGCGAGCGTACGCATCACTGAGGTTACATCAAGAGGTTGCCCGTTCTGTCGAGAAAACGAGAAAGGAATTGCCGCACCTTGGTATATTATTACATCGCTCATGGCTTAATTAAATTTACTGTGTAATTGTCTGTTGCATCTTGTAGGTTCTCTATGTCGTTCACTATCGCGCAACAGGTATAAGGGATAGGTAACTTGTTATTGTCTCCGCTTACCTCGTTGATGGTCGATACCTTTAGTTGGCCCATTGGTATGACGATACCGCTTATTACACCATCGTAGACCAACTTAGTTAGACTATATTCGGCAGGGAAACAGAAGATGATACGCTTCACTCCGCGCTGAACGCTGAACTTGAAAGAGGTTGAAAGCATGAATCCCGAACTCGGTAGCGAACGAACAGAGGGCGAATCAGTAGGTATCGCGTCAGCAGTTCCGGCAAACCATTTTCTACGAGCGTTGACGCTGATCGTACTTGTCAGAGACAAGGCAGGTAAGTTGTCGGTTTCGTTGGCTTCGAAGTCGGCAAATGCCTTGTAGGTTTCGTTCTTCTCCATGAAACCAGTTAGCACACGTGTGGCGGTCATGTCTCCTTTATCGTCAGGGTCGGAAAACACGAGCAAGGTCTTGACGTTATCATCGTTCATGTAATACCCTTCAAGTAAGGCTCCGTTGTCTTTCTGATTAGCTATGTAGGTGAGTGTTCCCTTCGCGCTTCCGATCTCTACGTCGTTGGCTGTGGAGATTTTACCGATAAATGTCGCGGGCTCGGGCTTGTATAGCATCGTTCTGAATATCTGCTCGTAGGTAAGACCTTTCTTTAAGGTATTCCCGGTTTCGATGTGCCCGGTCTTGGGGGCGTTGACGCGGATGTCTTTCGATATTGTATCAACCACTGGTGAACCCGGAGTAGAGGAACTCGAAGAGCCGCCCCACCCTACAGACGCAGTTGCCCCGGTCGGATAATTTTTCGACCTCGGATTAGATGGAATTGCTTTTTCGCTGATAAATACTTTCTTCATTTTACACGTCTACCATTATGCACCTATACTGCCCGGTTTTATAATCAATCGAGCCTCCAATAGGCGCGAATTTCTTATCAACCATGAAGTTGTCCGACAACTTTGTTAAAGGAGTCAGTTTTGGTGTCTCTTTTATTACCTGTGTAAGTTTTACGTGGGTGGCACTATAGCGATTTATTATGCGATGTATTAGTTGTTCCTCTGGTCTGGTAGGCTCTCCCATAACGGATGAATATAGGTTGTCAGTCAAGTATTTACCCTCAATAAGCACTTTGCTATAGCACGCTCCATCGTTGTTATATGAAGATATTTTAAACTCGATTTCGTCGAGTTCATTAATATAATCTTCATTAACAATATTTTCATAATATCGATCAGAATTATCATCTTCCTTTTGGGCACCATCTTCTTTCTTATACATAACTTTGAAGTCTTTTAGATAAAGACCTTCGTTTATATAATACCCAACTTTCTTTTTGTTTTCCGCATAAAGAGTAAATTCAAAAGAGCCGGAGATCGGTTCATTAATCGGGATAATCATGCCAGACAAACCAGAGTACGGCATAGATAATGTCTTTTTGTTGTCTATGTTTATCCAGTCTTTAGGGCGGTTGACATGATCCGGGTTTAAAAGAAGCTTAACGAAACTTTTCGGATTATCTGACCACGAAAAAGGTTTATTGGATTCGTTAAACCCGTTTGCACTTCCATAGTATTTGTTGCCAATCTTTATTTTACATGCTAACTCAAAATCAGAAGTAGTAGAGCTATCTCCCCATGGTAGCATACTACTGTCCTTTATTGTTTTAACACTACCCGACACTCCAATGGCACCATTGGAGAATGTAGCAGTTGCACCTTTAAATTGCATCACTTTAACGTATGCGATTGGGGCTTCTGGATCGTTAGGATCATCTACAAAGCGAACTCTAACTGCATTAGTAAATGAATACTCTGTTATATCCGGAATCCATTTCCCGTTTACCTCTTTTTGGTTGTACACGCATAATCTCATTAATGAAGCACCTTGCAGGGATGGAATAACATCTGAATAGTCAGGCAGTTTGTCTATAGGGATAATAACCCCTTTCGTATCGTATAGATTTGTATTCCAATTGCAAGGAATCAAATACACGGAGCGGCACACCTGTTTATTATCACCTTTGATATCATCTATCGTTTTTATTGGTTTTAATTCATCAAAGCTTTCATCAGGAAGCAATGTGCCAACTGGATAATTACTGGTTCGAACAACGCATTTGTTATAACCAGGCAAAAAATCAAGCGCATGGTCATTCCCTGCAAAACCAACTTTCTGAACATTAAGAATCGGGACGCGATCTACTTTGCTAAAAACTGTCATATCAGGATTATACCGGTAATATTCTCCATCATGATCCATGTCAACGAAATATAGCTCCCCCAAATAATCTACGCATGTCCAATTAAGGAACTTGCACATCTCTTCCAGCACCTCTTTCAATTTCATCGGCTTGTCGTCCTCGTCGAAGAAGTTCTGTTCGCTGACGGACATATCTGTAAATACATTCAATCCGGATGTATATGAAGCTGCATCCTTAGCGTATACATGGGGTATGTAGATAGCTGAGTACTGCCCTTTAGCGGATTCTATACACTTTCTGAATAAATCCCAAAACGATACAAATACCCTTGTACCATCTCCCACTTGTTTGTAATTTATAAACTCCAATACCGACATAGCACTCATGCACTCTATTTCAAGTTCGAACTTGTCGGAGCTGTAATCTTGTGTGTAAACCTCGGGCTTAACAAATCCGCACCAGGTAACAACTCCATCACGCTTAAATGTAACTCTGTATTGTTGATAAGATGTCGAGTACAGCTCTTGCAGGTAGTCGCTACCGACAACACGAATTCGTGCGGTGCTAAATCTTGTTGGAGCATAAAGAAAATCGTTATCATCGATTTCTACTTCAAAAGGAGACTCCGAACCGGTCAACACGGTTGGTAAACCCGTGTAGTCCTCTTTTTCAATCTCAACGACGCAAGCCTCATTGTTAAGGCTTGCGTATGGCATAGTGTATATTAGTTTGTAGCTCATAATGGTAATCTTTTTCCTGTTCGTTTCATATAATTGCTTAGTTGTAAAAATGCTGTGTCTCCCCTAAGCTTAGCTTCTCCAGATACCACAACACCACTGGCACTTCCTAGCCTTCCAGAGTTAATCGCTTCAAACAACCGGGACTGCTGCCCGGCATTAAGAATCATTTCACCGGCATTTACGCGAGCTAATATTTTATCGCCTGATGTTGGGCCGCCTGAAACAATACCACCATTGGCAAACTTAGGAAGTCCGGCAGCTATAATCATAGCCTCCATTGCAGCTATTTGAGCGGCAGCCAAGCCGACCCCAACAAATGGAATAGCGGCGTATGCTGCCGTACTCTTCGCTGCCATCTCAACAGATGCAGCGGTCGATTTTGTTGCTGAAGCAGCTACTTCGGCGGTCGTTTGCGTTGCTAAAGCGGCAGTAGTAGCCGTTGTTTGCGTTGCTGCGTTAGCTACCTTAGTACCTGTCAATGCGGTATCTATAGTTGCCTCAGTTTGTTTTGCGAGTATCAGCTTATTCGTAAGCTCAGTTAAGTTTTCCATCATTTTAGCAACAGAAAGGAATGAGTCTACGACGTTTGTCATTGCACTCCATACAGCCATCAACCGCTCCCATCCGCTCGCTTCTGAATCGGGGTCAAAGGCTTCGTTTAGTGCTTGGAAAGAAGAAACAAGGCGGTCCGCACTGGATGCGATATCTTTGACCCCACTATAAAGCCCCTCGTTAAGTTCTTCTTTTAACTGCTTCACATCTTCCATGACCACAGCAATCTTCAACGCTTTTTCCAGATCAGTGACGTTCAGCATTGCGGCATTCAATTCCTTGGAAAAGTCTTCAACACTACCTTTTGCAGCCTCTTTTATTTTAGCTAAATTATCCTTCGCAATGTCAAGTTCTTCGCCAGCTATATCAGATTTTGACTTTTTATAATCGTAGGTGGTATCTCGCTTCTTCATTACCGGCATATTCGGTTTCATTGAGTTGGCTCGGAATTGCATCGCTGATACATAAGCTTGGCTTTCAAGTCCAGATATAGAGCCGGCTGCTTTAATCGTTTCCTGCGTCAGTTTACGGAGTTCGTCGTTATATTCTTGCTCTGTCAACCGCTTGTTTTGATACAGATTCAGAAGCTTACTCTCTTCTTCTTTGTGCTTTTTCTGCACATCCTCTAATTCAGCTATGTTCTTGTTATAAAGAGGATGTTTAACAGCCTCCTGCAGATTCTTGAAGTACTTACTCTCGAGTATAGCTTTATCTCCCGATCCTTTAGCCTCAATGAACATACTTGCGTTGAGTTCATCTAATGCTTTGTTATACTCATTCTTCGATATCTTCTCTATTTCGGCCTTTGCATCAAGTTCACGAAGAGATTGAGCGTATTTTTCCTCTGCTTTCTGTAGGTCGGTTTTCTTGGCATCACTATCTCCACCGCCAAGGTTAGTATTTGTTGAGCCAAAAGCATTTGCCGAAGATGTAGATGTCTCCAGTTTACTGTTCACATCAGACAATATTCGCTGTAGCTCTGTTAGCTCAGCCGATGCGGCATCGGTTTCAACTTTAGCGCCATTAAATGGATTAAACGCACTCCATAGTGTTTTTATTCCAACGGGACCATTCCATGGATTATACATTCCACCAGTTTGCACTACAGATGCTGCATCTTTACCTTTCTTGCGCTGTAGATTGCTTATTTGATCTTCAGTCTCTAATTTCTTACGAGTGTAAAAATCAACCTCGGCTCCTGCCTTCAATAGCTCAACTCTTTTTGCAACCGCTTTGTTAAGCTCTTCCTGGCTTTTATATTCTTTCCCGAGTTGCTTTTGTAGTTCTGCTTGTGCATTATTAATCTGTTCTTGACTAGCCCCTTTCTCATTCATTAGTTTCAATTGAGTATTGAGAGCTATTATTTCGGCCGTTTGTGTAGATTGATTCGCCTCTGCCTTGTAATCAGAGAATAGATTTTTAATTCGGGATGCCTCTTGTCGCATGCTTATCAATTTTGCAGCAGCCATAGATAAGAATACAAGAATTGCAGTAGGTAATGCGGAGATAAAAGCCGACTTCATAGATGCACCTAAACGTGTAAACATCGTGCTCACCGTAGCCCCAGCGCTTTGAGCTTTCCAAGCGACTGCATCGAATGCAACACCGGCAGCTTTGGCAGATCGAGATGCTGCAATCATGGCGGCTCTTTGTGAAGCAGCCAATTGAGCAACGATCCACTTAAACATCTTTCCAAGAGAAACACCTACAACAAAAGCTGCTACACTGGAAAACACCTTTTTTATATCTTCTCCTGCTATCGTTACCTTTCTAGTAAGCCAATCGATGATACCTTTGTATGCATTTTGTATACCCGTCTCTTTTGTAAACTTCGTGAAAGCATTTTTAAGCCGATTTATAGACGTTTCGAGATTGTCCGTATCAACGTTCGGAATCATTTCATTAAGAGCATCAGCGAATCTAGGGAGTACGTCAGCGCTCATCAACTTACCTTGCTTTAATAATTTGTCAAGACCGGCAACAGAAACTCCGGCAGCCTTAGCCATCGCCTGTAATGCTATTGGCAACCTCTCTCCCATCTGCAAACGAAGCTCTTCCGAACTGATCTTTCCTTTAGACATCATTTGCGACAACGCAAGAAATACGCCGTTTGAATCCTCGGCACTCATGCCAAATGCTGTAGCCGCCCTGGAAACAGACTCAAATATTTTTCGCTGATTCATCATCGACATACCCGACACTTGAGAGGCGGCCGTAAATTTTGCAAAATTGCCGGTCAAAGCGTTTATCTCTAATCCGTATTTCTTCGCCATATCAAGCAGGAACCGTTGATTGTCGGCAAACTGCCCGATACTTCCCGATACGTTTTTCAGTGCTGTAGTCACTCGGCTCGTCTCCCGGGCCACTGTTATTAGTCGAGACACAAAATCACTTAATCCAAGACCACCGACACCTAATGCAGCAGCAAAGGTTAATACCTGCATTTGCATCGAACGGAATCCGTTCTTAACGTTATTCGTTCCCTTCTTAAAGTTCTCCGTGAGGAGATTTATCGCTATGCTAAAACTTAATCTACCTGCCATAATTTAATTAGATTTCCAATTAATACTATTCATATCAAACATGCTCCCTGATAAGAACTTGGATAGGTTCTCTTTCTGATCTTCCATAAATTGCTCAGCTTCCTGCTTACTTTCTTCCTCTTCCCATGGGAAAGGATAAAGATCACGTGCAGAAGGTAGTTTCTTTCCATCCACATGAGGTAGTATAGTGAGATACGTCCAAAGCCTGTCGCTCTCCATTTGCTCCTTACGCTTGCATTGATAAGCTTCGACAAACAGAGGCATATCACACAGTTCCATATTCATGGCGAAATTGGCATCCAATCCGCTCATGATAAGCATTGATACGATATCTTTAATATACCCGGGAGTGGCTCCCGATTCACTAGAGTTGCCCGATTCTGTATTTGTCTGAAATTGATTTATTACAGAAGATTCACGTGCGAAAGCCTTATAGATATCCCGTGATATTTTATCGTTCTTCAGTGTATGAGTAAACTCTTCGAGCGTATAAGTCATATTAGGATTATTACACAGCATCGAGCAGTAAATCAACGCCTCGACATCTGATTGACTTTTATAGTCCATACAGGAGAAAGACCGGCCAAATAATTGTTCCCAACGGATAACAACCTTCATAGTTAGCTTCATACTCACAATAAGCCCCTTTATCGCGCTAGGTTCAGGTTTCCGAGTGAGCGGTGGCGCTGGAATTAGATTAGAAGAAGGCTGTCCAGGTCTGGAAATTATAAAATCGATAACGCAATATCCCAAATAGATGATAAAAGCCGCAAACATAAATAGTAAAAAAGATTCCATGTTTTCTTGATTTATAAAAAAAGGACGGCCATCGATGGACCGCCCTTCAGTAGTTTTTTTAATTTACAAATATCACTTACACGGTTCCGTCTTCCAATGCACCAGTGCCTTGCATTGAAATAGAGCTTGTGCAAATAGAGCCATTATCCGCCTTTAAACTCAACGATGTGATTACAGCATACCCGCGTACGTATTCTTCGCCCTTTGGGAAGTCGCCACTGGTTTCTTGTGTTTTTGCCAGCACGAACGGTATCGGTTTTCTTTCTGCCATCAACTTCTTGAGGGTAGCGAAAGAGGCATGCCCTGTTTTCATACTGAGCATAGATTCACTTGATACGGTATATCCAAGTTGACCTATCAAGTATTCCTTCCAGGAACCGGACATTTTATTACTTGTGTCGATTGTGTCGGCACTAATATCAATACCACATGCCGTTCCGAAAGCAATCGGTTGCACTACGGCCGGGGTCTCTCCTACTTTAGGAGTTGTTTCTACAAACAACATTAGCTTGTCACCGACAATCATATCGGTACCTGCATCATACTTTTTTTCTGCCATTTTAATTAAATTGTTAATTGTTCTACTTCTTGCCATAATTATTGAATTGAAAACAGGAGTACCTGAATGTATTTCCCGTCCGCATAGTCCTCTGTTGAGTCCTCTAGACGTATTCGCATATTTGGACTTTCAAAATCCCCCTCCAGTATTTCGTAGACTATTGATGCCAAATCCTGAGATCGGTCATAATCATCGCTTACAGCATTTATATACACCATTGGTTTATCAATGCATCTACCCATTTTGGTGTACTCAGTTTTATAGCCATCGCGCTGATATACAATAAAATCTCCATCAGTATCCGCAGGAGCCACAAGTGGAAAAACCCGTTCTCCTATCAATTCGAAAATCTCGGGAGAATTGAGAAGAATACTTCGTACTTCTGTGGTAATTTTAAGTTTATTCATCTTCGATTATTTATTCGTTGTACCGCTTTTCCTACTCCTTCATATACAGCTTTCATTGCTTTTGGCTCCTCGCTTCTTTTGGCATCTTCCCAAAACCTATTAGCCGGCATAACCCCGGATGTACCTGTTATTGGGTGCCTACGCATCTTTGTTCCAGAATCCACCAAGTGCGAATGATTGCCTCCCGGACGATCAAATCCGGCTAATGCTCCAAGTTTATTCCTCTTGATCTTCGTCGTAAAAGAATTCATCAAACGATTAGTCCCTTTCTCTGGGTGCTTTGTACGAGAACGTAAGTTGCTCCGTCCTTTTACGCGAAAGAGATTAACAGCAGCTCGTAACCCGCTTTTAATGGCTTGGTCTTTCTCAAACTGCTCTAGTTGATCTACCAAATAAATGACTGCTTCACGATCTATTAATCTGACTTGCATTACTTGTCAATTTTAGTTAGAGTGATTAGATATGTATTATCCCCCTGCTTGTCAAGCAGGACAATAGAATAATCATTCCCTTGGTACTCCACTCGTTGATTTTCTTTGATAACTGGGTAATAGCGTGTTTGAAAAACAATAATACGTCCGGTGAACTGCTCCATAGCATTAACGCCATCACGGTCTACTACTGTAGCCTGCTTTTTGCGATAAGCCTTACAAGTCAGTATGGGTACATACTCTTTCTTAGCAGCTCCGCTATTAGATTGCACCTGTTTTAACTCCTTAAAAACTAATAGTTCACGTAAAAGACCTGCTCTCATTTTGAATAATTCCGATAATGTCCGATTAGTTTTTCATAAGTAGGGAGAGCCTTTACGGTGCAGCCAAAAGCCATAGTTTCACGATTACTGTAATAGTCTCCGATCTGTAAGAGGATTGCAAAAACAAGAGAGCTCGGGAGTTTTCCCGGTTCGCTCTCTATGTCTTCTAAGTTCTCGCATATATCTTTTGAAACGGCATTCTCAGACGCACCGATCAAAAGCTCGATATAGCTATCATCATCCGTGTAGCTTTCTTCTACATTTAGATGTTTCTTTGCCAGTTCTAAAGTTATATATGCCATGGTTGTTTTATTTCCAAGTTGTTTTAGCGAAGCTTTCCTCGCGACGAATACCCGCATCGAAGTAAGCATTCACAATCAGTTTAATTTGTCCCTCTCCGGCCATTGTATAAGGGTCAACAGTTAAATCAAGTGCACCCCACTGCCCGATGAAGTAGTCAGCCCAGTTTGCAAAGATTGCTCCGTATTCATCTTTAGCCGTTTGCAGACCACTCGCCATATTAGTTGTAACAAGGCACTTATAGCCGTTCAGAGCACCGTTGTCTCCAATTAAGAAACCACCTGCACCGGAAGGGTCTTTGACTGTGGTTTTTAACTTGCCTAAAATAGACGGGTGAATCACATACGCCAAATTACCTTGCAAAGCATTGGCGGAATTGATTTTCGTTTCAAGGTCAACAATCTTTTTCCAGTCAACAACACCTCCGGCAGCCGGAACAGTCGTAAAGAAGCCATCCGGTTTAGTTGCAGCGGTCGCCATTGCTCCAAAGATGGTAGCCTCTAACTTAGCAGCAATAGCGCGGACAATCTGATCTCGCAACATTCTTTCGACTCCCAGAGAGTCCTGTGCCAACATCTGCTTAGAGATGTAAGTCACCGCGGCCAGACGTTTCGGGCTAAATCCTTGCTTACTGAAGGTGCCTGTCCCGTCTTCCGCAGCAGCCGTTTCACCGGCCCAGTTGGCGGTAGTACCTGTGTACTTCGGAATGGAAACATTGTTCGTCAATCCGGTTACGATATTCGCACCAACCTGAGCCAAAATGAGATTGGCACTAAGCGGTGTCATGATATCCAATAGGTCGGTGTCGATCACATTACCACCATTAGCGGGAGTTCCGGCTACCACAGCTGCTCTGTCCTCAACCGGAATCAACAAGCTTCCTACAGTCTCCATGCCGGACATCTGCGCACGTCCTCTCTCAATTACCGCGAGACTTTCGTCCGAATAGGTTCCGCTAATTGACTCTCCAATAGCACGGAGCAATGAGAATCGTTTTTGCGTGCCGTAAGGAGTACCCTTACCTTTGTTTGTCTCTGCCAATTCAGAGAGTTCAATGTTAATATCAGCCAACCGACACTGGATGCTTCCCAGTTCGGTATTTTCTGTGTCATTAAGCATTCGCTTCTCGCCTTTTGCAGCTTCGGTAATTGCCTTGGAACGAGTAATAAGCTGTTGTTTTTCGTCTTTCAGCTCGACTGTGCTTTTTTCTTTAGCCATAATCTGATAATTAAAAATTATTAAATGAAATTTTTCTCTATTGCAGCATAATAAGTCTTTAAAGACTCTTCCCCTGCCCTTCTTTCTTCTGCCTCTAAATCGTCCATGCCCCGCTTGTATACGGATGTTTGCGAGTAAGCCGCATTATATACCGGTGATACATCATAAAGCTCTGAAACCTTTTGTATGGTTCGTTTTACCTTTCCATCCTTGCAGCGCTCCCATGTATCTTTTTCAACCGTAAAAGCAAAGGAAGAACTATCAATCTCTCCACGCTTTAAGTTTTCCAATAACTCATCACCAAGCGGTGTGTTAGGAGCCTCAAAACGGTATTTTAACCCCTTGGTATCAATAGATAGTAATAAGGAGCCTTTTCCTTTGTTTGATCTCGCCAAAACTCCGCGGCTTTGATTGTGATTCAATAATGCGAATACGTCGCTCTTTGGAAGCACGCCTTCCAGTGCGCCCCTCTCAATGACTTCTGTAAATGGAAGCCCTGTAGATGGGGTATCAAACAGCAGAGCATAACCCTCTACAGTCCGACTTTCGGAATCCACCGTTACTTCATACGAAGTATTTCTTATTTCCCTTTTTTCATCCATAATTCAAGTATTTATAGTACAACCACAGAGTTGTCCGACAACTTTTCTATTTTTTCGGGTTTTCGAGCTTATTTTTGTCTTTTTCGGGGTCAACTGGACGCATTACAGCAAATTTTAACGGTTGCGTATTCACCTGGACGAAAGTTTCATCACCATCCGGGAGTCTTGGCAGATTATTTGCCCTGCGTATTTCATTTGGAGTAATTCCACCATTCTGGAATAACATGTTATTGTACGCAGCTAAAGAGGTCATATCCGCGCGAAGAAGTGCCGATGTATCAAATTGTACTGAGATTGATTCGCATTCAGACGGTCTGAATACCTTGCGCTTAATTTCTAACTCTATTTTTTCAAGCATTGGCGCTACCGTATCAGTCAGGAAAGCAAGTTGTGTGGCTTCCACTGTCGAATAGCTGGACTTACTCAAATCGAAGGCCTTTACCGGTGAAACGGAGAAAAATCGACAGATGTCAATCCCATTGAACAGACGGCTTTCGAGTAATTGAGCATCTTTTGGGGAAACAGATATCGGCTGATATTTCATGTTTCCTTCCAATATTACAATACCATTCGGGTGACCAGTTGCAGAATTAGTACGTTTTTCCCATTCATCGTAATTTTGTTTTTTTTGCTCTGCATTCATTCGAGCTCCTTCAACAGTTAACGTGCCGGCCATATTTCCGCCTCCTTCGAAGAACCCGGCGGCATGCTGCTCGCTGCTTGTAGCAATACCGATCGTCTGTCTAGCATGAGTTAATGTAGAAACTCCTATAATCCCGTCGTAGGAAAAATTGAGAACGTGAATCATGTCATGCGGTTCCACCAATTCGGTAAACCCCGTTACCTGATATCGCTTTCGCTGTATACCGGTACCTCGATCGGGTACATAGACAATACTCACCATGTACGAAGGAAGATAAACTAACTGCACAGCGTTTCCAGCGATATCACGTTCAATATAGGCATATCCGTTACCGTCCAACAGTACAGAGGTAACAAGTGTTTTAAAGAACGTGAAACGGGTCATATCCTCATTTGGTTCACAGTTTAACAGATGGTATGCCGGATGCTTTTTAAACTTAGATTTATAGCCTTCTTCATCCACCAAGTATGTATCTAGTGGAAGTTGGGCAACAGCATCGCCGATCACATCCACGCAGCGGTACACCGTACTAAGAAGCATCGGTTTACTCCGGCTGGCTAAAGCAATTCCACCTCCGCGCATCATGGACGTATCCGCTATTTCCTTCTTACTGGCTCTTCTTATTTCAACTCCGAGTATTTTCATAACTGTTTTTCTATACAACCACAGAGTTGTCCGACAACTTTAAATTAACGCGCTGTAAC
>POVV01000921.1_pt1 | contig 13798 bp, 12 predicted proteins | sample 1560271 | NCBI WGS metagenome assembly POVV01 (sample SAMN08337232, study PRJNA429181) | Bioreactor metagenome, whole genome shotgun sequencing project. | biome: cows' rumen and soil; feature: anaerobic; isolation source: anaerobic chemostat enrichment culture, galacturonate as sole carbon... | reverse complement strand
CAGTAAATCAATCGCTCGCTGGTAACGCGTTTTTCGGTTGCCCCCCTGATGTACCTTTAGCGCTTCCATAATCTGATAGCCCACGGTATAGCAAGGATTAAGGCTGGTCATCGGGTCCTGAAATATCATCGCAATTTCATCCCCCACCAGCTGACGGCGCTCTTTTTCTGAAATGTGCTGTAAATCCCGTCCGTCAAAATGCAGTCCTTCAGCCATCACTTTGCCGGGGTAATCAATCAGCCCCATAATTGCCAGTGAGCTCACTGATTTTCCAGAACCGGACTCACCAACAATGCCGACCACTTCCCCTCTTTCAACGCTGTAACTCACACGGTCAACGGCCTTGAACGGAGCATGACCTTCACCGAAGTGAACGGATAGCTGATCAATGTCTAATAGTGCCATTTCTCACTCCGCTTAATGTTTAAGTTTAGGGTCGAGCGCATCACGCAGCCCGTCCCCCATCAGATTAAAAGCCAACACGGTAAACAAAATAGCCAGACCGGGGAATGTCACTACCCACCACGCACTTTGGGCAAACTGTAAAACCGAAGAGAGCATCGTTCCCCATTCCGGCGTTGGTGGCTGAGCACCCATACCGAGGAAACCCAGCGCAGCCATATCCAAAATTGCATTAGAAAAACCCAGCGATGCCTGAACAATCAGCGGAGCTAAACAGTTAGGTAAGATATTGATAAACATCTGACGGAAAGCCCCGGCCCCGGCGACTTTAGAGGCAGTCACATAGTCACGGTTAACCTCAGAAAGCACCGCCGCCCGGGTTAAGCGCACATAGTGAGGCAGAGCGACAAAAGTCAGCGCTAAAGAGGCATTGATAATCGAAGGGCCGAACACAGCCACCAGTACCAAAGCCAGTAACAGGCTTGGTAGTGCCAACATAATGTCGGCCAGGCGCATAATGGCAATATCGATAATTCCGCCGACATAGCCGGCAATCAGCCCTAAAACCACACCCAGTATCAGCGATAGCGTAACCACCAAACAGCCGACCAATAACGATAAACGGGCGCCATACATTAACCGAGTCAGAATATCCCGCCCGACGTCATCGGTACCGAGGATATGGCGCATGCTTCCGCCCTCCTGCCATGCGGGCGGGGTCAGCAACGAGTCCCGGAACTGCTCTGCCGGCAAATAAGGCGCAAGCCACTGTGCTCCAACGGCAACTATCAGCATAATAATGATATAAATCATTCCGACAACCGCGCCTTTATTGCGTTTGAAGTAATACCAGAACTCTTGCAATGGCGTCATCGGCTTTGGGGCAGAAACGGTAATTTCAGTCATGGAATGCCCCTTATTTTCTATAGCGAATACGCGGATTAACCACGCCGTAGAGCAGGTCTACCAGCAGGTTGATCAAAATAATCATGGTGGCGACTAAAAATACTCCGCCTTGAATCACCGGATAGTCCCGGCGCTGTAGGCCGTCAACCAGCCAGCGGCCTAAACCCGGCCACGAGAAAATGGTTTCTGTCAGAATGGCACCGGCCAGCAGCGTTCCGATCTGCAAACCGATAATGGTAACCACCGGCAGCAGCGCATTGCGTAATGCATGGATAATAATGACCCGCAGGCGCCCTAGCCCTTTGGCTCTGGCAGTACGAATATAGTCTTCGCCCAACACTTCCAGCATCGAAGAGCGAGTCATACGGACAATGACGGCTAAAGGAATGGTTCCCAGTACCAGCGAAGGTAAAATCAGGTGATGTACCGCATTCCAGAAGTCTCCGGTCTCACCGAACAGCAAGGTATCAACCAGCATCAGGCCGGTCAGCGGCTGGCTGGTATCAAGAAAGATATAATCGCTTATCCGGCCGGATACTGGCGTCAGGTCGAGCTGAACGGAAACCAGCATAATCAGCATCATGCCCCACCAAAAAATCGGCATGGAATAACCGGTTAAAGAGAGGCTGACCGAAATATGGTCGAAGACTGAACCGCGTTTAACCGCAGCCAAAACGCCAACAGGAATACCCACCACAATGGCAAATAGCATGGCGCAGAACCCAAGCTCAGTGGTTGCCATAAAACGCGGAACGAATTCATCCCAGACAGGAATACGAGTATTAATCGATATACCCAGATCGCCGCGTAATAAGTTGCCGATATAATGGAAATATTGCTCATATAAAGGCTTATCCAGCCCCAGTTCAGCCATCATTTGAGCATGACGCTCAGGAGACAACCCCCGTTCTCCGGCCATAATCAGCACCGGGTCGCCGGGAATTAAATGAATAAATGCGAAGCTTAATAGTGTTATTCCGATAAATGTCGGAATAACCAGTCCGAAACGTCGAAGAATGAATTGCAGCATAATGGCAATCTCGGTAGTTATTATAATTCAGCCATTACGTAGATTTCGTCCGCCAGTAGTCAGTCTCCGGCCAGGCCCAGATGCCCCGGCAACGTTTATCATACTCACGTAAAGATCAACGATAGAGATTAATACTGATTAGCAAATAACAGTATTGCCCTTCGCCGCGTGAAAATAACAAAACCGGACAATGCACTACACTCATAGCGGCAAAATATACGCAGCGCTTTATTAGTCCCCCGTGATAACCAATTAGCTATCACGGGGTGATACCACTTATTTACTGATTTCAGCGGTAGCAAATGAATGTCTGCGACCGTCGATCAGGTAGCCTTTAACCTCTTTGCGTACCGGTTCTGACACCGTCGAGTGAGCAATCATCAGCGCCGGAGCCTGGTCATGCATAACCACCTGAGCTTGCTTATACAGCTCGATACGTTTGTTATGGTCAGGTTCAACCCGCGCCTGTTGAATTAAGTCTTCAAACGGCTTGTAGCACCAGCGGGCATAGTTAGAACCGTCTTTAGCGGCAGCACAGCTGAACAGGGTGGCGAAGAAGTTATCCGGATCCCCGTTATCACCGGTCCAACCGAGCAACAGTGCCTGATGTTCACCATTCTTAGCGCGCTTCAGATACTCACCCCACTCATAGGTCACGATATTAGCTTTTACCCCAATTGCCGCCCAGTCAGACTGGATCATTTCAGCCATACGGCGAGCATTCGGGTTATAAGGGCGTTGAACCGGCATCGCCCATAGGTCAATGGTGAAGCCATCGGCCAGACCTGCCTCTTTCAACAACTCTTTAGCGCGGGCCGGATCGTATGCGTAATCCTGCACCTCATCGTTATATGACCACATTGTTGGCGGAATCAGGTTTTTAGCCGGCTGACCGGCCCCCTGGAATACCGCATCAATAATCGATTTTTTATTCACCGCCATGCTGAGTGCCTGACGTACTTTTTGGTTATCCAACGGCTTTTTGGTCATATTGAACGCCAGATAGCCGATATTGAGCCCTGCTTTTTGTTGCAGAACGATATCTTTATCCTGTTTCATTTTTTCCAGATCGGCCGGATTTGGATACGGCATTACCTGACATTCATTTTTCTGAATTTTGGCATAACGCACTGAAGCGTCCGGCGTGATTGAGAAAACTAAGCGATCAATTTTTGGCTTAGTGCCCCAATAATTATCAAATGCTTTAAACAGAATACGAGCATCTTTTTGATATTGAACTAATTCAAACGGACCGGTACCAATCGGCACTAAATCGATCTGCTCAGGCGTGCCGGCTTTCATCATTGCGTCAGCATATTCAGCAGAGAAAATAGACGCGAAGTCCATCGCAATATCAGCAATAAATGGGGCTTCAGGACGCGTTAAGACGATCTTAACCGTATGGTCATCGACCTTCTCGACGCTTTGAATCAACTCTTTCATGCCCATATCACCAAAATAGGCATAGTTGCCGCCAGACACTTTGTGATACGGATGGTTATCATCTTTCTGGCGCATAAATGAGAACACCACGTCATCGGCATTAAAATCACGCGTTGGTTTAAAATTCTTATTACTTTGGAACTTCACCCCTTGCCGTAAATGGAAGGTATAAGTTTTACCATCGTCACTGACTTCCCACTTTTCAGCCAGACCGGGAATAACCTCAGTCCCGCCGATTTTGAACTCCACTAACCGGTTATAGATCGGCAGTGAGCTGGCATCAAATGTGGTACCGCTGGTATATAGCTGTGGACTAAAACCTTCCGGAGAGCCTTCTGAACAATAGACTAAAGTATTTGCCTGAGCTGCGGCAACTAAGCCCAGCGCTGCCAGACCAATACTAAAATTGAGTAACTTCTTCTTCATTATAAACTCCCACAATATATAGGACGTTATGTGCTGGCTGTGTTTGCTGTCGGTTAATAGACATGCTGTTATCGCAGGTATCGTTGTTTCCTCACCACGCCCTTGGGTATGGCAGATTCAACTCCCTTAAAAAAAACATTTCATTAACATTTACGCAAATGGAGTATAGACAGAAAAAAATGATCGGATGTGTTCAGGACCAAAACAGTATATTGGTTTGAATATTTAAACTATCTCGATATAAAAATCATTTATATATGGAATGGTAAGAATTAAACAAGAATGATTGATGCAAATCTGATTTTTATATCGCAGAAAATAATGTGAAAGGATGTAAAAAAAGAATTAACTATTAAAACTCTGAAATTCATCACACTTTTGGCTGTATACCGCTTCACAGTTTTAGTAAAAAGCCACCAGGGATTAGTGACATCGTCACTAATCCCTGGTGGCTACTGAGTCGTGGTTCAGGCTGAATAATTTTTTGCCCGTTCGGCAGTTAATTCCGCAATGCGCACAATCACCGATACGGCTTTTTCCATCCCTTCTACCGTGACAAATTCATGCTTGCTGTGAGGGTTATAGCCGCCGGTAAACAGATTAGGGCAAGGCAATCCCATATGAGACAAGATAGCGCCGTCAGTCCCTCCGCGAATAGGTATTACCTGCGGGTCAATTTGATTATCGACCATTGCCTGCTTGGCAATATCAATAACGTGAGGATATTTAGCCACCTGATCGCGCATGTTGTAGTACATATCTTTAATGTTCACTTCAATATGGCAGTCACGGTGCAACCCTTCACCCACCTGTTTTGCAGCCTCAATTATGGTACGCTTGCGCTTTTCAAATCCGTCACGTTCAAAATCACGAATAAAATAGGTCATCTCAGCGTAATCAACGCTGCCGCGCATGGAATTGAGGTGATAAAACCCTTCGTAACCATCAGTATGTTCCGGTGATTCCAATACCGGCAATGCTTGCTGGAAACGGGCAGCCAAGGTTAATGCGCTGATCATCACGCCTTTAGCCCTGCCGGTATGTACCGCATTGCCCACTATCTTCACCGTTGCCAACGCAGCATTGAAGTTTTCACACTCAAGCTCACCGACGCCACCACCGTCAACCGTATAAGCCCATTGAGCGCCAAATTGCTGGACGTCGAAGTTTTTCATGCCTTTACCGACTTCTTCATCCGGCGTAAACGCAATGCGGATATTGCCATGGGGCTTATTGCAGGCTTTAAGGCGGGAGATCGCGGTTAATATTTCAGCAACCCCTGCTTTATCATCAGCCCCTAGCAACGTTTTACCGTCGGTGGTTATTAATGTCTGACCATGGAGCTGGTGCAATACCGGAAACATCACCGGAGAAAGCACTTCGTCACCAATACCTAACGCAATGTCTCCCCCGCGATAGTTATCGACGATCTGTGGCTTAACCCCTTTTCCCGACATATCCGGGGAAGTGTCCATATGAGCGAGGAATCCAACGGTTGGAACCGGCCAGTCGACATTCGATGGTAATGTCGCCATTAAACAACCAGTATCGCTCAACACAATGTCCTCTAAGCCCATTCCTTTAAGCTCACGCTCTAATGCCTTTGCCAGCGCCATTTGCCCTTCGGTACTAGGCACCTGACGAGCGTTAGCTCTCGATTGGGTGTCAAAAGACACATAATGAAAAAAGCGATCCAGTAATTTATCCATTCTCATACCCTCAAATAATCAGCCTTCATTATGCGGATAGCGCTATATTAAATATTGCGTCAAGTCAGTTTTAAATCGCTTTTACATGATATTTAAAGGAAATGATGTTCAAAAAGATCACATACCATCCTTAAGATTTTCTTTTCAGCAACCTGTTGTTAACCCTAAATTTTATTATTGGTAAAAAAATAGTCTATAAACGGTTAAATAGGCTTTCATTTATCAGCGTCAGGGTCTATTATCCGCGCTCTTAAAAACTGAATGGGGCCACTGGTTTCGAATAAGCAAAAGGCGCGTAAAAATAATTGCGCTACACTTATGTTTATTCTTGCAGTCTTTTCCAGTGGTGGTTCTATCTGCCTTATATTACGGGATAGAGTAGCGAAATTAAATGACTGATAACTCCTCACGTTTACCCGTTGTCGAGCTTAAAAACGTTAGTAAAGCGTTTGACGGCCGTGACATCATAAGCCAATTTAATTTAACCATTAATGATGGCGAGTTTCTAACAATCCTAGGCCCTTCTGGCTGCGGTAAAACAACTGTTCTTCGATTAATTGCCGGTCTCGAAACCGTCGATGAAGGTCAGATATTGCTTACCAATCAGGACATCACTCATCAGCCTGCTGAACAACGCCATGTGAATACGGTGTTCCAGAGCTATGCGTTATTTCCTCATATGAATATTTTTGACAACGTGGCCTTTGGCCTGCGGATGCAAAAAACCCCTGCCGACCAGATTACGCCTCGCGTAATGGAAGCGTTGAAAATGGTACAGTTGGACGCTTTTGCCCAACGCAAACCTCATCAGCTTTCAGGTGGTCAACAGCAGCGGATTGCCATTGCCCGTGCCGTTGTTAATAAGCCTAAGGTTCTGCTGCTGGATGAATCTCTCTCAGCACTGGACTATAAGCTACGTAAACAGATGCAAAGTGAACTTCAGTCTCTGCAACGTCAGTTAGGCATTACCTTCGTGTTCGTTACCCACGATCAGGAAGAAGCGCTGACCATGTCGGACCGAATTGTGGTAATGCGTAATGGTCGCATTGAACAAGACGGTACGCCACGCGAGATTTATGAAGAGCCGAAGAACATGTTTGTTGCCCGCTTTATTGGCGAAATTAACGTGTTTGAAGCAACCGTTATCAATCGTCTGGATGAAAAACGCGTTCTGGCCAACGTTGAAGGTCGCGAATGCGGCATTTTGACCGAGCTGGATGTTAGTCCGGGCGACAAAGTCAAAGTATTACTTCGTCCTGAAGATTTAACCGTTGTTGCCGTTAAAGAAGGTCAGGACGTAGACGGTCTGGTTGGCTACATTCGTGAGCACAACTATAAAGGCATGATGTTAGATTCAGTTGTCGAATTAGAAAACGGCAAGATGGTGATGATCAGCGAATTCTTCAATGAAGATGACCCTGATGTTGACCACTCATTGGATCACAAAGTTGCCGTGACCTGGTCTGAACGCTGGGAGGTGGTACTGGCAGATGAAGGCATATAAACCGTCGCAGCGTAAGCTGTTTCAGAAGTTTGCCATTACGGTCATAGTTTCATGGTTGGTACTGTTTGTTTTTGTACCAAACCTGATGATTATTGGCACCAGCTTCCTTACCCGTGACGATGCCAACTTAATCTCGCTGGTATTTAGCCTGGATAACTACGCCCGGTTATTCGACCCGATGTATGCACAAGTGATGTTGCACTCGCTGAACATGGCGCTGATCGCAACCTTCTTCTGCCTGATTATCGGTTATCCGTTTGCCTACTGCATTGCCAGTATGCCTAAGCGTACTCAGCCTATTATGCTGTTTTTGCTGATTATTCCATTCTGGACTAACTCCCTGATTCGTACCTATGGACTGAAAATATTTATCAGTACCAAAGGGGTACTAAATCAGATTCTGTTAGGCATTGGTTTAATTGATGAACCGCTGCGGATTATGTATTCCCAACAGGCCGTCATTATTGGTCTGGTCTATATTCTGCTGCCATTTATGGTACTGCCGCTCTATTCCAGCATTGAAAAGCTGGATAAGACTTATATCGAAGCGGCCAGAGACCTTGGCGCCAGAAAGTTCCAGACCTTCACTCGGGTGATTATTCCGTTAACCATGCCGGGCATTATTGCCGGCTGTTTATTAGTTCTGCTTCCGGCAATGGGGATGTTCTACATTGCAGACCTGCTGGGCGGCGCTAAAAACTTATTAGTCGGTAATATTATTAAAAATCAGTTCCTAAGATTACGTGACTGGCCTTTCGGTGCTGCAACCAGCATCTGTCTGACCATTATCATGGGCTTCTTGCTGTATTTTTATTATCGCGTCAGTAAGTTACTTAACCGGAAGGATGAGCTGGAATGATAGGACGCCTGTTCCGTGGCGGCTTTATGACTGCCGTTTATGCCTTTTTATATATTCCGATCTTAATATTGGTCGTTAACTCCTTTAACTCCGCTAAATACGGCGTGACGTGGAGTAGCTTTACCACCCAGTGGTATAAGATATTGCTTAATAACGACAGCTTGTTACAGGCGGCCGGTCACTCGGTGGTTATTGCTGCATTTTCAGCCACCTTTGCCACCGTTATTGGTTCTCTGACCGCTGTTGCATTATATCGCTATCAGTTCCGCGGTAAGCACTTCGTCAGCGGCATGCTGTTTGTGGTTATGATGTCTCCGGATATCGTTATGGCAATTTCGCTGCTTGCGCTGTATATGCTGTTGGGCCTGTCATTGGGATTTTGGTCTCTGATGCTCGCCCATATCACATTCTGTCTGCCTTTTGTGGTGATTACCGTTTATTCACGCCTGAAAGGATTTGACGTCAGAATGCTGGAAGCAGCACGGGATCTTGGTGCTACTGAGTTTACGATTTTGCGCAAAATCATCCTGCCTATTGCCATGCCGGCGGTGGTAGCAGGTTGGTTATTGAGCTTCACTCTGTCGATGGATGACGTGGTGGTTTCTTCATTTGTGACCGGACCATCCTACGAAATTTTACCGCTGAAGATTTACTCAATGGTGAAGGTCGGCATGTCTCCTGAAGTGAATGCGCTGGCAACTATTATGTTGGTGTTCTCTCTGGTTCTGGTGCTCGCCAGCCAGTTAGTACTACGCGATCGTACAGCTAAGTAAATAAAATGACTGCCGGGGTTTATACCCAAAGTAGTTGGAGTTGCAGCCAGCAACGCTGCAACTTCAAGTAATAAGGGCATAACCCCGGTATCACTCTCTTTCTGCTCCCTTTTAAGGAGATACCCTGAATGAAAAAGTGGTCTCACCTGCTCGCCGCCGGAGCCATGTTGCTCTCTGCCGGTATGGCCCACGCGGATAAAGACGTGGTCTATTTTTATAACTGGTCGGAATATGTTCCGCCTGGTCTGATGGATGACTTTACCAAAGAGACCGGTATTAAGGTGATCAACTCCTCTTTTGAGTCGATTGACACCATGTACACCAAGTTGAAAACTTACAAAGAAGGCGCTTACGATTTAGTGGTCCCTTCTGCCTATTTTGTTGCGCGTATGCGTGATGAGGGCATGATTCAGAAGATTGATACCAGCAAGCTTAAAAACTTTAAAAATATCGATCCGTCGCTGCAATCCAAAGAGTTTGACCCGACCAACGAATGGTCAATTCCCTATACTTGGGGAGCAACCGGTATTGCGGTGAATACTGATGTGATCGATCCTAAAACTGTGACCAGTTGGGCTGACCTATGGGATGAACGTTTCAGAGACCGTATTTTGATTCTGGACGATGCCCGTGAAGTATTCCCGATTGCCTTAGCTAAGCTGGGTTATTCGATCAATACCACTAACCCCAAAGAGATTCAGGAAGCTTACGAAGAGATGCGTAAGCTGATGCCAAACGTGGTGGTCTTTAACTCCGATGCGCCGGCAAACCCGTATATTGAAGGGGATATCGATATCGGTATGCTGTGGAACGGTTCAGCCTATATGGCCCGCCAAGAAGGTGTTCCTCTGCAATATATTTGGCCGAGAGAAGGTGCCGTATTGTGGATGGACAGCATGGCGATTCCGTCTAATGCTAAAAACGTTGAAGGCGCACTAAAGCTGATCGACTACCTGTTACGCCCTGAAGTTGCGGCCAGAATTGCTAATGAAATCGGTTATCCAACGCCAAATATTGAAGCGCGCAAGCTATTACCGAAATCATTAACTGAAGATAAATCACTCTACCCGGATGAAGAAACCATTATGAAGGGCCACTGGCAGGGTTCAGTGGGTGAAGCCGGTTTATTGTATGAGACATTATTCCAGAACCTAAAAGCCGGCGGTTAAAACCGTGCTCTGGTGATATTCATTCAATTAAAAGGGAAAACTACGTTTAGTTTTCCCTTTTTGTTTATATTTTATTTACCACAGGTTCACAGGTAATTAGCTTCGCCAATGCAACACATGATATATATCAAGTCCCACTGCAAATTAACCACCCTGCCCTTGTCTCCCTTTAAATGATTATCTAGCATGTAACGCTATCCCCGTCATACTTCAAGTTGCTTGGGTGTTGACTGCGTCCACTCGCCCCAATCACATAGTCAGCTATGCTCCCAGCGACTCCTGAACTTGTCGCCTACAAGCAACTCGAATTATTTTGGGTATATTACCGTGTTTCACATGCGTGGGTTTCTGATTTTAGTTTTTCCTGATATAACTAAAATAATTCGAGCCACATCGAGGCGACAAGGGAGCAAGTCTCGATGAGCTTACTCAGGTAAGTGATTCGGGTAAGCGAGTGAAGCCAACAACGATGCGGCTTGAAGTATTACAGGTATATAACCTTATGTGGACGGCCTTAAGTACTTACTAAATTACATCCAGCCAAGCGGATGAACAGAGGATAACTGGAATGGTTCAAGCATTAACAAAACAATCGGCACTTGATCTTTTTGAACAAATCACCGCCTTCAGCGTGAATGATTCAACGCCGGGTATTACTCGTTTAGCCTATTCCAAAGAGGATGAACAAGCCCATAAGATGATGATCGAAAAGATGCAGGCGATGGGGCTGCAGGTTCGTCAGGATATGATGGGGAACGTTTTCGCCCGCCTGCCGGGTAAAAATCCTGAGTTGCCGGCTATTGGTACCGGTTCACATATTGACTCAGTTCCACAGGGCGGTGCCTTTGATGGCGTCATTGGCGTAGTTGCCGGACTGTACGCTATCTCCCAGTTTAAACCTCAGCAGCTTAAACGCTCTCTTGAGCTGGTTATCTTCCGTGCTGAAGAATCAAGCCGTTTTGGCTTTGCCTGTATGGCCAGTAAGGTCATGGCGGGTCAGGCTGACTTGGCTAAATGGGCTAAAAACTTCGACAGCGAAGGCAATAATATCCAACAGGTATTAGATAATTGCGGCTATCAGAGCGCCAAGCTTGATGAATGTCGCCTGCCGGCTAACTATTTTGACGGCTTTATGGAAATCCATATTGAGCAAGGTAAGGTACTTGAGCACCAGCAAAAGCGTATTGGCGTAGTTAACGGTATTGCAGCACCTTGCCGTTATAAAGTTGAAGTTCATGGTCATGCTGACCATTCCGGTGCCACGCCGATGTGCCAGCGCCACGATGCATTAGTCGCCAGCGCCGGTATTATTACCGATATTAACAGTGCCGCGGGTTATGAATCTGCTTACGGAACCGTAGGTACCGTTGGTCGCTTAGACGTAACCCCTAATGCCATCAACGTTATTCCCGGTGATGTCACATTCTATGTTGATATCCGCGGCGTAGACAAAGCCAGCGTTGACCGTGTTGTAGCTAAGTTCTTTGCCTCCGTTGAGCACGCTAAAGCCGTTCAGGACGTGGTAATTAACGTGGCTGAGCTGGCTAACGATATGCCGGTTCTGATGACCAGCGATATTGTTCACCGCTTAGAGCGCATCTGTCAGGATAAAGGCGTGCCGTTCACCACCATGATGAGCGGCGCAGGCCACGATACCATGTATATGGCTCAGGACTTCCCGGCCGGCATGCTGTTTATTCCGTCTAAAGACGGCGTCAGCCACCATCCGGATGAGTACAGTGAGTTTGAAGACGTGATTCTGGCGGCGGAGATTCTTCAGCAGGCGCTGGGGGAATTAGCGGACGCTTAATGCAAGGCGTAACGCCAGCCAGTTAAGCATTTCTACATCATATAAACCGACTATATCGTCATCCCCACGAAAGTGGGGATCTAGGTTTTAGCTCACAAATTTACCCTTCACCTAAGGGCTGGACCCGTTTTTCAATGGGATGAAAATAACTTCAACCAATTGATTAATAAATATATTTATACCTAACATCTATTATATCTATAAAAATTGGAAAAACTAAAACCATTCCAGATGATTAAAGTCATGCCATCTGGACAAGAAATAGACCAGCATCATTATAATCTTCAATTACTAGTCATAGTATCAACATACAACATTTCTGGTTTTACATACATACTTTAGCGGGATGAACCATCACCCTCTCAAGGATAGACATTCAAATTTCATTTAATTACGGAAATTATGCTTCTCGTTAGAATCAAATAGTCAATTTCTTATAGATCTGAATTTTATCTGCGATGTTTTTCTTAAAAGACTCACTATCTTTATATTCTGATATCGTCATGCGATTTGCACTGCTATATTTACTCCCTTTTGAACCATCATTCTGCCAACCACAGACTGGACATATCTCATAGAAAGCATCCTCTTCACTCTCAAAAACAATATAATCACAAGCTTCGCAAGCTGTGCCACTAATAGAATCATCACTATGATCTATAATGCTAATATCATTTCCCGTTATACTTTTGACAAGTTGTTCCAAGTGTAAATTTCTAATTAAAGCGGAAAGATTTATGTTTTCAAGTATTACTTCATTATATTTTTGTTTTTTAGCCTCATCAGCTAACTCGTCCTCAATGTCTCCTGTGGCCAGTAGTATTTGAACTCGATCATCTAGTGTCTCTTTAAATAAAGAGTACATTTTAAAAAAAAGAACCACCTCAGCATGTGTAAATTCTACTTTCATCTTAATTCTCCAGCCCCATCCATTACAGCTTTAAATGCATCAACTGTTCTGCCACTGAAATTATATCAAAATCAGAATTACCAATATTAATAGCCCTGGAAGAATTTTCGACTAGAAATGATTAAACATAGAAGAACTGATTATATTTCAGGCCATCCTCATATTTATTTAAAAGTCACATTTTAGGTTGCTGATAAACTCTTCAAAGTTACTAGTTACATTTACTTCCCTATTGGATAATGCAGGGGCAATATAATGAGAGAAAATCCTCATATAAAAAGATGCTTTTTTTATGGCATCGAACCTGTTAGTAACGATACTTTCATGACGGTACAAAACAGGCTGTCTTTTTCCGCTTTTCTTAAAATAGATGTCTACATCATAACAGCATACAGGAATTTCATCTAAAGACTCCTGATCAAAAAGCCGGCACCCTATTGATACAACTGCACTAATATTTTCACTAGTTGATAATGGATACTCTGCTCGTGAAATAAACAAGTCTTCGCCAAAGAAGTGATCTTTAACCAGAAACAATTCATCTGTGGATTTTATATTCTTAAAATCTGAAGGGTCCACATCAAACATATTATTTTTTTGCACAAACCAAGATGATGGCACATAAAAACCAGCCAATGGAGGATACTCATTGAATACATTTATTTTATTCATAACACCTCATACCTTACTCAAGTAATCGAAATATTTCTCAGGGGCAATTGGATGACCATAGAAACCAACCGATTTGTGGATTATACTAACGATTGCGGTTGTAATGGATCCGAGATCTTGAATCATAGTTCATACTCTACCCTAATACCCTAATACCGTAATAATTTTTGTCTTCACAAAATCAT
>POVV01000920.1_pt1 | contig 13803 bp, 12 predicted proteins | sample 1560271 | NCBI WGS metagenome assembly POVV01 (sample SAMN08337232, study PRJNA429181) | Bioreactor metagenome, whole genome shotgun sequencing project. | biome: cows' rumen and soil; feature: anaerobic; isolation source: anaerobic chemostat enrichment culture, galacturonate as sole carbon... | reverse complement strand
AAAGCTGTCCAAGGCCTGCCTGATATAAGCCCCATGGTTAAAGGTCACACAATTAATGCTGGCCATAATGTTTGATTCGGAACTGCCGCTCATTCCTCTCCGCCCTTTCCTGCATCTGCTTTTGTAATATAACTTATCTGAACTTATGCGCAAGTTCAGATAAAAGGGCTGCTTTTTAGCCCGTCCATCCGATTATGGGAGTTGCTTTTTGCTTCCCATAATATAGTTATCTGAACTTGCTGCGCAAGTTTAGATAAAAGGGCTGCTTTTTAGCCCGTCCATCCGATTATGGGAGTTGCTTTTTGCTTCCCATAATATATTCCTCATATTTTCTTGCAATATACATGCCTGTAATTTCTTTTAAGGGTTCTATGGCCTCCCCGGTAAAGCATCTTAAATGGTTGGTAACACAATCGTATCCTGCCAGACAGGAAAACTCTACGCCGCCGGAAAAACGGGGATTGCACTCCAGCATATGATAAGATCCATCCTCTGTCTGAATGAACTCAAAGTTCACGCAGCCATTGATATCTAGGGCATTGGCTATATCCCTGCATGTGGCTTCCAGAACCGGGTCCAAAAACACCAGAACCGAGGTTCCTGCTCCATTTGGGGTCCGCAAAAGCTCCTTCCGGCATACGGCAACGCTCTCTCCTGTTTCCGCCTGCCTTACCACGTCCACGGTAATGATGCTTCCCTGATAATAGGGCTGTACGATCAGCCCCTCAGTGTCTCCGCATTCCAGAAAGCCATTCATCTCGTCAAGGGAATGGATATAGCGGAGCCCCTGACTGCTTCTCCCGTTAAAGGGTTTGATGACCGCTGGATAGGAAAGGTGCTGCGGGTCGGCCTCTAAAAGCTCCAGAGTGGGAATAGGGTTACCTATGCCCTTTTCCATAAGAAAACGGTGCAGCTTCCTTTTATCCCTGCACAGGAGAAGGGTTTCCTCCGATGACAGACATAACTTCACCGAAGCAAGAGCCAGTTCGTCCCTGTAGCGGTTCCACACGTCAACCTCCACATCCGTAAGTACGATCAACAATTTTGCCTGTTCCTCCTTGCATATCTTCAGGATGGAGTTCACATACCGTTTCTCGTCTGTTGCAAGGGGAACCTGGTAAAAGGATGCCACATTCCCGGAATCTGCAATCCATTCTGCCGGATAAATATCACAGCCAACTACCCGGAAACCGCTTTTTATTAAGTTTTTTATAACTATATCCGCCGAAAATGACCCAATCGCTGTCACCAGTGCTGTATTCATAATTTCCTCTTTTCCGCTCTGTTTCCCAGGGCATATAGGTATCCCTGTAAGGGTACCGCCTTCCTTTCTTCCTATCTGGCACCTAATATAATGGCGCAGATGCGGTCGACCTGATCCAGGGAAAGTTCAGCATATAAAGGCAGGGTCAGTACGCTGTCTGCCGCTTTTTTTGCCACAGGAAGATGTACATTTGAAAACCGCTCCCGATAGCATTCAAAGTCAGTGATCAGAGGATAAAAATATTTTCTCGCAAAGATATGGTGATCAGCCAGCAGCTCATATACCTCATTTCGTGTTAAAGAGAAGCCGTCAAAGGCTACGGGAAAATAAGCATAATTCTGGCGGATCCCTTCTTTGGGGCTCATCAGATGGATTCCCGGTACTCCCGCCAAATGTTTCCGGTACCGTTCCGTCACAAGCCTGCGCTTTTCAATGTTAGCATTCACATGGCGAAGGTTACAGATACCCATAGCCGCCTGAAACTCATTCATTTTTGCATTGCCGCCGATGTACTCTACGGTCTCCTTGCCGGTAATGCCGAAATTTTTTAAATAATTGAACAAAATCTCTAAGGACGGATCCTGAAAGGTCACAGCACCGCCTTCAATGGTATTAAACACCTTTGTGGCATGAAAGCTGAACATGGAAGCGTCTCCGTAGGTCCCGATCCCTCTCCCATTTACTTCTACACCAAAGGCATGGGCGGCATCATAAATTACCTTTAAATTATGTTTTTTCGCGATTCTTTCAATTTTATCTACATCACAGATATTTCCATAAACATGAACCGGTAAAATGGCGGTCGTCTTTTCCGTAATCAGCGCTTCAATCTTATCCGGATCAATGGTATAATCCTCCTCCCGGATATCGCAGAACACAGGAGTTAAATTATTTCTTACAATGGCATGGGAGGTGGAAGCAAAAGAAAACGGGGTGGTGATCACCTCACCGGATAGATTCATGGCCTGAAGCGCCATTTCAAGAGCCATATGTCCATTGACAAACAAAAGCAGCTTCTGTACCTTTAAATACTCCTTTAACTGCTCCATCAGTTTTTCATGAAATTCTCCCATATTCGTCATCCAGGCAGTTTCCCAGATCGGCTTGATCTCTTCTATGAATTCTTCATAGGAAGGCATGGAAGCCCTCGTCACTAATATGTCCTCTATGTTGTCCATGCGTTATCCTCCATTTTCCGGTCAGATGGAAAACATCTGGCCCAGCGTCCGTATATGGGTGCTTTTCATTAATTTGTATTTCCAAATCGTATAAATCTTTTCCGCCCTGTTTTTTTCGGGCAGTTCGATAAAATGTTCCAGAATCACTCTTTGCTCTGTGGACATCTCATTTCCATAAAGTTTTAAAAACATCTGAGCCTGCACAAACATTTTCCTGTAATTTTCCCGTACCGAATCCTGATTGCGGATCCGCTCCGCATATTGCTCCCTGCCGCTTTTGGATCCCATCTGATTTTCTCCATGCTGCCGGTATAGGACCAGGGGACGGTCAATATAGGATATCCTTCCAAAACAGCTTGCCAAAAGCCCCAGCCACCAGTCATGCATAACGCATTCCCTGGGAACATCAGCCAGGAATCCCAAAAAAGCCTTGTTGATCATGACTGTATTCCCTGTAATGTTATTCTCAACCAGATAATGGCTGAACCGGTTATCATGAACCGCAATTTTCTGGTATTCCGCCATTGATTTGTGAAGAATGCTGCCCTCCTTATCGGTTACCGATAAGTCGCCATGGACCAGAAGCGGTACCTCTTCTCCCCATTCCGCTTCCAGCTTCTTCATTTCCCTTAAAGTGACCTCAACCTTATCCGGCAACCATACATCATCCTGGTCACACAACATGATATACTCATCAGTTGCCAGCTTAAGCAGGCGGAAGAAATTATTCTGGGCACTGCCGGATCTTTCGCTGTTCCTAAGACATCTCACCCGGCCCGGATATCGTTCTTCATATTCCCGGATAATGGCAGGGGTATCGTCTGTAGAAAGATCGTCGGAAATCACGATGGATAGACCGGAAAACGTCTGGTTTAAAATAGATTCCAGCTGCTCCCGTATATATTTTTCACCGTTATAGGATGCAAGCAGCACCGAGACCATATCTTTTCCCCCTTTCCGCGTTTCATCTACCAGGACAATCCCACGATCTTTGTCAAAAACCAGATCTCAGCCATGAGAAATGCCAGGAAAGCCTTTACAAGACATTCCTGGAACTGGTTGATCCCCAGATAGTTTTTATAATAGTGAAGCTTGCTCTTATGAAGAATTGCCTGCTTCTTTAAAATAGATTTCACATTTTTATTAATAGATACGGAATGAAGGTGTACATAGGACTGGTTCAGAAGAAGTACCGTCCCGTATCCCTTTTTCTTTAGCTGAAATCCGAGTATCTTTTCTTCATAATAAAGAAAGACTTCTTCATCATAAAGACCGCTTTCCATCAGAGCACTAATATCAGCCATAAAAAGGGAGCCGAGCACAGCATCTACATAAACGTACCGCTCCTTTTCTAAATCCGCCTTAAGTTCCGGCCGGTCATTCAGCCAGCGGGCAAAAATACGTCTTGTAATTAGGCCGGTGTCCAGAAGGTCGCCCATCAGGCCGTTAATATGCCAGCTTGACAGCGCCACCTCTCCCGCTCCATCCCTGGTGACTGCTGCCGCAACTCCCAGCCGGCTTATCTTTAAAAAGGAATCCTTCATGGCCTGTATACATCCTTCTGTAACCTTAACATCAGGATTTGCTATGAGCACATGGGAAGCGTGAAGCGTCCCATATGCATACCGGATCCCCTGATTATTGCCGTAGCCGTATCCCCCGTTCTTTTCCGTGGAGATAAGATGGACCTTTCCGCCCGCAACTGCCTGAAGCCTTGATACAGAATCATCGGTGGAGCAGTTGTCCACGATCACGATAGAATCCAGGATTTTATAATTTACTATGGTGGTTACCAGGCTTATGGTGGTTTCCGGATCATTATAATTAAGAATGATACAGCTAATGTTCATATCCGCTCCTCTTTAAGAACCTTTTCTGGAATTGATTACCCGCATCCCAAACCTGGAGCTTACAAAGTCTCTCACAGCAGGACATAAAAAGGTGGCGTAATCCATCAGGTGATAAGCAGCCATATAAAGACGGCTTCCCTTTTCCTTAGGTGTTCCGGCCCATGGCGTAAGTGATAGATAATGATCATAAGCCCTGCGGTAATGGTTTAAATTCCCCTCTTTCCAGGGCCTTTCATCCCCCATAAAGTGGAGGATCGCAGGGTGTTTTTTTGCCCCTAGAAACCTTTTTGGCCCAAGCTTTCCATACACAGGAGACAGCCTTACCAGATGGCTGTACCGGTAATATCGGTAATTGGTAAAAAAGTTATATCGGGGAGATAAGGGTTTTATCCTTCCCTTTAACGCCCCGTTAATGGTATCCTGATCTCCTGCAAACAGCTTCCCGCCCATGGAACAGTAAAAGTCCAGAAGCTGCTTTTGGGCGTTTTCCTCTCTCCAACGGGTCATATCAATGAGGAGAACTCCGGAATTAAAATAAGGAGCTTCGGGCAAAAGACCGATTTCTTCTTTAATGGAAGGGTATATGGTAGGTTCCATGACCGCTCCTAAAAGGAAGGTCCCAAGCTCCTTTTCCCATAGGTTTTTTAAGGAAGACAGCACTACCGTATCACAGTCTAAATACAGCACACGGTCCGTTACCTCCGGAAGAACCTCTCCCATAAACAGGCGGGCCATAATGCTTAAGTCAAAACCGCCCGTATCAACTTCATAGGAAAAGCGCTCCTTTAAGTCTCCCAGCTCCACGACCGTCAGTTCCCGGCCAAACCTATCTGCCACGGTCTTAAGCCGTTCTTTCGTCTCTCCGGACAGGCTCATGGACAAAACATAGATATGGATGTCACCCATGTCCCTGTTATGATCTAAAAGGGAATAAAGGGATACGGCCAGATGCCTGGCATAATTATCGTTGGAAGCGTATACAACGTTCATAGATTCCTCCAGTTTACGTACGTTTCAGGGCATGGAAAATCCAGCCCTGGTTCCGTAGTATTGTACTATATCTGCCATAAAAAGTAAACAGCTATGCCTGTAAGCAGGATCAGCCCAATTCCTCTTCTGCCCGGTTCATGGCTGATTCAATGACCTTGTCCATATCGTAGTATTTGTATTCTCCTAACCGTCCGCCGAAAATCACATGATCTTCTGTTTCAGCCAAAGCTGCATATTTTAAGAATAATCCCTGATTTTTTTCATCGTTTACCGGATAATAGGGCTCCATGCCCTCGGTCCAGTCTACCGAATATTCCCGGGTTATCACAGATTTAGGCTGAGTTCCGAATTCAAAATGCTTATGCTCAATGATCCTGGTATAAGGAGTTTCCCGGTCCGTGTAGTTAACGACTGCCACCCCCTGGTAATTGTCCGTATCCACGACCTGGGTTTCAAACCGCAGGCTGCGGTATTCCAGCTTTCCAAACTGATATCCGTAATAAGCATCAATGGTTCCGGTATAAATCACCCGTTCTCCCAGCCCATCATAATATTCCTTATTTTCCAGATAATCTACATTCATTTCCACGTCGCAGCCTTCAAACAGCTTTTCAATCATCACATTATATCCGCCTATGGGAATTCCCTGGTATAAGTCATTGAAGTAGTTGTTGTCATAGGTAAAGCGAACGGGCAGGCGTTTGATGATAAAAGAAGGAAGATCCTTGCAGTCTCTGCCCCACTGTTTCTCCGTATAGCCTTTCACCAGCTTTTCATAAATATCCCTGCCCACAAGGCTGATCGCCTGCTCCTCTAAGTTCCGGGGTTCTCCGGTTATAGAAGCCTTCTGCTCTTCGATCTTTGCCTTTGCCTCCGCAGGAGTTGATATTCCCCACATCTTGCTGAAGGTGTTCATATTAAAGGGCATATTGTACATTTCACCCTTGAAATTTGCTACCGGGCTGTTGGTATAGCGGTTAAACTCTGCCAGGTCATTGACAAACTGCCAGATCTTCTTGTTGCTGGTATGGAAAATATGGGCTCCGTAACGGTGTACGTGAATTCCTTCTGTTTCCTCGCAGTAAATGTTGCCTCCCATGTGGTCCCTCTTCTCAACCACAAGGCACTTTTTCCCTTTTTGCTTTGCCAGATATGCGAAAACGCCGGAATAAAGCCCGCCGCCTACCAGCACATAATCATATTTTTTCATGGTTTCCTTCTCCTGTCTCGGTTATAAACTGTCTACATTATACTAAAACCACTTAGAAAAGTAAATGTATGTGCTTATTTCCTTCAAGAGGATAAATAGAAAAGTGAATTATATAAGTGATTTATTTGCCAATCTAACTTATTGGAGGTAGAATACCGATATACTTGCTAGATACAAAAGAATAAAGCTATAGGAGGATGGGGTTATGTTTAAAGTAGCAATTTGCGATGATGAACAGAATGAAGCTGCGGTAATTAAACAGATTGTAGAAGAATTTATGAAAGATCATGGAATTCTTTACAGCATTCAGACGTTTCATTCTGGTGAGGATCTGACAGCCTCCTCTGTAAGCTTTGATTTCGTCTTTCTGGATATTTCTATGGGAGGAATGAATGGAATTGAAGCGGGAATGAAATTATACCAGAGAAACAAAAAGGTCAGGATCATTTATATTACAGGGTTTAATGGATACTGCAGCGATGCGATTAATCATGCACATGCATTTGCCTATTTGCCAAAACCTGTTGATAGGGAACAATTATTAGGTCATATCAGTGAACTGGTACAGGTCATAGGATTGGACCGGGGAAATGATATTGAGATCGTATTGTCAAATGTAACAGAAATAAGCGAAAACGGGGGAAAAGAATATCCAGCTATAAAAGTATCAGTTTCAAAAATTCTTTATTTTGAATATGTAAAAACTGCACGTAAAATCAGAGTAAAAACAATTAAAAAAACGTATGAGTATATTGGGACAATGACAGATGTGGAGCAGAGAATGGAAATATATGGATTCGGAACCTGCTACCGCGGGGTGATTGTAAATTTTGAACATGTGGCAAAAGTAAAAGGAGATATTGTCTTTTTAAATACTGGCGAAAGGCTGCCTTTATCGCAAAAACGGGTAATTGCCTTTAAAGAGCAGTTAAACAATTATGTTCACAGGAGTATTTAACAATGGAAAATAATATATTGTTTTTATCTGGAATCATAGTATCGTGTCTGGTTACAACAATAGTAATTTTTCAATTTATGGGCAGCAGGCATAAAAAGGCATTACATAATAAACAGTTCTATTTTCTCGTTCAAATAGGGGTCAGTATATTTTTAATGGGCATTAATTTATTGCAGCGGCCTTTGGTAAATATGCTGAGTTGGGTTATTTCGTATGGTTTAGTAAGCTATTTCTTATATTTTGATGATTTTGATAAACCGATACGAAGGGTTTTAGAAGCGGAAATAATGGTTTTGGTCTTTGCCGTGTGCGAAGCCGCAGGGGTAGCCTTGCTTGACTTTATATTATGGAAAATGCATATGCTTCCATTGGAGCCGGGGGTTGAAACCTTTCTTAATATGACATTTTCAAAGTTTGTTTTACTGTTTATGTATTATACTTTTATTTCTCCAATATGGGGGAGAAACGAAAAAGTCAAATTTACCAAATCACAGTATGTTCTTCATTTTATTATTGCCATTTTCAGTTTTATTAACATGGTTGTAATTGGAGTTTCCTTTGGGAAAATAAGAGGTGAAAGCATGGGTCTTATTATGCTGGTCAACATGGGATTCATTATATTTGCAGATATGTATTTTTTATATTTTATACGGTTTATGGAGGATAATTATCAATTAAAGGTAAAACTGGAATTATTGGAACAGCAGGCGACTATGCAGTATAAATATTATTTACAACAGGAAAAGAAGCATCAGGAATCGCTTAGTATCCTTCATGATGTTGACAAGCATATAGCGGTAATGGAAGGGCTTTATCATGGGGATAATAAGGAGGGGACAATAAATTACATTAAAGAGATCAATACGATTTTAAAGCCTTTGATCCCACAACAGCTGACCAACAATGGGATTTTAAATATTCTTTTCAATGATAAAATACAAAATACTGAAAAATTACATATAGATTTGCAATTTGAAATCGGAAATGTTGACTTAAGCTTCATGAATCCAATGGACATTACTACAATTTTTGGTAATTTATTGGATAATGCCATTGAAGCTTGTACGCAAGTGACCGGAACTCCATGGATAAGGGTAAAAATAAGTCCTTATTATGAAATGATTGCAATTAAAGTTGAGAATACTTCAAATAACATAGACAGATGGAATGAGGGCAGGCCGGTATCTCAAAAGGGGGCGAATCACGGAATCGGATTAAGCAATGTTGAGCGCGCAGTAGGAAAGTATGATGGTTCTATGAATCTTAGCAGTGAAAATGGAATATTCCAGTGCAATGTATTGATAAATATGTAGGAATGACCGAATTGATTTCCTCAATTGTAAAATAACTTTCCCGTCTGAAAGGGAAAGATAGGTACAAATATTTGAAAATAGCATAGAGAAATTCGTGTTACAAAAAGGCAGGGCGCAGTCCCTGCCTTTATGATATATTGAACTTAGCCGGTGATATTCAATTTATCCCCATAATGTATGCAAGTATAGAAAAGGATGCAGAAGAAAAAAAGTATGTGGAACATTGCTAACAATTTGAGGAAGAAGTGTTTACCAGCAGGTTTAAAGCCCCTTACGTATGTAACGGATGCAGTGAAAGGAGGAAGTGTACATTGACTAAGACAATCTACGACGCATTGGAAGCCCATCGTCAGGCATCGAAAAAGATTGCACAATCAAGAAGTGGGATTCTTTCTACGGAAGGAGAAATTGCCAGACTGAATGAGATTCTGGTTCCGCTAATCAAACAAGGCCAGTCCATACATCAGACCGGTTTTTGTGCGCTAAAATCATCCTGCTACCAGAGATCATACCATGGAAAACAAAGGAAAAACGGGAAAGTCATAACAATAGTAGAATTTCGGGATCAATAATTAAAGGTTGATTTCAAAATGTGAAACTCGATTACAAAACGGGAAGCTCGGATTACAATTGAGCTTTTTTCCAGTTAAAGTACCTACTTCGTGCAAAAAAATCGTCTTTCGTGCTACAAACATTGAAAGCAAATTGCAATTAGCTATAATTAAAGTATGATTTTAAATTACACCAGAAAGGAAGATTAAAATGAAGAAAAATTTCAAAGAAACAGCTTTAACTTTACTTTCAAAGGCGGCATTATCCACATCTAAGAAGGAGGCAAACTCAGCCTGTATCTGCATTGGGTATCAACCTAAGATGCCTGATAGCGTTACAAATTTCAAAAAGAATAAATAGTTTAATCTCATGCTCAATGAATCGATGAAATGATGAAAAAAATAATTGGTTACATATCAAATAGCATGGTCAACGATGGCATTATTTTAGAATCAGAGCAGGATATCTATGATTTTGGTATAGAATGCTTGCTTTTAAAATTAGTACACTATATTTCTTATATAACCATTGCAGTCATGATGCGGCAGGTCTTTGACTTATTTGTAATGGCATGTGCATTCTATCCATTACGGGTAAATGCAGGCGGCTATCATGCCAAAACGAGAATAGGCTGCTACTTTGTATCATGTCTGACGGTTTTTTCCGGCCTGATGATTTACAGGCAACACTTTAGTGATAAGGTGTATTTTATATGCTGGATAGCCGCTTCTATCATTATCTATCTCAATGCTCCGTTAGATAACGAGGGGAAAATCATGAGCCGGTCAGAAGTAGAATATTACAAAAAAAAGACCAGAGTGGTTATCATAGTTCTTGGTGTATTAATAGGGGGAATTTGGGAATTAAATAAAGATTATATCGGCAAAATGTTAATTTGTGGAATTGTAATTTCAGCGATTGCAATATTCACAGAAAAACAAAGAAGAAAATTGAGAGTTGAACATGATTCCCAAAAGTAATTTACTTTTGGGAACCCTTTTTTATATCCCCCAATTATAGGAAGAAAAAAGTTTTTTTATGTTTGCATATTTTTGATCAAGTTAAGCCTGTTATATTTTGATATATTATGATAAAATCACCGGGAATAGAAAATCCTTCTTTCAAAATCCCGGTTTTCTGCGGGAACGTCCGGTCTGAATCGCCGGATGGAAAAAGGGAATTTGTTGATGATACCAGCTTCCCCACTGGTACGATCAACAAATCCCCTCCCTTTGCTCTTATGATAGCCAATAATACTTATGAGACCCTTTCATTATGCCTTGTCAGCCTTTCCTTGATTCTCGGCCCTATGATCTGTACTACGATCACCAGAATCAGGATTATCCCCTTGATCGCATCATTGATGAGAGAATCCATCTTAAGAGCAACAATGATCTTGTCAATGATCGTATAGGACATGGCTCCAAATAAGATTCCCAGGCATTTTCCCTTTCCTCCGGACATGCTGATGCCGCCTAATACGACTGCCGCAATGGCATACATTTCATAGCTGCTTCCGGTCGTGGCTGGATCAGAGGAAGCATTCATAGCCACCCATAAAAAGGAGGCAAGCCCTGTCAGGATTCCCGCAAGAACAAATACGGAAACCTTCATGAGACTCACATTGATCCCCGCCATCTGTGCTCCCTTCGCATTGCTCCCCACTGCATATACCTTTTTTCCGTACTTGGTGCTAGTCGTTATGTAAACAAATAATGCCGTCATTAAAATCAGAATCAGTCCCACAATGGGAACGGTAAGAATCTTTCCATTTCCAAGACCGTAAAACGGCTGATAAGAGGACAACTCCTTGATCATCCGGTACACGCTGCTTCCGCCTCCTGCCAGAGCCTTATCGATATGTTGGCAGATATATTGGGCAAAGGAACGGTAGATCAGCATGGTCGCTAATGTAACAATAAAGGCCGGCATTTTTATGTATCCCACCAGCAGTCCGTTAATCAGGCCGCAGGCTGCACCGAATAATAGGGCAAACAATAATGTAACCAGAATATGATCCGTGATGTTAAACATGATGACCGACAGCCCGCTGTTTAATGCAAGCATGGATCCTACTGATAAATCGATTTCCCCGGTCATACATACCAGACCCATTCCCAGACCGATGATCCCAACCACTGCCGAATGGCGGAAAATATTCATGGTGCCGCTCCAGGTCAACCCGTTGCTGGTGAGGGCATATACCAAAAAGATCAGTACAAATACGATAATAAAACTGAATTCCCCGCACCATTTGGACAGTACCCCAAAGGAAATTCCGTTTTTCTTTTCTCCTGCCTTCATTTCTTTATCCTCCTATTTCCTGGTTTACAGCATTTGTAGAATACAGCATGACCGTAGTGTCATTGATTTCATCGTGCTCCAGAATTTTGATCATTCTTCCGTTGTAAAAAACAGCACAGAAATCAGCTACCTTCTGGATCTCCGGTATTTCCAGGGTATTGATGAGAATGGTCTTTCCCTTTTTTGCCATTTCCAGTATCAGCTTATAAATCTCAGCCTTGGCTCCTACGTCGATTCCCTGGGTTGGATTATCAAACAGCAGAATATCCGCATCCGTATTCAGCCATCGGGCAATAAATACCTTTTGCTGGTTTCCGCCGCTTAAGGATAGAATGGAATCAGAACTACTCCTGGCCTTGATATTTAGCAAGGTCTTAAACGCTTCAAACCGCTCTTCTTCCTTCTGTTTTTGGATGTGAGGCCTGCGTGCCGATAAGGTATGCTCCGCCAGATACATGTTTTCCAGCAGATTCATGTCCGGGATGACGGAATTTTCTTTCCGATTGGCAGCAAGCATGGCAATTTTTGACTTCATGGCTTTATGGATCGAATGGGATGGCACCTTTTCTCCCCTGACCTTCATTTCTCCAGATATAGCCTCTGTAACCCCGAACATGCACTGAATCAGCTCACTGCTTCCGGAGCCTTGAAGTCCGGTCAGTCCGATGATCTGGCCTTTTTTTACCTGCAGGGACACTTGTTCAAATCCAGGCCCTGAAAAATCACGAAGCTCCAAAACCACTTCACCGGGTTTTCTCTTTTCATAAACATCTCCGGCAGAATAATTCTCTCCTACCATCTGTCCTGTTACCTCTTCCGGAGTCGTCTCCCCAATGGCGCCGTCTCCAACGAACTCACCATTACGGAATACAGTATACCGGTCAGCCAGTTGAAAAATCTCCGGCATTTTGTGGGAAATAAAAATAAAGGAGGTTCCTGTCTTTTTTATTTGATTGACAATGCTGAACAAATGTTTAACTTCTTCGTTATTTAGGGAAGTGGTAGGTTCATCCAGGATCAGCAGCTTTGCCTTAAAGAACAGCGCCTTAGCGATCTCCAGCATCTGCTTCTGGCTGGTCTTTAAATTTGCCACCAGTTCACATGGATTTATGTCTACCCCCAGTTCTTGGAATAACCTCTCCGTTTCTTCCATCATCTTTCGTTTGTTCAGTTTTCCAAGCCTGTTCTGGTACTCTTTCCCCAGAAAAATATTTTCATAGACCTTTAAATCATTAAACAGGTTTAATTCCTGATGGACAAAGGCAATTCCCAGTTCCTCCGATTGTCTGATGGTGATGGTATCGATCTCTTTTCCGTCAAATACAATGGTTCCGCTGTCTTTGGGAAATACTCCGGTCAGCACATTCATCAAAGTTGACTTCCCCGCTCCGTTTTCTCCAAGCAGGGCATGGACCTCCCCCAGTTCGACCGTTAAGCGGACCCTCTTTAATACCTGGACTCCGTTAAATGCCTTGCTGATCCCACTCATTTCCAATAAACTCATCTCTCAACCTCCGGTTTTATAAAAGGGACCGTTCCGAAAGTGACGAACGGCCCCTTTTGTCCCTCAGATCATTATTTCTAAAAGGATGGGTACTCAGTTACATTTTCTGATGTTACATTTTCGCAGGCGATCACATGATCCTGGGTTACCTGTTTTCCATCTAAGTAATCCACCATATCTTCAATCGCTGTCTGAATCATGGATGGGCTGTAGGTTACTGACATGATGCCTCCGCATTTTGATGCAATATCCACATAGGTTTTTCCCCGAAGTACTTCGTACAGTTCATCAAGACCGCCGCAGCCAGTAATGACAGGTTTGCCGGAAAGGAAGGTATCCTTAGTTGCCTCATCAATTCCGCCTCCGGAAAGAGCCTCTAAGATTCCCATGGCAAGCTCATCATCTTCTGCATAAAACCATTTGATCTTGGCATTATTGCTGTCTCCCATCAGGGATTCAAAGGATGTTTTTGTGTCTGAACGGCTCCAGTTCATTGCTCCGGAATATGTAATGGACTTTAAGTCATCCTGGCTCCATTTCTTATCTGCATTTATGACTTCTCCGCCAAATTCCAGTTCCCCTGTTAAGTATTTGGTAAAGCCCTCATTCCGCAGTGTGGTAACGGAAGAAGTGTCGCCTTCATAAACGTAGATCGGCTCTCCCGGTGTAAGTCCCAGGGA
>POVV01000919.1_pt1 | contig 13812 bp, 13 predicted proteins | sample 1560271 | NCBI WGS metagenome assembly POVV01 (sample SAMN08337232, study PRJNA429181) | Bioreactor metagenome, whole genome shotgun sequencing project. | biome: cows' rumen and soil; feature: anaerobic; isolation source: anaerobic chemostat enrichment culture, galacturonate as sole carbon... | reverse complement strand
AAATACACCGATTTATCAAACCTCAACCTTTCGGCAGCACACTGTCGGCCAGCAGGGAGGTTACCAGTATTCCCGCGGCGCCAATCCGACCCGTCACGCGCTGGAGGCACAGGTGGCACTTTTGGAGGGCGGAACCCAGGGGTTTGCATTTGGTTCCGGGATGGCGGCTCTAACGGCGGTATTTCATCTGTTTCAGGCCGGTGACCATCTCATTGCCAGCAGGAATCTTTACGGCGGCACTTCGCGTGTACTGGATAAGATTTTCAGCCGGTTTGGCCTTAGCGTCGATTATGTGGAATTTGCCGATTGGCGTGTTGTGGAAGCTGCCATTCGGCCGAATACCAAAGCCTTAATTATCGAAACGCCCTCCAACCCCACGCTGATGGTAACCGATATTCGCGCGGTGACCGCACTGGCAGCCAAGCGGGGACTGTTGACAATAGCGGACAACACCTTTATGTCGCCATATTTGCAGCGCCCGCTCGAATTGGGCGTGGATATCATCGTTCACAGCGCAACCAAGTTTATTGGCGGGCACAGCGATGTGCTGGCAGGTATTGTTGTCGCCAAATCAGCCGAGCTGGCTCAGGAGCTGCATTATATCCAAAATTCAACCGGCGGCGTGTTAGGGCCGTTTGACTCCTGGCTGCTGTTGAGGGGCTTGAAGACTCTCGGCATCCGTATGGACCGGCAGTCGCAGAATGCGCAGGAACTGGCTGTCTGGCTGCGTTCACAGCCTGAAGTGAAACAAGTCTATTTCCTGGGCTTTGCCGATCATCCTGGTTACCAACTGCATCAGACCCAGGCCAATGGCACCGGCAATGTCGTATCCTTTGATGTCGGCGATGACGGCTTAGCTCACCAGATCTTATCCAATGTGAAGCTGTGCGTGCTGGGTGACAGCCTGGGCGGCGTCGAATCACTGGTCAATCTTCCTGATGTGATGTCTCATGGTTCCGTACCCAGTGAGCGGAAGCTGCAAATGGGTGTAACCCCCAGCTTGATCCGCCTGTCGGTAGGCATCGAGCATCCGGCTGATATCATTGCTGATTTAGAGCAAGCGATGCGCCCCGGCCGCCGATAAAGGCCAAGCGACGCGCAAGGAAGCGCTAGTGCCGAACGCGCCAGGAGGCATGGCGTTTGGCCGTTGCACCCGTAAAGGGTATGCCGCCAACACTAAGGCGCTAAAGCGCCAAGAGTTGCGCAATCAGCCCTGCGGGAGCGCGCTTGCCGTACCCTGTAAACGTACTGTCTGCGCACGCTTCCTCGGGCTGCCTAGCATCTCGACCTTTCTCGACGGCCTGGATGTTAGGTTTCTTAACGATCTGAGCTGATGTTTAGATATTAACACCTGTCTGGGAAGGAGACTGCCAACTGAAAACGATACTTTTTTGGGATATTGACGGTACGCTGATTAAAACCGGCAAAGCAGGGTTGTTTGCTTTTGAACAGGCTACTGCGGAGATTTGGGCTGCGTCAATCGATTACAGCCAGATCCGGACAGCCGGCATGACTGATCATTCGATCGCGGCGGAAATTATTGAAGCGGTAACCGGACGCGCCGCCGGTGCGGCGGAAATCATTCAATTGACAGAGCGCTACGAAGAACTGTTAGCCGAGCACCTTGCCCAGCGGGAAGGTGTGGTTTTGCCGTCAGTGCGCGAGATTTTGGAGCAAGCCCATCATACGGATGAATATCAATCCTTGCTGTTGACAGGTAACAGCCGGGTTGGCGCTGAACTGAAATTACGCAAGTTTGGCTTAGACCATTACTTTGATTTCGACAGCAGTGCGTTCTGCGATCGTTATCATACCCGGGATGAAGTGGCGGCCATCGCGCTGGCGTATATACAGAAACAGGCTGGTGAAGCTGTGTCTGCCTTTGTCATCGGCGACACACCGAACGATATTCGCTGCGGCAAAGACATCGGCGCCTATACGATCGGTGTGGCTACAGGCAGTTATTCGACAGCCCGTCTGACCGAGTGCTTTCCGTGGTGGGCAGTAGACTGCCTGCCGCCGCCGCAGGAGTTTTTTGCCAAGCTCCGGTCTGCAGAATGCGGGGCTTTACAGAGCAAGATTTAGTTTTGTGGTGCAGTAATATAGCAAACAGGGGACGAACCGCAGAGTAAACCGAGTACACAGAGGGAACGCGCAGAGGGTGACGAGTTTGATTAAATACCCGTAACCCTCTGAGTACTCAGCGTTCCCTCTGTGTACTCTGCGGTAAGACGTAACCCTGTTTTTTCCTCTGCATTTCGTAAGCGATTGCTACGGCGGCATTCAGGCGCTTCTTGACATTTATCCGGGTAACGGCTATAGTTAACATAGATATTTATACAAGCGATGATGAGAAGCAGTACGCTGTCACCCGGCAGTTCAGAGAAGAGACCCAAGTGTAGTGGGAGAAACTACACCTAAGGCTGTAAGGTCTCTCTGGCGGCCAGCGGAAGTCGTCTCAGAGCTGTTGCGCTGAAGCTTCGGATTAGGCGTAACCGTTGGCGTCGTTACCGCCATAAAGCGCCCGGAACACGGGAAACAAGGTGGCACCGCGGAAGAAAAGCTCTTTCGTCCTTAACAGGATGAAAGAGCTTTATTTTATATATTACCGCTTTGCGGGTAGGAGGAAGAAAGATGACAGCAGAAACGCCTGCTAATTCAACGCAAGAAAACAATATTCCCAAGGTGTATGATCCGAAATCTGTCGAAGAAAAATGGTACCGGTTCTGGGAGGACAACCAGTTATTTCATGCTGATGTTGAGCCGGAAAAACAACCGTACAGCATCGTGATTCCGCCGCCCAATGTGACCGGCCAGCTGCACATGGGACATGCACTGGATAATACGCTGCAGGATATTCTGATCCGCTGGCGGCGGATGCAGGGCTTCAATACGTTATGGATGCCCGGCACCGACCATGCCGGTATTGCAACCCAGATCAAGGTGGAAGAAAATCTGGCTAAGGAAGGTATTTCCCGTTATGATCTGGGACGTGAGCCCTTCATTGACCGGATTTGGGAGTGGAAAGAGCAGTATGGCAGCCGGATTCTTAACCAGCTGAAACGGCTGGGCGCTTCCTGCGACTGGGAGCGGGAACGCTTTACCATGGATGCCGGCTGCTCCAAGGCGGTCCGTGAGGTCTTTGTCAGCCTGTATGAAAAGGGCCTGATTTATCAGGGCAACCGGATTACCAACTGGTGCCCGCGCTGCAATACCGCACTGAGCGATATTGAGGTAGAGCATGAAGAACGTCCCGGCCATTTGTACCATGTCCGCTATCCGGTCGAAGGGGAAGACGGCCGCTATGTCACTGTTGCCACTACCCGCCCCGAAACGATTCTCGGCGATAGCGGCGTGGCGGTGCATCCGGATGATGCGCGCTATCAGGACCTGGTGGGCAAACATCTGATTCTGCCGCTGATCGGGCGCAAGCTGCCGATTGTCGCTGATGACTATGTTGATCCGGCCTTTGGAACCGGTGCGGTAAAAGTCACCCCTGCGCATGATCCGAATGACTTTGAGATGGGACTGCGTCATGACCTGCCCCAGATCGTTGTCATGAATCTGGATGGGACGATGGCTGCCGATACCGGTAAATATGCCGGAATGGACCGGTATGAATGCCGTAAAGTGTTGTTGGAGGATCTGAAAGCAGCCGGATATTTGGTTGAAGTCGCTGATCACAATCACGCGGTCGGCCAGTGTCAGCGTTGTGCCACTATTGTCGAACCACTTATTTCAAGGCAATGGTTTGTCAAAATGGCGCCGTTGGCCGAACCGGCGATTGAAGCGGTAACATCAGGCCGTATCTCATTTGTGCCCGAGCGGTTTACTAAAATCTATACCAACTGGCTGGAAAATATCAGAGATTGGTGCATTTCCCGTCAAATCTGGTGGGGTCACCGGATTCCCGCCTGGTATTGCCAGGAGTGCGGCGCGGTCAGCGTATCACGCACCGACCTGACCGCCTGCCCTCACTGCGGCGGAACGGTTGAACAGGACCCGGATGTGCTCGATACCTGGTTCAGCTCGGCTCTCTGGCCGTTTTCGACGATGGGTTGGCCGGAGCAGACGGAAGAGCTGCGCCAGTTTTATCCCACCAGTGTGCTGGTGACCGGTTATGATATTATCTTCTTCTGGGTGGCCAGAATGGTGTTTATGGGCATGGAATTCCAAAAGGAGATTCCGTTCCGCCATGTGTTCATTCATGGCTTGGTACGCGACTCGCAGGGGCGGAAAATGTCGAAATCACTCGGCAATGGGATCGATCCGCTGGAAGTCATTGAGCAGTATGGCGCCGATACGTTGCGGTTTACCCTGGTGACCGGCAATACTCCCGGCAACGACATGCGCTTCTATTGGGAGCGGGTGGAATCCAGCCGTAATTTCGCCAATAAAATTTGGAACGCCTCCCGGTTTGTGATGATGAATCTGGAAGGCTTTGATCCTCAGGCTGCGCCGGGAGAGTTTACTCTGGCCGACCGCTGGATACTCAGCCGTTATGCCCGCACTGTCGCCGATGTGACCGATAATCTCGAGAAGTTTGAGCTGGGCGAAGCCGCAAGGGCGTGTTATGAATTTATCTGGAGTGAATTCTGTGACTGGTATATCGAGCTGGCAAAGGGCCGGCTGTATAATAAAGAGGATCAGGCTTCGCGGGCAACCGCGCAATATGTCCTCTGGTTTGTGCTTGGCAATACGATGAAGCTGCTGCATCCGTTCATGCCGTTCCTGACGGAAGAGATCTGGCAGCACTTGCCGCATGAAGGCGAAAGCGTCATTGTCGCCGAATGGCCGCAACAACAGGCCGGGCTGACTGATGCCGCTGCCGAGCAATCGATGACGGTATTGATGGAAACAATCAAAGCCATCCGCAATATGCGGGCTGAAGTCAATGTTCCACCAGGCAAGAAAACCGAAGCGGTGCTGGTGGCGGTTACCGCGGAGATTTCCGGGATTTTGAACAGCAATGCGGCCTATATCCGCACCCTTGCCGCTTCCGAACCCACGATTGTCCTGGCTGGCGCCGCCAAGCCCGACAACGCCATGGCGGCTGTGGTCAATGGTGTCGAGGTCTACCTGCCGCTAAAAGGCTTAATCGATGTGGAAAAGGAAACCGCCCGCCTGACAAAAGAACGCGAGGGCCTGGAACGTGAACTGGCCCGCATTGACGGCAAGCTGTCCAACGAAAGCTTTGTCGCCAAAGCCCCTGCCGCCGTCATCGAAAAAGAACAAAGCAAGAAAAAGGAATACTGCGATAAACTGGCGGCGATCGAAGAACGGCTCCAGTATCTGGCTAACTTATAAATCAGTGAGACAGGAGCCACCTGGAAGAAGATCGCTTCGTCCCTCGCGATGACAAGATTTCGTAAAGGCTTCAGCCTATGGTGAAAGGAGCCTGCGCGCTATACAGGGAGGGTCGTCGCGCTTCGTTCGTGATGATAAGCAGTTCCAGGCATTCCCTGTCATCGCGAGGAGCAAAGCGATGCGGCGATCTTCCCCGCCATTCCCCGTCTTTCGTTTCTCCACGCCCCTTTTCGGAAAAAGACGTGCCGAAGGCGGCAGAAGCGGCTGACCGGCGTTAAGAACCGTCTGTGTTTGAGCGTAGCGAGTTTCGGACGTTTTAGCCGGTCAGCCGCTTCTGCTAGTCTTTTGGAGAATTGGGGCAAGCCTTTTTTGGATACTTTTTTGTGGCGATTGACAAAAAGTATCACGTTTCCTAGACTTTTGGTTACTTTTTGGGCAATGCAAAAAGTAACATTCAGCAATGGGAGGTTAAACAATGACCTATGAAGAAGCTCTGGACTATTTGGCATCCTTGCAGCGCTTTGGCATCCATCTAGGACTATCCCGGATCAACAAGCTTCTTGAAGGGTTAGATCATCCGGAACGCCGGTTTCGTTCGATTCATATCGCCGGCACGAACGGCAAAGGCTCAACCACGGCGGCGTTGGCGGCGGTGCTGACGGCAGCCGGACTGCGCACCGGTATGTATATTTCTCCGCATCTTGATGAATACACTGAGCGCATCAGCATTGACGGCAAACCAATCAGCCGGCAGGCTTTTGCCGATGCGCTGGCAACAGTTGCTACTTTAGCTGCTCAAATGGCGGCAGACGGCTTCGAGCATCCAACCGAATTTGAATTGATTACCGCTGCCGCCTTTCAGCATTTTGCCGCTGCCGGTGTGGAATACGCGGTGATCGAAACCGGTCTGGGGGGGCGCATCGACTCGACCAATGTGATTACTCCGGAGGTTGCGGTGATTACCAACGTCACCCTTGAGCATGCCGATAAATTAGGGCCTGGCTTACGTGATATTGCCGATCATAAAGCGGGGATTATCAAGCCGGGCAGACCGGTGGTTACCGCTGCTCAGGGCGAGGCGCTGGATGTTATTGTGGCCGAGGCGGCCGAATCGCCTGTTTACATTGCCGGACAGGATTTCTTCTGTGAATCACTGGGCAGCGATGCTGCCGGGCAGCATATTGCCTTTCGCACAAGCGGCAGTGAACGGCAATACCGCTTTTCCCTGCTGGGACGGCATCAGGCGGAAAATGCCGGAGTCGTGTTGATGACTTTGCACCTGCTGGCACAGCGGGAACCGCGTCTAACCGAGGCGGCGGTCAGCGCAGGCTTGCGGTCAGTGGTTTGGCCGGGGCGGTTTGAGATCCTGGGCCGCCAGCCGGAACTGATTGTGGATGGCGCTCACAACCCGGACAGTGCCAGAGCGCTGCGCCAGACGCTGGATGACACCTATCCCGGCCGTCCGGTTGTCTTCGTGCTGGGCATGCTGGCTGACAAGGATGTGTCAAGCGTCTGCCGCATCCTGGTCAGGCCGGTTGATCAGGTGATCACAGTCAGGCCGGATTCGCCGCGTTCTGCCGGGCCTGCCGAGCTGGCGGCTCATTTTCCTGATGGGCAGGCTCATATTTCCACTACTGTCAGTGAAGGCGTCCGGCAGGCGGTCGGCTTAGCCGGTCCGAACGGCATTGTCTGTGTTGCCGGTTCGCTGTATCAGGTCGGTGAGGCGCGTAAAGCCGCACTGAGTGGACAACGCCTGCGCACTTCGTTATAATGAATGGTAAATAAGGCAGTTGACCAAGGGTTGACACTGGTACACGTTGGTGAATAAATGTGAATAAGCCGCTACATATAGAGACAAACTTAGGCCGCCTCAACTTATTAATTGACATTTCCCTTTTGGCGGTCGTCTTTTTTTTGCCGCTCTCGCTTGATATCGCAACTGCCGCTTTGTTGACCGGCTCGTTGCTTTGGCTGGCTCAAATGCTGGTTTCCCGGACCTGGGAAATCGGCCGTTTACCGTTTGACAATGTTCTTGCCTTGCTAATCCTGTTTGGTTTTTTGTCTATTGTTGCGTCGCCTGATCGCTTTTTCAGCTTTTATAATTACGCGCATCTCATGGGACGGTATGTTCTGCTCTATTACCTGTTCAGCCACCGCGTCCGGTCCTTTCCGCAGTTGAAGCGGCTACTCGGCGCACTGCTGGCATCTGCTTTGCTCGTTTCAATCTATGGCTTTTATCAATATATCTTTGGCGTGGATATTTCCGCTTTCGACTGGGTCGATGTGCAGCAGTTCCCGGAGCTCAAGGTCCGCGTGTTTTCTACCTTGCAGAATCCGAATCTGCTGGCCGGATTTTTGGTAGCCATGATCGCGCTGGCCATCGGACTGAGTCTGCGGCTGCCAGCCGGCGACCAAAAGCTGTCGATGCTGGTGCTGGCGCTGCTGTTAAGCGGCTGCCTGGTGCTGACTTACTCACGCGGCGCCTGGGTCAGTCTGGCTGCCATTATTGGCGCTTACGGCTTGCTGTATGAGCGGCGGCTGCTTTGGCTGCTGCTGATTGTTCCCGCCATCGCTCTTTGCTTCAGCGATGTTTCCGGCCGGATGATCTCTATCTTTCAGGCGACAGACACTTCGTCAACCTTGCGCGTGGCGCTGTGGCACAGCACCCTGGCCATGATCAGCGACAGCCCGCTGTCCGGTATCGGCTGGGGTGTGTATTGGCTGGTATACCCGCATTATGACTTCTTCATCAATGATGACAGCACAGTCATCTTCCATGCGCACAATCTGTATCTGCATCTGGCGGCGGAAACGGGTATTCCCGGCCTGGTGGCGTTTGTCGCTTTCCTTTACTGCCATGCGCAGTTGGCTGTTCGCCTGCTGCGGATACCCTGCCCGCCGTGGGTGCATGGCTTGCTCATCGGCCTGGCTGCCGCTATCCTGGGTTTTGCCGTCAGCGGCCTGACCGATCACATCCTGTTTAACATCCAAATTTCGATGCTTGCCTGGCTGTTGTTTGCTCTGGTCGTTGCTGTCAGGCAAATTAAAAAACGTGAACAAAGCTGAAAGATATTAAGACGGTTTAGCAGGAAAAAGCCCCTGCTGAGCGAATACAAAAAACAATGAGTGAATAGACTGGTTTAGCCAGTTTATTTTTTAAAGTAAACTTTGTGAATTTTGTAACAATTATGGCGATAGCCAGGGGGGTATACCGGTGATTCTCGCAGACGCTTGCAGACTGCTTGCGGCAGACGTTGTTTGGGGAGACGAACAGCTTCAATTGGAGATATCTACTGCCTGTGGTGCCGATTTAATGAGCGATGTATTGGCTTATACCAAGGAAAGGACACTTCTATTGACCGGCTTAACCAACATTCAGGTAGTCCGGACGGCAGAAATCAGTGATTTGACTGCCATTGTTTTTGTCCGGGGTAAACGGCCGAACGAGGAATTGATCCGGATGGCGGCAGGGAAGGGTATCCCGCTGCTGACCACCGAACTGCCGATGTTTGAATCCTGTGGCATCTTATTCAAAAATGGCCTGAAGGGCTGTGCAAAAAGGGTGATTCCAGGTGAATCCTGAAACAGAAATTGTGCTGGAGTTTCCGCTGACAGGCTCTGATTTTGAACTGGCAGGCGAAGCATCAAGTAAGATCAAACGGGTGTTGCAGCAAATCGGCATTCGTCCTGACGTGATCCGGCGGATTGCGATCAGCGCCTATGAAGCCGAATTAAATGTCATTATTCACGCAACCCGCGGGATGATCAAAGCGACGATTCAACCGGACAGCACCGTTGTTTTGGTTGAGGACGAGGGCCCCGGTATTCCTGATCTGAGTTTGGCCATGAAAGAAGGCTATTCGACAGCACCGGATCATATCCGTGAAATGGGGTTTGGTGCGGGCATGGGGTTGCCGAACATGAACCGCTGTTCTGACGAATTTTCTATCCAGTCTACTGTTGGCGAAGGCACGCGAATCAGGATGCTGATTAAACATTAGTATTGTGCCAAACACTGCGGTCATATTGCTGACCCTATCAGGGGGGTGTCAAGATGAAAAAGTATTTTCACTCTGTACGGTTACTGGCTGATCGCTGCAAAGGCTGTGTTAACTGTATTAAACGCTGCCCCACCGAAGCCATTCGTATCCGTGGCGGCAAGGCCAGGATTATCGAATCCCGCTGCATTGACTGTGGTGAGTGTATCCGCCGCTGTCCCAATCATGCCAAATCGGCAGTGACTGACTCGATGGACGGGTTATCCCGGTTTCGCTATAATATTGCCCTGCCCGCCCCGACGCTGTATGCGCAGTTTGGCGCCGACACGCCGGTGGAGTCGATCCTGTGCGGCTTGATAAAGCTCGGCTTTGACAATGTGTTTGAAGTCGCGCTCGGCGCTGAGTTTGTCACTCGCGCCATCCGGGAATATCTGGCGAAGGGAACGCATTGCCGTCCCGCTATTTCCTCGGCCTGTCCTGCTGTTGTGCGGTTAATTCAAGTGAACTTTCCCGAACTCATTGATCATATTGTGCCGATTGCGGCTCCGGTAGAGGTTGCCGCCAAGCTGGCGCGCGAATTAGCGTGCCGCAGCGAAAGCCTGCAGCCCTCTGACATCGGCGTATGGTTTATTACGCCCTGTCCTGCCAAGATGACTGCCGTCAGTCAGCCGCTGGGCGCCGAACAGTCTCATATCAGCGGCGCCATTGCCATATCGAAAATTTATGGAAATTTGCTGAAAGCGCTGCCTGCCGAGCACCAGGACCCGGCTTGCCCGCGCGCGACCCGTTTTGGCGTGGGCTGGGCCGTTTCCGGCGGCGAGGCGTCAGTGCTTGCTCCGGTGCAAGCGCTGGTTATTGACGGAATCCACCGGGTGGGTGAAGTGCTTGAGCAGGTGGCGCTTGGTAAGCTGAAGCACATTGATTATATTGAAGCCTTGGCCTGTGCCGGCGGCTGTATCGGCGGTCCGCTGACAGTGGAAAACCGCTATGTCGCCGAAGACCGGATGAAACACCGGGCTGCCAAAGATGATTTGCCCACGCCCCGGCAGGATGAACTCCTGGAAGCGATTTACCGCGAGGTGGTTGACGATGCGCGGATGGCGATTGAGCCGCAGCCGATCCTGCGTCTGGATGAGGACATCTTCCAGGCCATGTCTAAAGTCGAAGCCATGGAAAAAATGCTTCAGCGCCTGCCCGGACTGGATTGCGGTTCCTGCGGATCACCTAACTGCAAAGCACTGGCAGAGGATATCGTCCAGGGTTTGGCTAGTGAAACAGATTGCGTGTTTAATCTGCGGGAAAAGGTTCGCGATTTAGCGCAGGAGATGGTCGGGCTGGCTGAAAAGCTTCCCCCATCGCTGCTTAAATAAGGGGAGGATAGGCTGATGACTGTTACTGATATCTTACAGGCACTGCCGGTTCAATGCGTGGCCGGCAACGCGGGGAGCGCCGCCACTGTCACCGGCGGCTACGCGTCAGATTTATTAAGCAATGTGATGGGGCAGGCTGGTGCGGGCTGTGTATGGGTGACGATGCAAGGCCATAAGAATATTGTGGCGGTTGCTTCTCTGGCCGGCTTAGCCGCGGTAGTCATCGCAGGCGATGTTCAGCCCGACCCGGAAACGCTGGCGAAAGCCGATTCAGAAAATATTCCGCTGCTGACAACCGCATTATCCGCATTCGAGGTGATCGGCCGCCTGTACGCTTTGGGTATCCAAGGCAAATGAGCCGGTTGTATACTGCCGATCTGCATGTTCATACCGTCTTATCACCCTGTGCCGCTGTGGAAATGACGCCCCGGCATATTGTCCGTCAGGCTGTTGAATTGGGGATCGATTTGTTGGCGATTACCGATCATAATGCCTGTGATAATGTGGCAGCCGCCATGGCGGCCGCGCAGGGAACAGGACTGGTCATCATACCGGGGATGGAAGTGGAAACCAAAGAGGAAGCACATGTTCTGACCCTGTTTGAAACCTTGCCGCAGCTGCTGGAATGGGAGGCCTATGTGGCCGCACGCCGTTCCGGGCGCAAGAATGACGAGCAAAAGTTCGGCGCCCAGTTTATCGTTGATGCGGAGGATAATCTGCTGGCGATAAAGGAAGACATGCTGCTTGGTTCTATCAACGCCGAGCTTGACGAGGTTGTGCAAACCGTGGCCGCGCTTGGCGGCATAACCATTGCTTCGCATGTGGACCGGCCAACCTACAGTGTTTTGTCCCAATTAGGCTTTATCCCGGCGGATATTGAACTGGCGGCAGTGGAGGTGTCACGGCTAACCCCAGTTGATCAGGCGGCGCGGCTGCCAGGCATCGGCGGTTTTCCTGTCATTACCTCATCAGATGCGCATACCATGGATGATTTTTTCCGTGGCCCGCGCACCCTATTTTTGTTGGAACGTCCGTCTCTGTCTGAAATCAGGCTGGCGCTGGCCGGCAGCCAAAACAGGCGGATTCACGGCACGCAATTTTTCTCTGCGCTGTAACAGGCGAAAAAGTAAAGGAGGATATACATGAGCAACCATGAATGCTGCTGCGGCGGCAACGACAATCGCTACGCAGAACTTGACGCCATCCTGGAGAAGTATCGGGGAGTCAACGGGGCACTGATTCCTGTGCTGCAGGAAGCCCAACACGCTTACGGCTACCTGTCCAAAGAAGTGGTCGAGCACATTGCCGACGCACTCGCTACACCGGTCAGCCAGGTGTACGGAGTGATCACGTTTTATTCGCAATTCCACCTAAATCCGCGCGGCCGGAATATTATCCGGGTTTGTCAGGGGACTGCCTGTCATGTGCGCGGCGGTAAAGCGATCTTGAAAGCGCTGGAAGATAATTTAAAGGTTGCCGCAGGCGAAACCACCACCGATCTGCGCTTCACCCTGGAGACTGTGGCCTGTATTGGCGCTTGTGGGTTGGCACCTGTATTAATGATTAATGACGACACCCACGGGCGGCTGACACCAGATTTAATACCGGACATTCTCGCCAAATACAATTGATATGCGCGAGCTGGCTCTTCACATTCTTGACCTGGTGCAAAATTCGATAGAAGCCGGTGCGGACCGCGTCTGGCTTTCGGTTATTGAAGACCGCACCCTGGACTGGCTGACGATCCGTATCGTTGATAACGGGCGCGGGATGGACACCGAGATGTGCCGCCAGATTACCGATCCGTTTTTTACGACCCGCACGACCCGCAAAGTCGGACTCGGGCTGCCCTTGGTCCAGATGTCGACCGCGCAATGCGGCGGCCGGCTGCTGATCACCTCAGAGCCAGGCCAGGGCACGACCGTAGAAGCCTGCTGGCGCTGGAGTCATATTGACCGCCCGCCGCTGGGTGATTTGGCGGCTACGCTGAAAAGCCTGATTATCGGTTCTTCAGCGCTTGACCTGCATTATATCCACCAGGCGGACAGCAATCAATTTACCTTATCTGTGCGTGAATTGCGTGAGATTCTTGATGGCGTTCCGTTTACCCAGCCGGACGTTTTGGTCTGGCTTGATGAATACCTGTCCGGCAATGAACGACGAGTATATGGAGGTGCAGAGGATGAAAACAGTTGAAGATTTAAAACGCTTGCGTGAACAACTGCAGGTACAAACGCGCTTGCGCCAGGAAGGCGGCACTCGCATTATTATTGGCATGGGAACCTGCGGCATTGCCGCCGGAGCGCGCGAAGTCCTGTCCGCTATTCTTGATGAAATCGCCAAACGGCGCATTGAGGATATCACAGTCAGCCAAACCGGCTGTATTGGCATGTGTGAAAAAGAAGTGTTGGTTGATGTGGTCAGACCGGGTGAGCCGCGCATTACCTATGGACGGGTACGGCCTGCCGACGCGTCCAGAATTGTTGCTGAACATGTGGTTAACGGGCGGATTATCGAAGAAATGGTTGTCGGAAAGATTACAGAATAAATCACGTGTTGGGGAGGGAAGGAAATGCAACTCAGAGCCCATGTTTTACTCTGCGCCGGTACCGGCTGTGTCTCCTCCGGCGCTAAAAAGGTAGAAGAAGCGCTGCAAAAAGAATTGACAAAAGTCGGACTCGCCAATGAAATCAAAGTCATTGAAACCGGCTGCCATGGTTTTTGTGAAATGGGTCCGATCATGATCGTATATCCGGAAGGCGTTTTCTATTGCCGCGTGCAGCCGGAAGATGTTCCGGAAGTGGTTGAACAACATCTGCTGAAGGGCCGTATTGTTGAGCGCCTGTTATATCGCGAGCCCATTTCGCATGAGAAAATTGTCAGCTATAAAGACATCGCGTTTTACAAGAAACAGCATCGTCTGGTGCTGGAAAATTGCGGGCATATCAACCCGGAACTCATTGAAGAATATATCGCTAACGGCGGTTATGAAGCGCTTGGCAAGGCGTTGACGGAGATGACGCCTGAACAGGTTGTTGACGAAATGAAAAAATCAGGTCTGCGCGGCCGTGGCGGCGGCGGTTTCTCAACCGGCAGCAAATGGGAATTTGCCCAGAAAGCCGCCGGCGATAAAAAAT
>POVV01000918.1_pt1 | contig 13816 bp, 11 predicted proteins | sample 1560271 | NCBI WGS metagenome assembly POVV01 (sample SAMN08337232, study PRJNA429181) | Bioreactor metagenome, whole genome shotgun sequencing project. | biome: cows' rumen and soil; feature: anaerobic; isolation source: anaerobic chemostat enrichment culture, galacturonate as sole carbon... | reverse complement strand
TGGAACCTTTGGTATAGAATGTGTATAAAATGAATAAGCAACATCCTATACAGGATGAAGTAGAGGTGCGGGAGTTAACAGTACTTTCAGGGAGAGCGGCGTCGATGAGCTGGAAGGAAAGGGACAACCGCCGAAGTAAAAGCAGGACTGCCAGTCTCTTTTACTGGTCTTATATCAAACAGGTTTAAGACTGTCACCATTACTTGGTGGAGTGCTATCTCATCTGATCAGAGGAATATACGTTTGTATTTTCCTAAGGTTAGACCAATGCTGTCTTTAGGGCAGCCGGCGAGAAATGCACTCACCGGCTGCTTTATGTTTATGCCTTTGACTTTTCTAAGGATTTGGCAAAAGCGAAGGTTTTTCCCTGAGATTAACCCGCTCTAGGACTCCCTTTTTCAAAAGGGAGTTAAGAGCAGCTAAATCCCAGGATAAGGGCGACTAACCTTCAGATGGGGTTAAAACCCCACCTGAAGCTAAGTCTGCTTTATCTTAATAGGAGGTGGACAGCGTTTGATAAGAGTAATGGTATGTGGAGCTTATGGCAAAATGGGGCGGGAAGTACTGCGCGCAGTTCATGAGGACCAGCAGTTAAGTATAGTTGGTGCGATGGATATTAACTCAGATTTTGCTGATGTAGGGGATATTATCGGCGCAGGCAAAACAGGAGTAACCGTAGGCAATGATCTGGTTACGGTTATCAATGAGACAAAACCACAAGTTATGGTTGATTTCACTAATCCTGAAGCAGTTATGATTAATACTCAACTGGCAATTAAAAACGGTGTGTGCCCGGTAGTTGGAACTACCGGCTTAGCGGAAGCCGATATTAATGAGCTCCGTAAATTATGTACAGCTTCTAAAGTTAATGCAATTATTTCTCCTAATTTTTCCATAGGTGCTATTCTCATGATGAAACTGGCGCAAGAAGCTGCTAAATATTTACCGCATGTCGAAATTATCGAAATGCATCATGATCAAAAACTTGACGCACCTTCGGGCACCGGCCTGAGGACGGCGGAGATGATTGCCAGTGTGCGAGGTGAAATGCGTCAGGGTCATCCCCGGGAGACTGAGAAACTGCCTGGTGCACGTGGGGGCGAATTAGCGGGAATTAGGCTGCATAGTGTTCGCTTGCCAGGTTATGTTGCCCATCAGGAAGTAATTTTTGGTGGTTTAGGACAAACGCTTAGTATTCGCCATGATTCAATATCCCGGGAATCCTTTATGCCGGGAGTTGTACTGGCTTGTAAAAAGGTACTGACTGTGGATGGGCTAATAGTTGGCCTTGAGCATATCATGGACTAAAGTCTTGTATAGTAGTACAAAATAATGTGAAAAGCTTGGGGGAGTGGCTTACATGAAAAAGTATAATGTAGCAATTGTAGGTGCAACTGGAGCAGTTGGGCAGGAATTTTTAAGACTTATTGAAGAACGAAAATTTCCGTTTAATGAATTAAAATTGTTGGCATCTGAACGATCAGCCGGAAAATCCATAGAATTTATGGGGAAAAGTTACATAGTTGAAGAAGCAACACCAGAGGCTTTTAACAACGTGCAGTTTGCTTTGTTTGCCGGCGGTTCGATCAGTAAAACACTGGCACCTGAGGCTGCTAAACGGGGAGCTGTTGTTATTGATAACTCCAGTGCATTTCGCATGGACCCGGAAGTGCCTTTGGTAGTGCCGGAAGTTAATCCTGAGGCCATAAAAAAGCACAAAGGGATCATTGCCAACCCTAACTGTTCAACTATTATTATGGTTATGGCTTTGAAGCCTATTTACGACGCTGCTAAAATAAAGCGGATTGTTGTATCAACCTATCAGGCAGTCTCAGGCGCCGGCAAGGAGGCTATTGACGAACTGACAGATCAGGTTAAGGCCATTATGGAAAACCGTCCGGTAGAAGCTAATATTTTGCCAAGTGCCAGTCTGCCCAAACATTATCAGATAGCCTTTAATCTGTTGCCACATATTGATGTCTTTGTTGAGGACGATTACACCAAAGAAGAAATGAAAATGGTACATGAGACCCATAAGATATTGAATGATTATACTATCGGAATTACTGCGACCACCGTAAGAGTACCGGTATATCGCAGTCACTCTGAATCAATAAACATAGAAATGGACGGTCCGCTGTCCCCGCAAGAGGCAAGACAGCTATTGGCTAAATTCCCAGGCATTATTGTACAAGACGATCCGGCAGAAATGCTGTATCCTATGCCTTTATATACTTCTGACCGCAATGAGGTATTCGTTGGTCGTATCCGCCCGGATAAAACGGTTCCTTATGGGCTGAATATGTGGGTAGTAGGCGATCAGATTCGAAAAGGTGCAGCTCTTAATGCCGTGCAAATTGCCGAGTATATGATTGAGCATAACTTAATTTGAGGTGTACAAAATGCGAATACTTGTCCAGAAGTTCGGGGGCACATCTGTAGCGTCACCCGAAGTGAGGGAACTGGTTCTGCGTAAAATTGAGAAAGCGCGGGAACAGGGCTTCAATCCGGTAATTGTGGTATCGGCAATGGGGCGCCAGGGAGCTCCTTATGCCACCGATACGCTGCTTAGCGTCGCACGTTCGGTGTATAAAGGGATTGCGGCCCGGGAACTGGATCAGATTATGTACTGCGGTGAAATGATTTCAGCTGTAGTTATGGCCGGTACTTTGCAGGCGGCCGGTATGACTTCTGTTATGTTAACAGGCGGGCAGGCGGGCATTACCACAGATGATAACTTTACTGACGCCCGTATCTTAAAATGTGATCCAACACGGATACTTAGCCTGTTAAAACAAGGAAAAGTCCCTGTTGTCTGTGGTTTCCAAGGTATGACTGATGAAGGTGAGTTTACTACCTTGGGACGTGGCGGCAGTGATACAACTGCCTCGGCGTTAGGTGCAGCGCTCAATGCGGAAATGATAGAAATCTATACCGATGTTGACGGCATCATGACCGCTGATCCAAGAATTGTAGAGAATGCTAAAATCCTTGATTGCATAAGCTATGGTGAAGTGTGTCAACTGGCGCATCAAGGGGCTAAGGTTATTCATCCCCGGGCAGTGGAAATTGCCATGCAAAAAAATATTCCCCTGGTAGTAAAATCCACCTTTAGTGATGCTCCCGGCACACTTATCACCAATATTGCCCAAGAGGATACCAGTGAAGCTGCGGTAGTTGACAGAGTGGCTACAGGGGTAACTTACCTGACCAATATTGCCCAGTTTAAAGTTCATCTTGACGATACCATGGGAAGTGACAGCAGCTTTAACGTATTTAGAACTATGGCTGAAAGTGATATTAGTGTTGATTTAATTAATGTCCATCCGGGACAAATTATGTTCACCATTACTGCTGAGCACGTAGAGCAGGCTTCAACCAAACTCAAGCAGCAAGGCTATCATATCGAAATCTTGGAAAACTGTGCGAAAGTGTCGGTAGTTGGTGGCGGAATGCGTGAAGTTCCCGGAGTTATGGCAAACTTTATCGAAGCTCTATCACGTAATAAGATTGCTATTTTGCAAACCGTAGACTCGCATACCTCCATTTCAGCGCTTGTACCCCAAAGTGACGTTGGAGCCGCTGTTAAGTCGCTTCATGAAAAATTTGGTTTATCAAATTAATAAGGGGAGAGTATCATGAGGAATTTCGGACGAGTCTTAACCGCGATGGTAACCCCGTTTAATGTTGACTACAGCGTAAATTACAATGAAGCAGCGAAACTGGCGAAATACCTTGTAGCTAATGGTTCTGACGGCATTGTTGTGGCCGGCAGTACCGGGGAAGCGGCTACTCTTTCAAAGGATGAGAAGCTGGAATTATTCAGGACGGTATTGGATGCAGTGGGGGACAGTGCTACCGTCATTGCGGGAACTGGTTCAAATGATACCAGAGCATCGATTGAAATGACGCAGGCAGCCGAAAAAATTGGTGTACATGGAGCTATGCTTGTAGGTCCTTATTATAATAAACCGCCGCAAGAAGGATTTTATCAGCATTTTAAAGCTATTGCCGACTCAACGGGGTTGCCGCTTATTGTATATAACGTTCCCGGTCGTACTGCTTCTAATATTTTACCGGCAACGATTGCCCGGCTGGCGGAAATTAACAATATTGTAGCAGTCAAGGAAGCCAGTGGCAGCTTAGATCAAATTTCTGAAATTATCCGGATAACGCCGAACGACTTTTTAGTGTATAGTGGTGATGATGGATTGACACTACCGCTTTTAGGCGTAGGCGGCAATGGGGTAATTAGTGTTGCTGCACATATTGTCGGCAAGCGTATGCAAGAGATGATAACCGCTTTTTTTGCCGGAGATATAGCCAAAGCACAAGCAATACATCTTGAACTTATGCCTTTCTTCAAAGCCATTTTTATTACAACTAATCCGATACCTATTAAAGAATGTGTAAATATTATCGGCATCAACGCAGGTCCCCTGCGGCTGCCGTTAATATCGCCCACTGCGGGTGAGACGCAGCAGCTTAAACAGGTAATGCAATCAATAGGTGTTTTACAGTAAATTTAGACCGGCAGCGAATGCTGCCGGTTTTTGCATGTGTCGCCAGAATTTGCATATAATATTCTGAGCGAGCAGTACCACTTGTTGTCATAGGCAGGTAAATCGGTTATAATTATTCACAAGTGGGCAGGACGGCCGGTTTTTTAGTTTATGGTTAATGAACGGGCGCTTACAACTTAATGATTCGTATGGTTACTTTATTTATTTGGAGGTGTATGTTTTTTTGTCACGACAACCAAACAAAGTACAGATAATTCCCTTGGGCGGTATGGGGGAGATCGGTAAAAACATGACGGTCATACGCTATGGTGACGAAATCATAGTAATTGACTCAGGTTTAATGTTCCCTGAAGACGACATGCTGGGGATTGATTTGGTTATTCCTGATATTACCTATCTGTTGGACAACCGCGATTTAGTGAAGGCGGTTGTTTTAACGCATGGGCATGAGGACCATATCGGTGCCCTGCCTTATGTATTAAAACAGCTGAATGTCCCTGTATATGGCACTCGTTTGACTCTTGGCATTCTGGAAGGCCGTTTGAAAGAAAACAACGTTCCTGCGACTAATCTGAATGCCGTTAAACCAGGCGACCGAATTCAGATTGGCAATTTTAAAATCGGTTTTATCCGGGTAAGTCACAGTATCGCCGACTCAGTAGCTTTATCCATAAAAACACCGGTTGGTGTGATTGTCCATACCGGCGACTTTAAACTTGATCAGACTCCGGTTGACGGTAAAGTTACTGATTTTCACCGCTTTGCCGAGTTAGGTGATCAAGGGGTTCTGGTACTTTTGGCTGATAGTACCAATGCGGAACGACCTGGTTACACGCAAAGTGAAAAGTCGGTGGGAGTCACCTTTGACGAGACTTTTCGTAGCGCGCGGGAGCGTATTATTATTGCTTCCTTTTCTTCTAATATTCACCGGATTCAGCAAGCCATTGATACTGCTTGCAAATACCGGCGCAAGGTAGCTATTCTTGGACGCAGCATGGTTAATGTTGCCAATATCGCTCTGGAGCTAGGCTATTTAAATGTGCCTGAAGGGATACTTATTGATATTGATGAAATTAATAATTATCCGTCTTCAGCAGTTGTTATTCTGACAACAGGCAGTCAAGGGGAACCGATGTCGGCTTTAACGAGAATGGCGATGTCGGAACACAAAAAGGTTGAAATTGTTCCGGGAGATACGGTAATCATTTCAGCCACACCAATCCCCGGCAACGAGAAACTGGTTTCACGCACAATTGACTATCTTTTTCGGCAAGGTGCCGAAGTGGTATATGAAGCGGCCTCCGGCATTCATGTTTCCGGCCATGCAAGCCAGGAGGAGCTCAAATTAATCCAAAACCTGATCCGGCCGAAATTCTTTATCCCGGTTCACGGAGAATACCGTCACCTGGTAAAGCATGCTCAACTGGCGCAATCCATGGGGCTGCCTAAGGAGAACGTTTTTGTTGCAGAAAATGGCCAGGTATTGGAGTTTACCGCCGACAAGGGGCTGGTAGCCGGCAAGGTAACTGCCGGCAATGTCTTAGTAGATGGCCTTGGGGTTGGTGATGTGGGCAATATTGTACTTCGCGACCGCCGGCAGCTTTCACAGGACGGAATATTAATCATTGTGGTCACGATGGACAAACAAGGCGGGCAAGTGGCCGCAGGCCCGGATATTGTATCCCGTGGTTTTGTCTATGTACGCGAGTCTGAACAGCTTATGGAAGATGCCAAAGAGCGTGTCAGGCAGGCGTTGGAAAAGTGTGAAAATAACGGTATTACGGAATGGGCCGCCATTAAATCCAATGTTCGTGATACGCTGGGCAAATATTTATATGAACGTACCCGCCGCCGTCCTATGATTTTACCGATAATCATGGAAGTATAATAATGAAGCCTTGAGTGTTCCTGCTGAAAAACCAGGCACCTCAAGGCTTATTTATTTGTTTTGCCGGCAAGGCCTGTATGAAATCTCAATCAGCGCCAATACTATATATGGATAAAAAATAACTAGCTTATTGGCTGGAGGGATATGTAAATGATAGTTAATGATAATCCGGTAGTTGCTCCTCCGGGTACTAATCCTGAAGCACCTCAAATAAATCCGTCGCCGGCAGAAAGTCCGAAAAAAAGCAGACAAGCCAGGAAAACAGCAGCAGCCGAAAATATCCAGGAGTTAGGGACACCCGAAGTACCAATAGCGAAGACCAATATTCATGTAATGACTATAATTGGGCAAATTGAAGGCCATATGGTTTTACCGCCTCAGAACAAAACTACCAAATATGAGCATGTAATGCCACAGATTGTCGCGATTGAACAGTCAAATGAAATCGACGGTTTGCTGCTGGTACTCAATACTGTAGGCGGCGATGTTGAAGCAGGGCTGGCCATCGCTGAAATGGTTGCCAGTATGTCAAAACCCACTGTTTCCATAGTATTGGGGGGCGGGCATAGTATTGGCGTACCGATTGCCGTTTCGGCGACATATTCGTTTATTGTGGAGAGCGCTACCATGACAATTCACCCTATCAGGCTTACCGGTTTGGTCATAGGCGCGCCAAGCTCCTTTGATTATCTCGAAAAGATGCAAGAGCGTGTTAATAAATTTGTGGTAAGCCATTCCAATGTAACTGAAAAGAAATGGAAAGAATTTCTCTTCAAAACAGGTGAATTGTCCCGGGACATCGGAACTTCGGTAGCTGGCAAAGATGCTGTTAAATATGGTTTAATTAATGAAATAGGCGGCGTATCGCAAGCCTTGAAAAAACTAGAGGAACTCATTGAACTGCAAAAAGACCATAAAGAAGGTAAGGGGCTGAAGCAGTAATGATTCTCTGGACAATTGTTCCGGAAGAAGTAGTGTATAGCGACCAAAATCAGCCGCAGCCAGCTTATGAAGAAATTGAATATGCAGGACAAAAGGTAATGGCGCAAAAAATATCGCATAATGAATTTCGTGTTGTTCGCTTATTGACCACCGATCCTGTCGACTACCTTCGCAATGAATTGCAGCCGGGAACAATTATCACTTATAAACCGGTTATTCAGGCGCTCTCGTAAAGAGGGCGTTTTTCTTTTACCTTAAAAATACTAAAAATAAAGGAATTTTTCTCATAGTGTAGAACCCTGTACTAGTAGAGGTGGTATGTTTTGCCTAAATGGTTAGACCATTTGACTCCGGAATTGCGACATGAATTATTGGGTATAACAATGTTTACCGGCGGACTGCTGGCGTTAATTAGCCTGCTGGGTTTGAATGTTGGTCCGTTAGGGGTATTTATTGCTAAAATACTTACATATACTTTTGGAATTGGCGCGGCAGTTGTACCTTTAGTGTTGTTAATCGTTGGACTAAAGTACATTGTAGCGAAAAGCCCAATTATTTATTCAGTCAAGTTTTGGGGCTTATTGCTTTTTTATCTTATGGTTTTAGCAATTTATCATCATGTTAAGATTCCGGTTGGTCAGGAAATAATGCCTGATAGCTTGGTGACAGGCGGCGGCTTTACCGGCGGTGTGCTGCTTTTTTCTTTGCGTAAATTGTTAGGAGTGCATGGTTCCATTATCGTACTCTCCGCCATGTTGCTTTGTTCAATACTAATGATTACGACCTGGTCACTGGCGGCAGCACTGCTGACAGCTAAAGTCAAAGCGGTAGACAGCCTGACTTCAGCCAAGGAAGCTATCGCCGCGTCTGCAGAAAATATTTTCTCAGAACAAGAGGAGCCACCAACCCGGCCTGCTTTTTATGACCAGCAGTGTGATGACAAGCCGGAATTTATTGTCAAGACGCCCAAAAAAGAAAATAGTATGCCTAAAGAGGGGATCGCCGCAGCAGAACACTCTGAACCGGAGTCTTTCGTGCCGGTCAGGCCTGAAGCGGCTGAGGCGACTGCAACATATGGGTTGCCGCCGGTATCTATCTTAAAAAAACCAAACCGTCCACGCTTAACCAAGCTGCCGAAAGAAGTTACCGACAACGCCCGTATACTGGAACAGACGTTAGACAGTTTCGGCGTCAGTGCCAGAGTGATAAATACTTGTCAGGGACCGACAGTTACGCGGTACGAACTTGAACCCGCTCCTGGTGTAAAAGTAAGCAAAATAGTGAATTTATCAGATGACCTGGCGCTGAAACTTGCATCGTCAGGGGTTCGTATTGAAGCTCCTATTCCCGGTAAAGCAGCTATTGGCATTGAAGTGCCCAATAAGGAATTATCCGGTGTTGCTTTAAGAGAGGTTTTGGAAACTGACGAATTTGTACGTTCTTCCTCCGGTTTGACAGTAGCGTTAGGCAAAGACATTGCAGGACAGCCAATTATTGCAGACCTGGCTAAGATGCCGCATTTGCTGGTTGCGGGGGCTACCGGTTCAGGCAAAAGCGTTTGCATTAATACGTTGATAACCAGCGTGCTCTTTAAAGCGCGTCCTGATGAAGTAAAATTAGTATTAATTGACCCTAAAATGGTGGAACTATCCAACTATAATGGTATACCGCATTTGCTGACACCTGTAGTGACAGACGCCAAGAAAGCGGCATCGGCCTTAAACTGGGCTGTACAGGAGATGGAGCGCCGTTATGAAGTTTTTGCTACCGCGGGAGTCCGTGATATTGCACGGTATAATGAGCTTCATGCCGATAACCGTCTGCCCTTAGTGCTGATTATCATCGACGAGCTGGCTGATTTGATGATGGTAGCCCCTGTCGATGTTGAGGATGCCATTTGCCGCCTGGCACAAAAAGCCCGGGCTGCCGGTTTGCACCTGGTACTGGCCACACAGCGTCCTTCGGTTGACGTTATTACCGGTACAATTAAGGCCAATGTACCTTCCCGCATTTCTTTTGCTGTCTCGTCACAAGTCGACTCACGGACAATTTTAGACAGTGCCGGGGCCGAAAAACTGTTAGGCAAAGGGGATATGTTATTTTACCCGGTCGGGGCTTCAAAACCGCTCAGGGTGCAGGGAGCCTTCATTGCCGATAGCGAAGTGGAAGCCCTGGTAAACTATATTAAGGAACAGGCTGAGCCGGAATATAATGATGGTATAACGACTGTGGAGAGTGGGAATGCCGGTAAAGATGAGCAAACTCATTTTGAAGATGAACTTTTGGAAGATGCCGTGAATATGGTGCTGGAAACCGGACAAGCTTCTGTATCCATGCTGCAACGCAAATTTCGTATTGGCTATACGCGCGCGGCCAGGTTAATTGATACTATGGAAGAGATGAAAATTGTCGGACCCAATATAGGTAGTAAAGCACGGGATATTATTATGACTTCTGAACAAGTTAACGTAAGATATTTCAAGAAATAACTCTCTTTTATGCTTAGCGCATTTATGACAGGGTAGAATAATAGTGGTGATTTATATTGCATAGTATTATTAGTGTAGAAGAAGCTGTCGCTATAGACAGTCCGGTTTTTATTGATGTGCGTTCACCGGCAGAATATGAAACCGGGCATATCCCTGGAGCCGTAAACATTCCCTTATTCAGTGATGATGAACGTGTTCAGGTGGGAACGACCTACAGACAGGTAGGTGTCGAAGAAGCCAAGCTGCAGGGACTGGTTTTGGCCTCAGCCAAGCTGCCGGATATCGTCGGACGGGTTCAACAACTTCGTGAATCAGGACGAAAAGTGGTAGTATACTGTTGGCGGGGGGGCATGCGCTCCAAAGCGGTAGTAACTGTGCTGGAATTAATGGGAATCTTGTCTTCTCAGCTTTCCGGGGGCTACAAAGCCTATCGTCAATTTGTCTTGAACAGGTTGAGAACTTTCGAGGTTAAACCCATAATCATTGTGCTCTGCGGCTCAACCGGCACAGGGAAAACTTTAATTCTAAACCAACTGGCTAATGCAAACATTCCGGTAATCAATTTGGAACAATTAGCAAATCACCGGGGGTCGGTTTTTGGACAAATTGGTTTAGGCAGACCGGCAACAGCTCAAATTTTTGATACGAATTTACTGCTGGCGCTTGACCAATTAAATACACAGCCATATATAGTCGTTGAATGTGAAAGCAAGCGTATTGGCAATGTATACTTGCCCGACTGTCTGTTTGACGCTATGAGGCGGGGCAAAAAGATTTTGGTGTCAGCAGATATTGAGGTACGGGTAGACCGGTTAATCAAGGAGTACATACATTTATATAAAGATAAAGACAATGATGAAGCAATAGTTGCTGGCCTTGAATCATTGCGCAGACGTCTCGGCAACAAGAAAACAGAATACTTATTGGCTGATTTTAGAGCAGGTAAGGTTCGGGACGTCGTGAAGGTACTGCTTGTGGACTATTACGATCTTATGTATGGCTATGGGCAATCAGATACAGCTATATATGATGTAGAAGTAAATGCAGATGATATAGAGCAGGCAACGGAAGTGATAATCCAATACTTACAACAGTTTGGGAGGTAGTTGTTTTGCAAACAGTAGGGGAACTTTTACGCGCTGAACGTTTAAAGAAAGATCTGTCGATCAAAGATGTTGAAAGTGCTATCAGCATTAGGGCGCTGTATCTTAACGCTATTGAAGAAGGTAACTATGGTGTTATTCCCGGAGAGGTATATGTAAAAGGGTTTATCCGCAATTATGCAACTTTTTTGGGGCTTGATCCTCAGCAGGTTATGGAGATATATCGTCAAAATAAAGGGCAGGTTACCGAGAGTGTTCCGGAAAGCAGCCAGCAAGAGGAAGATCCTGTAAGCCGGCCGCCTCAAAGCGGTAATGCGTGGTTCAAATGGCTGGGGATAGCTGTTGTTGCAGCAGGGATTGTTGCCGGAGTGACCTGGTGGTCATCAGGCAGTCAAAAACCTGTTCCAACTCCGCCACCGCAATCCGCGGCCCCTAAACAGCCGGAACAGGCAATGCAGCAACCGGCAGCGCAGCAGCCGGCTTCAAATCCAACGCCGTCAACCCAGTCTGCTCTGCCGGTCCAGCCGGCTGCCAAAGTCATTGTAAATGTTAAATACAATTCCCAGTGTTGGACACAAGTCATGGCAGACGGCAAGGAAATCTACGAAGGTATTCCAAAGCGCGGTGAATCGTTGACCTGGGAAGCCGTCAATACTCTGACAGCCAAGTTTGGCAACGCCGGTGCCGTTGAGGTAGTATATAACGGGAATGCAGTGGGGAAAATTGGTGGGAATGGTGAAGTCATTGTTAAAACATTTACATTGACGGGAATTACACAATAGGAATGAGGTAAATTTACCGATATGACGAATTTCTTGCCCATGACCAGAGAAGATATGGCTGAAAGAGGCTGGGAACAACTGGATTTCCTGTTTATAAGCGGGGATGCGTATGTTGACCATCCCAGTTTTGGACCGGCCATTATCTCCAGACTTTTAGAAAAGTATGGTTACAAGGTGGGAATCATTGCTCAGCCTGACTGGCGTACCACGAATGACTTTAAACGTTTAGGCAAACCCCGGCTGGGTATATTGGTCAGCGCAGGCAATCTTGACTCTATGCTTAATAAATATACGGCAGCTAAGAAATATCGCAGTACTGATAACTATTCGCCCGGAGGCCAGGCTGGACTTAGGCCGGAACGGGCGACAATTGTTTATTGCAACCGGCTAAGAGAGATCTGGAAAAAGACACCGTTGATTATTGGCGGGATCGAAGCCAGTTTGCGGCGGTTTGCCCATTATGATTATTGGTCAGATAGTATACGGCGGTCGGTTTTAATTGATAGTAGAGCCGATCTGCTGATCTATGGTATGGGTGAAAAGCAGATAAAAGACTTAGCCGCACAATTAGCTGCCGGTATTGGTATTGAAAATATCCGGGATATACCGGGAACCTGTTATCGCACCGAGACGCTAGAGCATCTCTGGGATTATGCTGAGATACCTGGTTATCAGGAGGTCGTCAATAGTAAGGCTGATTTTGCCCAAGCCTTCAAAATTCAGTATTTGGAGCAGGACCCGATCAGGGGAAAAAACATTGTTCAGGGATATGGTGAACAATATGTGGTGCAAAATCCACCGGCTATGCCGCTGTCGACGCAAGAGATGGACGAAATATATGATTTGCCATATCAGCGCACCTATCATCCTTCCTATACCGCAGCAGGCGGGATTCCGGCTATTCAGGAGGTAAAGTTCAGCATAGTCAGTCATCGCGGCTGTTATGGAAGCTGCTCGTTTTGTGCGTTATACGCGCATCAGGGAAGGATAATTCAGAGCCGCAGCAAGGAATCCATACTGCGGGAAGCCGGTGAAATTGTCAGAATGCCGGACTTTAAGGGGTATATCCATGATGTGGGCGGACCTACCGCGAATTTTCGCCAGCCTGCCTGTGAGCAGCAAGCAGACCGGGGGGCCTGTCGCGGTAAGCAATGCTTGTTTCCCAATGCTTGCAAAAGTTTGAACACCGATCATACCGAGTATTTAGAATTGCTTAGGGCAATCAGAAAAATTCCCGGCATAAAAAAAGTCTTTGTGCGCTCCGGGCTGCGGTATGATTATTTGCTGGCAGCCAATGATATGCAGTTTTTGCGGGAATTGTGCGAGCATCATGTCAGCGGTCAGTTAAAAGTAGCACCAGAGCATATTTCGGCCAAAGTAACACAACTAATGGGCAAAGCAGGTAAAGATACGTATTTAAAATTTAAAAAGGCATATGAAAAAGTCAATAAGGAATTAGGTAAGGAACAATACCTTGTACCTTATTTTATGTCCAGCCATCCGGGCGCCGGCCTTAAAGAAGCGGTTGAATTGGCCGAATTTCTGCGTGATACCGGTTATAATCCGGAGCAGGTGCAGGACTTCATTCCTACTCCGGGAAGCATATCAACCTGTATGTATTATACCGGGATCAATCCGCTGACAGGGGAAAAGGTCTATGTTGCCAAAAAGCCGGAGGATAAAAGGCTGCAGCGAGCGTTATTGCAGTACCGGAATCCGAAAAACTACGAGTTGGTGTATGAAGCACTCACTAAGGCCAATCGCCGGGACTTAATCGGCTATGAGCCAAAATGCCTGATACGGCCGCCGCGAAATAAACCGCAGGCTGCCGTCTCACAAGCCGGTAAATCTAACAAAACCCGTCGGGTTGCTCCTGCCAGGGACAAGCGGGGTAAAGAAAAGAGACTAGATAGAAAAATCTAGTCTCTTTTGGCTAGCAGGCCGAATGCACGGCGGCAGTCATCTGATAACAGGTACATGGCAATTAGTCCATGGGGGACAATAGTTATAATCCCCATCGTCATACTGTAACCGAACATGACGATAAATCCGATGATTACAAACACAATCGATAAGACTAATTCCACCA
>POVV01000917.1_pt1 | contig 13828 bp, 11 predicted proteins | sample 1560271 | NCBI WGS metagenome assembly POVV01 (sample SAMN08337232, study PRJNA429181) | Bioreactor metagenome, whole genome shotgun sequencing project. | biome: cows' rumen and soil; feature: anaerobic; isolation source: anaerobic chemostat enrichment culture, galacturonate as sole carbon... | reverse complement strand
GCTGCCATTGCAGATCCGTCAAAGCATGTGATCGTCCAGACCGCTCCGGCTGTACGTGCCGCCCTTGGAGAAGAATTCGGTTATTCCATCGGAACCAATGTGGAAGGCCAGATGGTTGCCGCTTTAAAAAGACTGGGCTTTGACAAGGTATTTGATACCAACTTCAGCGCCGATTTAACCATTATGGAAGAAGCACATGAATTCATTGACCGCGTGCAAAACGGCGGCGTTCTTCCGATGATCACCTCCTGTTCCCCAGGATGGATTAAATACTGTGAACACTACTTCCCGGATATGACAGAGAATTTATCCTCCTGCAAATCCCCGCAGCAGATGTTCGGCGCCATTGCCAAATCCTACTATGCGGATAAGATGGGTCTGAAGCCAGAGGATATTGTATCCATCAGCGTGATGCCATGTACCGCTAAGAAATTCGAAATCGGAAGAGATGACCAGGATGCCAACGGCTCTCCTGACGTAGATTATTCCATGACTACCAGAGAGCTGGCCAGAATGATCAAGCAGGCAGGAATCCGGTTCACAGAGCTTCCTGACGAAGATTTTGACACACCTTTAGGCCTTGGTACCGGAGCAGCTGTTATCTTCGGAGCTACCGGTGGCGTTATGGAGGCTGCTTTAAGAACTGCTGTAGAAAGCCTGACCGGGGAAGAGCTTGAAAGACCTGACTTCAACGATGTTCGTGGAACAGAGGGGATTAAGGAAGCTACCTACCGTGTAGGCGATATGGATGTAAATGTTGCGGTCGCTTCCGGCCTCGGCAATGCAAGAGAACTCCTTAACCGGGTGAAATCCGGAGAGGCAAATTATCACTTCATTGAGATCATGGGATGCCCCGGCGGATGTGTAAACGGAGGCGGACAGCCTCAGCAGCCTGGCTTTGTACACAATACAACCGATATCCGCAGTCTGCGCGCTAAGGTCCTTTATGATGTAGATGCTGCAAAGAACATCCGTAAGTCTCACGAGAACCCTGCAATCAAGGAACTTTATGAGACCTACCTTGGAGAGCCGGGAAGTGAAAAGGCTCATCACCTGCTTCATACAACTTACGTAAAGAGAAGAATAAACGAAATTTAAACTGTGATATAAAAAGAACTGCTGCTAATAGGCGTGCAAAAAATGAGCTTTGATTGGTCTTTAAACCATGATCAAAGCTCATTTTTTATGCCTTAAATATTAAGTTCCTATACTCCTGTTCTCTTATTCACCTATTCACCTATTCACCTAAAGACATACGAACCCGTCGATCCCTGTAAAGTCAACCCTTTCTATTCCGCCAAATGCAGATAATTCCTCCGGGCTAAAGTCTGAATCCGCAGCTTTCGTCAGATATAAAGCGATTAAGTTCTCTGATTTATCATAGAATTTTTCTCTTGTATACGAAGCATATAATAGGCAGGATTTTTTAGACACCGCATTGACATCCTCCCTGATACAATAGGAAAGCTTCTGCCATCCCGAATGTAAAACGATTGCTGTCTGAAGATTTTTCGTTTTTGCGATTATGTACGGAAGGCTTCGCTTTTCATATTCAACGATTCCTTCCTTCACTTCCAAAACCCCATCTTCTGCGGGAAGTCCGAAATGCCCTAAGGTCAATGTAAAAGGTCTGTCATTTACCCTTACCCTGTCCACCCGAAGCGTACCGAAAGGAACTTCTATGTCAGCCATATCGACTTTATTTGCCCTGCTTTTCATAATATCAAAAAAAGCTGTCCGGTACAAAATACCCATCTCATCTTTACAAAAAGCAAAGGATGTAGGCACTTCCTTTCCATTTAATTTATATGCCATGGCTTCTGCCGGGGCTTTTGCCAGCTTCTCCCATGGCAGCGCAGAAGAAAATGCAACTCTTGCATATGCGGGAAGGTAATCTGACGACTCCTCAAACACAAATTTAGCCGTTTTTATTTCCGTAATGCCGCTTTCCTTGTGATTTACGAACCGGATGCCCGGCGCCCCCAGCGTACATACAAAGTCCTTTGTCTGATCCCAGGGATTCTCCTCTTTTTCAATCCAGAAAGGATGTTCTTTTTCAAGGATCAGGCACAAAAAAGCTTTGCAGCACCAAAAAGGACTGCTCACACAGGAATAAGACTGTACCATAGGCAAAAACGGTCCATAAAAGCCAAGACAGGGAACTGAATTTACAAACATTTCTTCTTTCGTTATAAATTGCAGAAGGTTTCCGGACATAATCCGGCGGGCAGACGGAAAAGTGAAATCAGGAGAGCTGTCATAATTCTTTAAAAATCCCCCTGCACAAAGGGCGGACGACGCACAAAAACGGTAGATCCCGCTCCGCCCCCAAAGGATGCTTTCGCCCTTTTCACTGAACATTCTCCAATAAGACGATAAAAATAAACCGATATTCTTTTCAAATACAGCTGCTGCTTCCTTTTCGTATTTGTAACCGTAATATTTACACCAAAGTGAGGCATCTAATATAAATTCCCAGGCACTGTAATAGTCAAAGAGATTTCCGTCCCTATACCAGCCTTCGCCCGCATACAAAGAGAGTAAATACTCCAGGTGGTCTTTATATAACACTTCATCCACCTTATAGCCTTCTATTTTCAAAAACGTAAGTGCAAGTAAATTAAAAAATCGCCAATTGGAATCATGGGTCCGGTAATGTCCATATTCGGATAAGAATCCTGCCACAACATCCTTTTCTTCCTGCGTAAATCTGTCCCAGATCACAGGTTTGGATATGAGAAGGTTGATCCCCATGATCCCGCATTCCACGGTTTGCTGAAAAGGGCCCGGACCAACCTCTGCTATGAGTTCGCTCAAAGTCCCAAACCCTGTTTCAGCACCTGCTGTCATGCCCCGAACGATTTGATATGCGTAGTAATCACGTACATTGATTCCGTTTAAGGTCAGGTTTTCGTCTTCCAGTATCAGAGGAACCGCCATACACAAGGATCTTGCCAGGCCTTCAAATCGTGCCGCGCCTATGCGCCCCCTCTGATCGCCGGGAGAGGGATAGCTTATTTTTTCTTCGTTTCTTGGAGGAGATACCGGATCGTCTATGGATTTTATATGAGAAAACAGTCCCCCAAGAAGAAACTTTCCCGCCTCTAACCAATGGCTCCGGCCCATTCCGCTGAAAGGGCTTTGTTCATAATTGGGATTTACAACTTCAAATTTCATAAAAACCCTCATCCTTCCTTTTCTTCATCGGCCGATGATCTCTTTTATGAAAATAAGATTGTTTTTAAGCTTCTCATCCGAGCTTTCTTTGCCTGAAAAATCTTCAAAAGTAACATAACCATCATAGCCCACGGCTTTTAAAGCTTTAAAAAACTTTGGAAAATCCGCATATCCATCGGAAAAGGACGCCCAGTCTGCTTGGTATTTCTCTCCCTTTTTCAGCCAGCAGGCGTTTTTAATATGGACATGGTCCAAGTATTCCCCCAGGATTTCCAGAGCCATCTGATATTCTTCCAGGCCTTCGTATATGATATTCCCCGTATCATAGATAACGCCGATATATTCTGGATCAAAGTTTTTAGCAAGGGCGTAAGCCGCGGACGCGGAAGGAGTAATTGTTCCGTGGTGCATTTCAAAATGAGCTTTTATTCCTGTTTCCTTTGCTTTTTCTTCTACTCTCTGAAAGCCACAAAGCGCTTCTTCAAACACCTTTTTATAGCCCTTTTCAGAATCATATTTAGGGGCGTTCACACGGATCCTTCCGGCTCCCATCTTTTTTGCAGCCCGCATAACAGAGGCGATCTTATCAATATCATCCGTACAAGTAAGATAAGAGGCAAGGGCATTGACCTCTAAACCGTATTTGTCAGCCAGACCCTTTATCTCCTCCGCCTTTTCTTCCACCGTGTTGATATCCACGGTGCAGTAATTATTTCTCCAATAAGACGGCGGTTCCATGGCAAACTCCTCTTTTATTTCCGTTACCCTGAAATCCACACCGTCATAGCCATACCCTTTCATGTTTTTAAGCGCTTCCTCTATTGTCATTTCAGGAAGGCCCACGGTAAACACAGAATATTTCATGTTTTTCTCCTTTCTTCTAGCCCTTCAGCCCGCTGGTAGCAACCCCCTGCACAAAATACTTCTGCAGCGCAATAAAAATAATGAACACCGGAATAAGCGCAATCACCGCTGCCGCCATCATCCAGGCGTAATTTGTGGAGTACATCGTGTTAAAGAGCCTTATCATAAGTTGTATCGTCTTTTTCTCGGTCGTACTTAAATAAATAAGCGGTCCCATAAAATCATTCCATTCAAAAACAAAAGAAGTAATTGCCATGGTAGCAATTGCGGGTTTTGAAAGCGGCAGCATGATCCGGGCTAAAATCCCGTATTCACTAAGTCCGTCTATTCTGGCCGCCTCTAAAAGCTCATTGGGGATCCCCATATAAAACTGCCGGATCAGGAAAACGCCCATGGCCGTAAAGGCATGCATCAATATAATTCCTATATGGCTGTCTACCAGGTGAAATTTACTCATCATGATGTATTGCGGAACCATATAGACCTGCCACGGAATTGCTATCGTAGTAACATAAGCCATAAAGAGTGTGTTCCGCCCCTTAAAATCAAGCTTTGCAAACGCGTAAGCCGCAGCTGAAGATGTGGTGATCTGCAAGATCATAGTTGCAAAAGTAAGTTTAAAGGAATTGATAAAACCTATGGACAGAGGGAATTTTTCCCAGATCACGGTATAGTTCGACCATACGGGATTTCTCGGTATCCATTTAATCGGATAAGCAAATACGTCTTTTTCCAGCTTTAAAGAAGCAGAAAGCATCCAGGCAAAAGGCGTAAGCATTATGAGGGCACAGAATATCATAAGCCCATAGATTATGATCAGTTTCATCGTTCCTGCGTTTTTTTTCATAATCCAACCTCCTATAAGTCGTTGGTGAACTTTTTCTCTACCTTAAATTGCAGCAGGGTAAAGGCAAGCACGATCAGAAACAGAACGATGGAAAGCGCGGAAGCATATCCGAATGCGTTATCTTTAAACGCCTTGTTGTATATGTGATAGGCCAGGACCTTTGTCGCCGTTCCGGGACCGCCCTGAGTCGTGATATACATAATGTCGTATGATTTAAAAGTAGAAATTGTAAGCATCATAACGACAAAGAATGTCGTGGGAGTAACCGTAGGCCAGGTAATATTCGTAAACTGCTGGAATTTAGAAGCTCCGTCAATCCTGGCCGCCTCGTAAAGTTCCCCGGGTACACCCTGCAAAGCCGCAAGGTAAACGATCATATAATACCCCACGCCCTTCCAGACCGTAAGACCGATGATCGTGGGCATCGCCCAGTGTTTGTCTGCCGCCCAGCGGGGAGGATTCGCGATTCCTATGGAGCGGAGCACAGAGTTGACCGGACCTGACTGCGGGGAAAACAGAGCCATCCACACGATAGCAATCGCCACTAAGGAAGCCACATAAGGGAAGAAAAGGACAGAACGGAAAAACACCCTTCCTTTCAGATTCGAATTCATGAGCATGGCCAGAAGCAAAGAAAACAGCATCGTTACAGGGACTGTAACGACTGTATAATAAATGGTATTTAAAAGAACCAAAGAAAACTGGGAATCCTTTGTAAACATCTGTATAAAATTCTTAAAACCGACAAAGTTTACAGTCTGACCAAAATTCCATTCACATAAACTCATGACAAAAGTCAGAATGATCGGGATAAAAGTCAAAATAAAATAGCCTATGAAATTCGGCAGAATAAAAGAATAAGCGATCAGGCTTTTCTTACGTCTATAACTTTTTTTGAGCATAAGCGATACCTCCGTCCGTATTGGAAACCATAAGAAACAATTTTTGAAAATGGCGGTCAGGTTATGACCGCCATTTCATGATTTCTAACTTTACTTCGCTCCGGCCTCTTTTGCCCTTTCAATCGCCGTTTTAATACCGTCGTCGATGGAGACGCTATTGGTCATGATATCAGAATGCATTTCTTCTATAACCGTATTGATCGCTTTTGCATTGGGATCCATAGGCTGTTCCACAATATAATTGGGAGGTGTCAGGAATTTTGAGAGCCCTTCCGGTGCATTGGGGAACTGCTCTGGTAACTTGTCGAATATATCTAATATGGACTGGCCTTTCCAGCCGGGGACGATTCCGCGCTCCGCAATTACTTTTGCTCCTTCTTCCCCGCAAACATAGCTTAAAAATTCCCAGGCTTCTTCCGGGTGTTCCGAATATGCACCGATGGAACAGGGGGTAATCCCGCCTACCATATTTTCATATGTATTTCCCTTTGAATTAGGCAAGGTCACTGCGCCCCACTTAAAATAGTGTTCGCTTTGAGGTGTTACATTGCCGGTGAGCATTTCAATATACCAGGACCCGATTTGAAGCATTGCAACCTGCTCATTGTAAAAGACGCCTGAATAATGAATATTTCCTGTCTTTAATTCGCCGTAATCCTGAACGGACTTATCTTCGTTCTGCATTCCGAGAATCGTTTCATAATAAGGCTTTAGTTTTTCATAGGTCGACGTATCCAGATAATTGAATTCATCAATGAATCTGGAATACTGATAAACGTTTGACGGCCATGTGTGCACATGGGACCCATATACTTTTTCCGCGCCATCGCCCGAAGTCATCTTCTTTGCAAGTTCCCTGTATTCCTCCATCGTCATACCATCTTTTGGATATTGGACTCCTGCTTTGTCAAATAAATCTTTATTGTAGAAAATCATATTGTTATCCGTCCGGAAAGGAAGGCCATAGACAACGCCGTTCAGACTCAGAGACTTTTCCGAACCGCCGTATGGCTTCATATCGAAACCTGTGATTCTGTCTGTCAAAGGCTGTAAATGCCCTCCTGCGATCAAAGCGCTCATTTCAGGCAGACCCTTCATAAAAACCACATCATACTTTTCTTTTGCACCCATCTTGACAACGATCGTATCCGAATATTCTGCGGCTGAAAATTCAACAATGTCAACCTTGATATTCGGATGAGACTTTTCAAACGCTTCCACCATGATCGGATAATATGCTGTGTTTGAATAATCCCAAAGCGAAACTTTGATTGTCACCGGTTCAGCACTTGCCGCCGTATTCGTCTGCGCGGCTGCTGCCGTAGTGCCCGCCGCTGTAGTACCTGCTGCCGTAGCTCCGGCAGAACCTGAACTGCCCCCGCATGCTGCCAGACTGACCGCCGTAATGCCTGCAAGGCCCAATGCTGCAATCTTTCTCAACTTCATAAAGCTCCTCCTTTAATTTTTATTGCATTATGTATGCTATTTCACTAATTGTTAATGATATATTAGTATATTTATACAATACTTACAAGGAAATATTTTACGATTTCGTGTAATATCTTACCAAGGCACCCACAATATGCTTGACTTTTTTTATTACAATCATATAATTAATGTATGAAAAAGAATAATTTATTTTATAAAACCCTTACATTTAAATTACTGTTGTATTGTTTTTGTTTTGTCTTGCTTCTTACTTCTGTTTTTTCCTGGATATTTTATTCTTCCGCAAAAGAAAAATACGAAAGGGATGCAGAGGAAAGCGCTCTTATGCTTCATACGAATGCCAATTATGGCATAGAAAATAACTTAGCCCAGGTTTCTGCTTTAAATACCGTCCTTTCCGCTAATACAAAAATCACCGCTTTTCTTTCCGATAACGGAAAAGACAGCATACGCAATATGTCTTATGCGCTCTCAGCAGTTACCGAAGCAAAAATGCTGTTAAACACAACTTCCATCTCCGGTTACGTTCCTAAAATGCTCCTTACTTCGGATCGGAACCCGAGGTATATACAAATCGGCCTTTTTTACGGTCAGATTTCCGACAGGGCGACTTTTGAGAAATTATGCCCCGAAGAATTGGCCGGCCCCTCCTTTTCTTATCCCATAACAGTGAATCCCTTTAATCCGGAATTTTACGGTCAGTACAAGCCGGAACAGATACTTCCCCTCCGTTTTCCCGTAAGCAGCTATGCAACAAACCAAAAAATAGGGAATTTTTATATTGCCTTAGATACCGCCATACTTGCGGATCCGTTAAAAGGCCTGGAAGAATCCTTTATTCTTCTTGGTGATCAGCTTTATAAAATTGAAAATACACATTTTTCACCTCTGGATTTTGATGTGAAGCAATTTAATGCTTTGGCTCCTAACTCTCATATTGTGTCAAAGGAATACAAAGACCTTTATAACGGATCGGTATTCCTTACAAAGTCCAAGTCGGGCGTCGTTTTAATAAGCCCTTTAAAAGCTCTTCATGACGACATATTCGTACCTGATTTTAATTTCATCCTCCCCGCTTTTTCATTGCTTCTCCTTCAGGTGGTTTTCTGGTATCTTTTATTAAACAAACTTGTCAGTAAACCTGTAAAGATCATCTACAATCAGGTGTCAAGAATGATAAAAGCGGATTATGAGGTCTCACCTGCATTTACGGGCATCTCGGAATTTGAAGAAATAAGCACCCATATCAATGAACTGGCTGGAGCGTTTCAATTGGCTCTGAATCAGCTGAAGGAGGAAGAAACACTGAAAAGGAATTATAAATTCCGCCTCTTGCAGAACCAGATTCATCCTCATTTCATTTACAACACTCTAAATTCCATCCGATGGCTGGGGCAGATGAATTCTGTTCCCCCGATCGTAGACATGACAACCTCTCTTTCCAATATGATGAGAGCCGTTTTTAAGAACAATTCCGAATGGTTTAGCGTGGAAGAAGAACTGGACTTTATAAAAGAATACATACATTTGCAGTCTTATCGTTATGCAGATATGTTTACTCCGGTATTTGACATTCCGGATCAGGAAGTTTTAAGCGCTTCTGTTTTAAGATTTACCTTGCAGCCCTTAGTGGAAAATGCACTTTTTCACGGCATAGGACCTGCAGGCAGGAAATGTGAACTGCTGATAGGAGTATATAGGGAACGTGAAGATCTGATTTTCGTGGTTAAAGACAACGGAGTAGGTCTTACCGTCCGGTCTTTGGATGAAATCGCAAGGGAAACAGCAAAAGCAGACAGGCTTTCCGGCATAGGAATCCAAAACATACACCAGAGAATACAAATGGAGTTCGGCGACCAATACGGACTGAACATAGAAAGCATTCTCGGTGAATTTACAAAAGTTACCGTTAAAATGCCTCTGATCTATAAAAAACCGTAAAAGAATGTGATTCGTTTATGAAAGAGGTAACATATGAAATATAAGATTCTGATTGTTGACGATGAACCCTTAGCCCGTATAGGGCTTTCAGGCCTTGTTTGTGAGAACTTCCCTGATTTTGAGATAGCCTCTACTGCCGCAAATGGCAATGAGGCAATCGAAATCTTAAAAAAAGAGACCTTTGACCTGGTCATAACAGACATAAAAATGCCTGCAGCGGACGGATTTGACATTTTAACATACATACAAAACACAGGGGATAAAAACGCTCCTTTGTGTATCCTTTTATCCAGCTTTGAAGAATTTGAATATGCCCGGACTGCCATGAAGCTGAATGCCTTTGACTATCTTGTAAAAATGGAGCTGAACAAAGAAACCCTTGAAAAAACGTTAAACAAGGCTAAAAAAGTACTGGCCGAGAGAAAAACAGAAACCGGCAGGTATGGGCAGGAGATCAATCTGTTCACGAACCGGTTTCTCTACCACCTGGTAAGCGGCGGCTATACTTCCGAAGAAGAAATTCTGGATTTCATAAAAATGTATGATCTGGATTTAAAAGCAAAGTTTTATCAGCCCCTGACCGTAGACATTCTTTTTGAAAAGGTAAACTTAAATACCGGAGCTTACTCTACCTATTTAAATATTTTAAGTACCGTAAAGGAGTGCATCGGCCGTTATACAAAAAGCACGGTGATCGCGTACAACCATCAAAGGATTGCATGTATTCTTCTTTTTCACAAAGCAGATGAAATCGATGCGCTGACCAATACGGTCTCAGAAGACATCCGACAGCTTATTAAAATTTTCTTCAATACCGGTGTATCAATAAAACCGGGAAAAACCACCTCTTCCCTCAATGAGATCCACCTGTGTTTTGAATTTAATAAGGAAGAAGCCCCAGCCCTTAATAAAACCTTTGATCTGAATGTATTCAACAAAAAACTGATAGAATCCCTGGAAAACTTCAATCTTACCCTTTTTGACCAGACAGTCAGAGCGATTGAAGCCGCCATAGATACCCTGGCATTTGAAGAACTGATCAATATTGTGTCCTTTATGATACATCTGGTAATGAACTGTATCTATGACGGAGAAAAAATACTTTCGGAAAGCTACAAAAAAGAGGCAAAATCCTATCAGGTTTTATATACCTATCATAAGAAAACTGAGATCATAAAATATCTGGATGTATTTAAAACCGCGGTAAAAAGCGCAATGCAAAACCAATTGAACGATCCGAAATACAATCTGGTCATTCAGGCAAAAGACTATATCAAAAATCATATTTTTATGAAAATCAGTTTAGCGGATACCGCTTCTTTTATAAATGTCAGCCCTAATTACTTATCCGCTCTTTTCAGACAATATTCCGATCTTGGCTTTTCTGAATATATCAATAAAATGAAAATTAAAAAAGCCCAGGAGCTGCTTGCAAAAAGCAACTTGAAGATTTATCAGATCAGTGAAGAACTTGGATTTGACAACCCGCAGTATTTTTCAAGAGTCTTTAAAAAGTATACGGGACACACCCCTACGGATATGGGGAGATGTACCCTGAAACAGGAGGAAAATTAAATGATACGTACCTTTCAAACAAATTCGGTCAGAAAAACAGCAGAACTTTCCGGTAAGCTTTGGGATTTCACCCCCTTAGACGGAAAAGATAAGATGTTCCCGGTACCTGTCCCAAGTGCCTGGGAAACTTATCCGGGCTATGAAGCTTACAGGGGAGAAGGGAAATATTCCACCACTTTTACGGCAGAGGGGAATGTACGGCTTCTGCTAAAAGGCGTAAGCCACACAGCAAAAGTTTTCGTTGACGGGACCATGAGAGGAACCCATTACAACGCCTACACGCCTTTTGAGATTTTCCTGAAAGGATTGTCTGGAGGAGAGCATTTGCTTGAAGTCATAGCTGATAACCGTTTTTCAGAAGAAAGCTCGCTTCATATTCCCAACGATTATATGAGTTACGGCGGCATTACCAGAGGTGTCGTTATAGAGGAACTTAACTGTGCATACATAAAATGGATCCATATCACGCCAGAAAAAAAAGGCAAAACCTGGAAGGCCGGCCTCACACTCTGCATTTCCAATATCTCTGATGAAGATATCAGCTTAGATGTAACGGTAACGATAAATAAAACAGATTTAAAACTCCCGGACGTTACCATAAAAGCAAATACGGAATCTTTGATACAAACAGAGGCTGCCGTATCAGATGCAGAAGAATGGAGCATGGAACATCCAAAATTATACACAGCAGAAGTCACACTCTTTAAAGACGGTGCAGCCATAGACGACTTAACAGAGAGAATCGGTTTCCGGGAAGTGAAAATAGAAAATAACTCTATCCTATTAAACGGCAAAGCCCTTCTTATAAAGGGAATCTGCCGTCACGAAGACCATCCCGCATTCGGCTGCGCCATCCCATTTTCTCAGATTGCCTCAGATTTGCAGACAATCAAAGACATGGGTGTGAATTCTATAAGATGCGTGCATTATCCCAATGATGAAATTTTCCTGGATTTATGCGACGAACTGGGAATTTTGATCTGGGAAGAAAACCACGCAAGAGGCCTTACCGAAGAACATATGAGGAATCCTAATTTTGAGAAGCAGGCAGAAGAAGTGATCCGCGAAATGATCATAAATCACTATAATCACCCGAGCATTTATATTTGGGGTATCTTAAATGAATGTGCCAGTGAAACTCCCTACGGCAGGGAATGTTACAAAAAGCAGTATGAACTCATCAGGCAGCTGGATTCTTCACGCCCGCGTTCCAGTGCAAGCTGCAAATTTAAAACAGATATCTGCCTTGACTTTCCGGAAGCAGTTTCCTACAACATTTATCCGAAATGGTATCACGACACCCCTGTCCGGGAATATTTAGATGATTTATACCAATGGGTACAAACAGAAACACCCGGAAAAGGCAAGCCCTTCCTTATTACAGAAGTGGGCGCAGGAGCCATTTACGGTTACAGAAGCCCAGCAAAGGTCAAGTGGTCGGAAGAGTATCAGGCAGACACGCTGGGAGAACAGCTTACTGCCATCTTGGAACATCCCGGTGCATCGGGACTGTATATCTGGCAGTTCAGCGATGTCAGAATCAGTGAAGAATGGTTCCTTAACCGCCCGAGGACAATGAATAATAAGGGAATTGTCGACGAATACAGAAGACATAAGCTTTCTTATGAGATTGTTAAAAAAATTTATACAAGTTATGGTAATTATAAGGAATCATGAGGTTATTTCCGTTGTTATGCATGGATTTCCATAAAACGTCCATATTAATACTGTCTTCCGGGAAAGCACACCGAAAGATAGTATAACAATGGAGGGAATATAATATGAGCCCAAAAGAATTAAATTATATTGAGGATGCTCTTGGTCATGAGAAATTTTTAAAGACCCAGTGCCAGGAAGCGGCACAAAATCTGAAGGATCCCGAGTTAAAAGCCTGCGCACAGCAGCTTATGCAGAAGCACCAGCAGATTTTCGACAGCTTCTATAACTTAGTGTAAGGAGGAATCATATATGGATGACAAGTGTATTATGGAAAACCTGCTCCACACCGCTAAGGGAGTGTGTGACTTATATCTGCATGGAACCATAGAATCCCCATGAACGTACATCAGGCATTTGACACCGCATTAAGCGACAGCCTGTGCATGCAGGGCGATATCTACAAGAAAATGTCCGCAAAGGGATGGTATACCACAGATCAGGCAGAACAGCAGAAACTTACGAAAGTTAAGAGCCAGTTCGCAGGAATGTAAATAAAAAGGCTATGGGTGTTCCCGATAAAAAAGGGAGCATCCATAGCCTTTTTGTTAATGTCTGTGCATCGCTACTTCTTCAAGGCCCTGGTTCCGTAAGTTCTCATGAACTTCTCTTCCATCCGCCTGTTTGATCAGCAAATCACGAGCTTTCTTTGCTTCATTCTCACTCTTATACCTGCTGGGGCCGCCTACACAGCCTCCCACACATGCCATTCCTTCTATGAAGTCCCCAGGAAGCCTTCCAATCTTAAGAAGCATCAGAGCCTTCTTGCACTCAGCCGCTCCATTGCATTTAAGGACCTCCATATCCATACTTTCTCCTGACTCCTTTAAGCATTCCAGAACAGCCGCAGTCACACCGCCGCCATTTCCAAAACGCTTACCGAATACGGAGCCTGCCTGGTAGGTATTTTCTTCCGGCAAAAGCTCAACGCCCTTTGATGCCATCATTGCCTGAATTTCTCCCAGGGTCAGGGCATAATCCGCGTTGTCTTTAATGTTTAAATCCAGAGTTTCGCTTTTCTTGGCAATACACGGTCCGATGAATACGGTGATCGTTTCCTGGTCCTTTTCCTTCAGCATTCTTGATACCGCGCACATAGGGGATACGGTGGTGGACATATTCTCAAGGAGCATAGGATAATGCTGTTTAATCATGTTCACAAATGCCGGACAGCAGGAAGTCGTCATCTTCTTGCCTTCCTTATAAGCCTCTGCCCATTCCGCTGCTTCTGCTGCAGCGGTCAGATCGCCCCCAAGGGCAACCTCAATCATATCCTGGAATCCGATTTTCTTTAAAGCGGTTCTCCAGCTTGCCATGGTGATTTCCGGGCCGAACTGGCCTTCTGTCGCCGGAGCGA
>POVV01000916.1_pt1 | contig 13836 bp, 14 predicted proteins | sample 1560271 | NCBI WGS metagenome assembly POVV01 (sample SAMN08337232, study PRJNA429181) | Bioreactor metagenome, whole genome shotgun sequencing project. | biome: cows' rumen and soil; feature: anaerobic; isolation source: anaerobic chemostat enrichment culture, galacturonate as sole carbon... | reverse complement strand
AAGTTGAGCCCATAGATAATGTCATCTCTGCATTAAAAGAGCAACGGAACTACGATGAAGTTATTTATACTTCCCCCGATGGAGAAGTGTTTAATCAGAAAATCGCAAACGTTATGTCTTCATATGAAAATATAATTATTCTCTGCGGACACTATAAAGGTATAGATTATCGTATTCGGGAGCATCTGATAACCCGTGAAATATCAATAGGAGACTATGTCCTGACAGGAGGCGAGTTGGCTGCTGCAGTAATGACTGATGCGATAGTTCGCCTAATACCCGGTGCTATAGGTGATGAACAATCTGCGTTGTCCGACTCATTTCAGGACGATTTGCTGGCTCCGCCTGTTTATACTCGTCCGGCTGATTATAAAGGGTGGAAAGTCCCTGATATTTTGTTATCTGGGCATGAGGCTAAAATTGATGAGTGGAAATTACAACAAGCTATGGAACGTACAGAGCGTTTACGACCTGACTTATTGAATAAAAAAGAATAACAGAAGAGCCCGATTATTTATCGGGCTCTTTTTTTATCGACCCAGCGTGAAATGTAAAATCTGTTTCTTGAATATTAATTAACATTTCTGTTGGATTCAGCTAGTGACGAATATTAAAATGTTAATAACACCCAAATATTACGAGATTGTTAATAAATTAAATTTATAACTGTCGCTTTTTAATAAATGTGTGTTGCGTTACACACTATTTTTGGCTAGTTTGTAAACTGGAGTGAACAAAACGCTACTTTTTTGTATTGGTGCGGATTTTTAGCTATGTTATTGATAAAATATATGAGTCATATTGCTTTTTTTTATCAATAAAAAAGTACCTTTGTAATTCACAAAGTAAAGTATGTTAAAAAGACTTTTATGAACTCCAATCTATATGATTTCTTGCCGATATTAATGCAAATTGCTTTTTGTGCAATATTTGTTTTTGCTACGGTATTTGTGTCAAAGGCTCTAGGTCCAAAACACAGAAGCTCACGAAAAGAAGCAAACTTTGAATGTGGACTTGATCCAATAGGCAATGCCCGGTCACCTTTTCCTGTAAGATACTTTTTAGTCGCTATTTTGTTCGTCCTATTCGATATTGAAATAATTTTCATGTATCCTTGGGCTGTAAATTTCAAAGAGCTAGGTTGGGAAGGGTTCGGTAAAATGGGAATCTTTATCGGAATCATTGTTGTTGGCTTCTTGTATGAAGCTAAACGCAAGGCTTTAGATTGGGAGAAGTAAATTAAACTGAAGAATTATGAGCAAGTCTTCTAATGTAAATGTGGTACCTGCTCCTGATGGATATACAGGGCATGGATTTTTTGCTACAAAATTCGATTATGCGATAGGGTTAGCTCGGGCTAATTCTCTTTGGCCATTACCATTTGCTACCTCTTGTTGTGGCATAGAGTTTATGGCTACAATGGCATCAACTTATGATATGGGACGTTTCGGAGCCGAGCGTAATAGCTTTTCTCCTCGTCAGGCAGATATGCTAATGGTAATGGGTACTATTTCTAAAAAGATGGCGCCCATTCTTCGTCATGTGTATGAGCAAATGGCAGAGCCTAAATGGGTCATAGCTGTTGGGGCTTGTGCTTCTTCGGGTGGAATATTTGATACCTACTCGGTATTGCAGGGGATTGATAAAGTGATACCGGTAGACGTGTATGTGCCAGGCTGTCCGCCACGTCCTGAGCAGATTTTGGATGGAGTAATGCAATTACAGGAATTGGTAAAGCATGAGTCTGTACGTCGTAGAGGTTCTGAAAGATATCAAGAGTTGCTTGAATCATATAAATTTGAATAAGAAATGGCGCTTGAAATAACAGAAATTCAAAATAGAATTGCGGAAAAGTTCAATTCTGACGCATTCAGTTTCAGAATGGAACAGGATATTTTTACATTGGAAGTTTCGCCTTCTGTCATAAAGGATGTTATTCGTTTTATGAAAGATGATGAAGTTTTACGTTTCAATTTCTTGACTGATCTGTGTGGTGTACATTATCCTAATAATGAAAAAGACGCTCAGTTTGCGGTTGTCTATTTGTTGCATAACTGGGTTGATAATGTTCGGGTGCGTGTCAAAACCTTTTTGAACGGAGATAAGCCCGAAGTTGATTCGGTTGTAGAAATATTTGCTACTGCTAACTGGATGGAGCGCGAAACATACGATTTCTATGGGATAGACTTCATCGGACACCCTAACCAGAAGCGTATATTGAATGATGAAGGTATGGTCTCTTTTCCGATGCGAAAAGGTCATCCGCTAGAGGATGCCGGACGTACTGATAAGGATGATCGTTTCTTTGGTAGAACACCTAATAATTACGAACCTCAATAAAGCAAAGGAAGGAAATGTTAGAACAAACTATAAGTCCGGAACATCGCTTTGCGAAAATGGTAAGGGAGCAGACCTTTGAAGATGGTCGTGAGCTTAATGTATTAAACTTTGGCCCTACGCATCCTTCTACTCACGGTGTGTTTCAAAATATATTGCTGATGGATGGCGAACGTATCGTAGATGCAGATACCACTATTGGCTACATTCATCGTGCCTTTGAGAAAATAGCTGAACATAGGACTTTCTATCAGATCACAACCCTGACAGATCGGCTCAATTATTGTTCTGCCCCTATAAACAATATGGCATGGTGGATGACTGTTGAGAAAGCTCTTGGTGTGGAAGTGCCGAAGAGAGCTCAATATATGCGTGTTATTGTCATGGAGCTGGCTCGTATTACCGATCACCTTATTTGTAACTCTATATTAGGAGTTGATTTAGGTGCCTATACACCATTCCTCTATGTGATGAAATACCGTGAATTAGCTTACGAAATATATGAAGAGATCTGCGGAGCTCGATTGACTACCAATATGGGGCGAATCGGTGGATTTGAACGAGATTGGAGTGAAGCCGCATGGCGTAAGTTGGACGAATTTCTTGAAGGATTTCCAAAAGCTTGGGATCAACTGGAAAAACTGTTTGTCCGCAACCGTATATTTATGGATCGTATTGTGGGCGTCGGGGCTATTTCTGCAGAAAAGGCTATCAATTATGGATTTACAGGGCCTAACCTTCGGGCGACAGGTGTTGATTACGATGTGCGTGTCGCGCAACCATATAGTTCTTACGAAGATTTTGACTTTATAGTACCTGTCGGACAATCAGGCGATACTTACGACCGTTGGTGTGTTCGTGCAGCGGAGGTGAAAGAAAGTCTAAAAATAATTCGTCAGGCACGTGATAATATGCCTGCCGGGAATTTTCATGCTGATGTACCTGATTACTATCTTCCTCCTAAAGAAGAAGTTTATACACAGATGGAACAACTCATCCAGCACTTTAAGATAGTGATGGGCGAAGTTCCTGTGCCGATAGCTGAGGTATATCATGCTGTGGAAGGTGCAAATGGTGAATTAGGTATGTATCTTATAACTGATGGTTCGCGGGCGCCTTTCAGGATTCATTTCCGTAGGCCATGCTTTATTTACTATCAGGCATTCCCTGAAATGATAAAAGGAGGGTTGTTTTCAGATGCTGTGGCTACCCTTTCAAGTATAAATGTTATTGCCGGAGAGTTAGATGCTTAATCTAACCGATCAATTATAAACTATCAAATAAAAAGCTAAAAGCTAAAGGCTAAAGGCTAACAGCTTAATATGGAATATAAACAAGTAATAAATATGTCGGATGAATTAATGGCACGTATCAACGAGCTGTTGAGCCATTATCCGGCAGATAAGAAAAAATCGGCTTTATTGCCTGTCTTACATGCAGTACAAGATGCTCATGACAACTGGTTGAGTCTTGAACTGATGGATAAGGTTGCCGAAATACTGGAAATTACTTCCATCGAAGTATATGAGGTCGTTACGTTTTATTCGATGTTCAATGAAAAACCGGTTGCTAAATATATGTTGGAATTTTGCCGTACAGCTTGTTGTGGTTTACGAGGAGGCGAAAATCTGATGGATTATACGTGTAATAAATTGGGCGTAAAACCCGGTGAAATTACTTCGGATGGTATGTTTAGTGTAGTAGGAGTAGAGTGCTTGGGAGCATGTGGTTATGGTCCGATGCTTCAACTGGGAGATAACTATCATGAGAATCTGACGGAATCGAAGATAGATACTTTGATCGAAGATTGTAAACAAGGTAAAGTAAACCTATATTAAGTTTTGCGATGGGTAAGAAGATATTATTAGAAAAAATTGATATTCCTAATATTCAGGAATATGAAGTCTATCGCAAAAGCGGGGGCTATGCTTCTGTAGAGAAAGCCCTTAAGACAATGACGCCCGACGATGTTGTAGAACAAGTCAAGACTTCAGGTGTTCGTGGACGTGGAGGAGCTGGTTTTCCTATGGGTTTGAAGTGGAGCTTCATTGATAAGAAATCAGGAAAACCTCGTCACTTGGTAGTAAATGCAGACGAATCGGAGCCCGGAACCTTCAAGGATAGATATCTGATGCATCACATTCCTCATTTACTTATTGAAGGAGCTATTGTTTCCAGCTATGCATTGGAAGCGAACCTTTCTTATATCTATATCCGCGGTGAATACATGTGGATATTTAAAATCCTTGAAAAAGCAATTAAAGAGGCTTATGCCAACGGGTGGCTGGGTAAAAATATATTAGGAACAGGCTACGACCTCGATCTGTATGTGCATTGCGGTGCAGGAGCATACATTTGTGGAGAAGAAACAGCCTTGATAGAATCACTGGAAGGTAAACGTGGAAATCCACGTATTAAACCGCCATTTCCTGCTGTAAGTGGGTTGTGGGGAGAGCCTACAGTTGTAAACAATGTTGAGTCTATTTCTACTGTATCGTGGATTATAAATAATGGTGGAGAGGAATACGCTAAAATAGGATTGGGCAAATCAACTGGTACTAAACTAATGTCAGCTTCGGGTCACATTAAAAATCCCGGGGTATATGAGATAGAATTAGGAATGACTGTTGATGAGTTCTTCAATTCCGATGAATACTGCGGAGGTATGATGGATGATCGTCCTCTCAAAGCATGTATTCCGGGCGGATGTTCTGTGCCTATTCTGCCTACTCAGTATATATTTAAAACTGCAAATGGTGAAGATCGTCTGATTACATACGAATCACTTGCTGATGGAGGATTTGTTACAGGATCGTCTCTTGGGTCAGGTGGATTTATAGTGTACAATGATACGGCTTGTATTGTCCGTAATACTTGGAATTTTTCACGTTTCTATCATCACGAAAGTTGCGGACAATGTTCTCCGTGCCGTGAAGGGACAGGATGGATGGACAAAATACTTCATCGTATAGAAACCGGATACGGACGCGAAGAAGATATCGATCTGCTGTGGAGTATTCAGAGCAAGATAGAAGGAAATACGATTTGTCCGCTGGGCGATGCTGCGGCATGGCCTGTGGCAGCAGCTATTCGTCATTTCCGTGAAGAGTTCGAATATCATGTTCGTTTCCCGGAAAAAATAAAAGATCGAAATCACTTTGTGAATGAACCGATGGAAAAGGTTCGTCATTTACTAAAACCATTAACCAGTAATCTTTAATAAAGATTATTGATAGAGTTTTATAATCAGCTAAAAGCTACAAAAATGAAAATTACAATAGATGGACATACGATAGACGTCGAAGCAGGTACTACTGTCTTGCAGGCTGCCCGTATGATTGGTGGTGAAAGCGTACCTCCTGCTATGTGTTATTACTCTAAGCTTAAAGACTGCGGAGGCAAATGTCGTTGTTGTTTGGTGGAAATAAATAAAGGGAGTGAGAAAGACCCACGCCCGATGCCAAAGCTTCAACCATCGTGTGTAACGGCAGTTCAGGATGGTATGGAAGTAAAAAGTGCAACATCTCCAAGAGCCTTGGAAGCTCGGAAAGCTGTAACAGAATTTTTGCTTATAAATCATCCGCTCGATTGTCCTGTATGTGATCAGGCAGGCGAATGCGATTTGCAGAATCTGGCTTATGGAAATGGGAACTTTAAATCGCGCTACATTGAAGAAAAACGTACATTCGAACCTGAAAATATAGGGCCTTACATACAACTGCATATGAATCGTTGTATTCTTTGCTATCGTTGTGTAAAGCTAGCCGATCAGTTGACTCCTGAACGAGTTCATGGAGTGGTGGGACGTGGCGATCATGCTCAGATATCTACTTACATTGAAAGAGCTATAGATAACGATTTTTCAGGTAATGTAATAGACGTTTGTCCTGTCGGAGCATTAACCGATAAGACTTTCCGCTTTAAATCGCGTGTATGGTTTAATAAGCCGTTTAATGCACATCGTCATTGTACAAAATGTTCTGGTAAAGTAACATTGTGGATGTTTGGTGATGCTGTTCAACGTGTAACGGCACGCAAAGATCAATGGCACGAAGTAGAGGATTTTATCTGTAACGAATGTCGTTTCGAACATAAAAATGTTGCGGATTGGACAGTTGAAGGGCCTCGTAAATTTGAGAAACCGTCTGTTATCAATGTCAATAACTATACAACTCCTCAAAAGAAAGTGAAAATTGAGACTGACGATCTTGTGTTGGAAGGACGTGACGAGGACAGAGTAAAAATAAGTATGACTGGTTCACCGTATGATGCAAATGAACTGGAAGCTATTGAGAAAACCAGAGAAGAATAAGATATAATGGAACTAGCCTTAATTATAGAAAAATTGATCTTTATTGTTGTGGTATTTGCAGTTACAATGTTATTTGCATTGTATGCTACATATGCCGAACGAAAAGTAGCCGGTTTCCTTCAAGACCGTCTGGGACCAAACCGAGCAGGTATTTTCGGATTGTTACAGCCGATAGCTGACGGTGCAAAACTTTTCTCGAAAGAGGAGTTTATGCCGAATACTCCGAATAAGATACTTTTTATCTGTGGTCCTGCCATCGCCATGACATTGTCCCTTTTGGGAACGGCTGTTATCCCTTGGGCAGAGAAGTTTGTTATCGCCGGATATGAATTCATTCCTCAGGTGGGTGACGTGAATGTCGCAATACTATTTATTGTAGCTGTGTTATCAGCCAATGTTTATGGTGTTGTTATCGGAGGTTGGGCTTCTAACAATAAATACTCGCTGATGGGTAGTATTCGTGCAGGAGCACAAATGATTTCATACGAAATAGCGATGGGGTTGTCTATTATTGCTTTGGTAATGATGACAGGCTCTCTTAGCTTACGCGAAATAACTTTGCAACAAGGCGGATGGCACGGAATGGAATGGAATGTTCTTTACCAACCGTTGACATTTCTTATTTTTCTTGTATGTTCTTTTGCTGAATGTAATCGTACACCGTTCGACCTTGCCGAGTGTGAGTCGGAATTGGTAAACGGACACCATACAGAATATTCTTCGTTGGGAATGGGATTCTTTATGTTCTCGGAATATGCAAGTATGTTCTTTTCTTCGGCACTCATTTCCGTGTTATTTTTCGGAGGATATAACTATCCGGGAATAGACTGGGTAAATGAAAACTGGGGAGTAAATATTGCAAATGTTTTCGCTGTATTGTCACTTCTGGCAAAAACATCATTCTTCATATTCTTCTATATGTGGGTGCGTTGGACAATACCAAGATTCAGATATGATCAACTAATGAAACTAGGGTGGAAGATACTATTCCCATTGGCAATAGTAAATATTATTCTTGTAGGAATTTTCACTCTGTTATTTAAATAAGGATTGCAATGTCAATAAAAGATATATCATTATCGGGAAGAAAGACTGAAGTCGTTGATAAAAAAATGACTTTGAAAGAACGTCTTTACCTGCCTGCTATTGTGCAGGGACTGGGCATTACGATAAAGCATTTCTTCAAAAAGAAAGATACGATACAATATCCGGAGCAACAGCGCGAGTTCAGCCCTGTCTATCGTGGACAGCATGTGCTTATGCGTGATGATCAAGGGCGTGAACGTTGTACAGCTTGTGGGTTATGTGCTTTAGCTTGTCCTGCAGAGGCTATCACCATGGTGGCAGCTGAGCGTAAAAAAGGGGAGGAGCATCTTTATCGTGAGGAAAAATATGCAGCAGTGTATGAAATAAATATGTTGCGGTGCATCTTCTGCGGATTGTGTGAAGATGCTTGTCCAAAAGAGGCCATATTCCTTACTAAGTCGAAAAAGCTAGTGAAACCGAAGCTTGATAGAAAAGACTTTATTTATGGTAAAGATAAGCTTGTCATCTCGATAGAAGACGGTAAGGCGCGTAAATACGATTAAGAAAGTAAGATATAAATATTGAAATGATAACAATAGTTTTTTACATCCTGGCAGCAATAACATTGGGAACGGGGCTTTTGACGGTTCTTTCGAAGAATCCGATTCATAGCGCTGTGTATATGATTATATGCTTCTTTTCCATATCGGGGCATTTCTTGTTGCTGAACGCATTATTTCTTTCGGTGATAAATATTGTTGTTTATGCAGGAGCTATCATGGTATTGCTACTCTTTACTCTGATGTTGATGAACCTGAGTGAACAACACGAACCAAAGAAAAAGATCATAAGCCGTGTGGCAGCTACAGTCTCGGCATGTCTGATGGCTTTGGTATTATTGGCGACATTAGTGAAATCTACATCGGTAATTGAGACTTACAAGGCTGAAGGATTAGACTATCAGTCGGTAAATATTATCGGGCAGGTGTTGCTTGATGAATATCTCGTGCCATTCGAGTTTGCAGCTATATTGCTATTAGCAGCTATGATTGGTGCTGTGTTGATTTCTAAAAAGGAGAAAAAAGCTTAAGCTATGCTGAATAATATATTAGAACAAATAGGTATCGACAATTACATTTACCTCTCCATTTTGCTATTTTGCATAGGGGCAATAGGGGTGTTATTTCGTCGTAGTACAATCGTCATGCTCATGTCGGTTGAGCTCATGCTTGCGGCTGCAAATATGCTGCTGGCTGTTTTTTCTGTATACCATCAGGACACGAGTGGACAGGTGTTTGTAATCTTCTCGCTGACAGTAGCAGCAGCTGAGGTTGCAATAGGCTTGGCTATTCTGGTTGCAATATACAGGAATATAGGAACAATCGATATTGATGAACTGAAAAATTTAAAGGGATAATCGCATGGATAAGATATTAGTATTAGTACTTCTGCTGAGTCCGTTTACAGGTTTTCTTATCAATCTGTTGATAGGGAAGAGTGTTATCGGACGATCTCGAACAGGAGTCATTGCTACAATTGCTGTAGTTATAAGTTTTGTGATCTCTTTAATGTTTTTTATTCGTATCCTTTCTACGGAAGAGCCTATACGGGTCGATCTCTTCGAATGGATTGCATTAGGTGAGTTTACTACAAATCTGTCTTTTACTCTTGATCAATTATCGCTGCTTTGGCTCTTATTTGTCACAGGTATCGGTACTTTGATTCATATCTATTCGATAGGATATATGAAAGACGATGAGCGCATAGATCGCTATTTTGCTTATCTCAACTTATTTATATTCTTCATGTCGATATTGGTTACAGGAAGTAATTTGCTGGTAATGTTTATCGGTTGGGAAGGCGTAGGTTTATGTTCTTACTTCCTCATTGGATTCTGGTCTCAGGATCATAAAAATAACGATGCTGCCAAAAAAGCATTTGTTTCGAACCGTATCGGAGACTTAGGCTTTGTAATCGGTATTTCAGTACTGTCATATCTTTTCAATACCGTAGATTTCGAAACATTGAAAGTCGCTGTTTCTACTACCACTAATCCTGAAGTATCAACCATGCTCGGACTTGGTACATTTGCTTTATTTATAGGAGCAACAGGAAAAAGTGCCCAGATACCGCTATATACATGGTTGCCTGATGCAATGGCAGGGCCAACGCCTGTTTCGGCATTGATACATGCTGCAACGATGGTGACTGCGGGTGTATTTATGGTGATTCGTCTCAATTTCGTATTCGATATGACTCCCGATGTACAGATGCTTATCGCTATTGTCGGTGCTGTTACGGCACTCTTTGCGGCATCAATAGCGCTTGTACAAACAGACATAAAAAAAGTATTAGCATACTCTACCGTTTCTCAGTTAGGTTTTATGTTCCTTGCTGTGGGGATGGGTGCATATAGTATAGCTGCTTTTCACGTTATTACGCATGCGTTCTTTAAAGCTTGTCTTTTCCTCGGGTCAGGATCTGTTATCCATGCCATGGGCGGAGAACAAGATATGCGTCGAATGGGAGGATTAAAAACAAAGATGTTGGTGACCTACGCTACATTTGTCGCAGCTGCAGCCTCTATTGCAGGTATACCTCCGTTAGCAGGTTTCTTGTCAAAAGATGAGATCATGCTGACAGCATTTGAACACAATATTTGGTTGTGGGGAATTGCAGCAGTAGCATCCCTTATGACTGCTTTCTATATTTTCCGAGTGTTATTTCTTACATTCTATAAAGATTTCAGAGGTACCGAAGAACAAGCTCATCATCTACATGAATCGCCTAAGACTATGACTATTCCTCTTATAGTATTAGCTATATTGTCAGTTGTCGGAGGGGTGATCGGTATACCCGGGTTTAGTTGGCTCAATCATTATTTAGAGCCTGTATTACCGGGATTGGCTGTAGCTGAAGAGCATTCGTTCGGCTTTCAGGAATATGGTGTGATGCTGATATCTATCATTCTGGCCTTTGCGGGACTTACGATTGCTTATATCAAATATGTGAAGAAATCTTCTGTTCCGGCTGAAGACAAAGATATAACAGGCTTTACAAAGGTTTTGTACAATAAGTATTACGTAGATGAAATATACAGAAAGCTTATTACAAATCCTATGTATGCCTTGGCTGACATATTCAACAAGTATGTAGAACCTACAATTAAAAATATTTTCAAGATCGGAGGAGGAATTGTTGAAGTACTATCATTCCCTGCCAGAAAATTGCAGAACGGAAGTCTTGGATTTTATCTGTTTTTCTTTGTTTTGGGGTTCAGTTCATTAATCATCTATTTATTCCTCGTATAAACTGAAAGAATATGAATATAGCTATTATATTGATTATACTATTAGCCGGCTCAATATTTACGTATCTGTCGGGAAACCGTTTTGCATCGAAGGTTGCTATACTCTTCAGTGTTGCTGCTGCGGTATTCTCAGTAGCTCTTTATCTGAACTATGGAGCAACGGGAACAGATTTTAGTGTGAACTGGATAAGTAACCCTAATATATCATTCTCACTCAAAGCAGACGGCTTATCTATAGCCATGTTGTTACTCACCACTATCCTCGTTCCTATTATATTAATAGCGACACAGGCTCGTGAGTTTAAGAATGAGAAATCATTATACAGCCTTGTCATGTTTATGACATTTGCTATGGTAGGTGCATTCTTGAGTAGTAATGCATTATTGTATTATATCTTTTGGGAGATGTCGCTTATCCCTATTTACTTCATTGTTGTTTTGTGGGGTAATGGTGACGTATCAAAAAGACGTCGGGCTGCGATGACCTTCTTCTTATTTACATTTATGGGATCGCTGTTTATGATGGCAGCTATTATCTATTTGTATGTGAAGACAGGAAGTTTTGAGTTGGAAGCATTTCTCAATGCAAATCTGACTCCTACTGAGCAAATATGGATATTTCTGGCATTTTTTCTCGCTTATGCAATTAAGATACCGATCTTTCCTTTCCATATGTGGCAGGCTAATCTATACAGTAAGGCTCCGGCTATCGGAACCATGTTGTTAGCAGGTATCATGTCGAAGATGGGTGCATATAGTGTCATTCGTTGGCAATTGCCGATAACACCTTATGCCTCGCAAGAATTGCGAACCATTGTCTTAATATTATGTGCGGTAGGTGTTGTTTATGGAGCTATATTAGCTTTAAGGCAAAATGAAATAAAACGTTTTCTGGCATATGCATCTTTATCACACGTAGGTTTTATTGCTGCGGGAGCTTATGCTCTTACATTCGATGGAATAAAAGGGGCTGTAGTCCTTATATTAGCCCATGGATTTGGGATGGTAGCTATGTTTTACTCAGCTGACATTATTCAAAACCGGACAGGAGTATTAAGAATCAGTGACCTTGGTGGAATCAAGCCTTATGCGCCTAAATTTACAGTGGCATTCTTCCTGAGTATCTTGTCTTCTATTGGTGTTCCATTGACATTCAACTTTATCGGGGAGTTTACTATCATGTATGGGCTCTATCAGGTAAGTGTATGGTTTACTATCGCAGTTGGTAGTTCTATGTTTTTAGGAGCATTGTTTATGTTGCGTATGTTCCAATATGTGATGCTGGGCCCTCCGGCTAAGAAGCCATTCAGAGACTTATCTAAAACCGAGGTAGCAGTATTCTCTTTATTTATAATAGTCCTACTTGTTTTCGGAGTTTATACTAAGCCAGTTACAGATCTGGTAACAACTAGCGTAACAGAGATAGTGACATACATTAACAGATAATAATTAGTTAAGATATAATGAGTACATTGATAACCATTTCAGGATTAGGAATAATTAGCCTGCTGTTGGAGATTCTCAATTTAAGGAAAATTCTTGTGCCTATCGTCCTCGTTGGATTGATAGCTATATTAGGAATGACTATAACCGAATTTTATCTGGACGAGCCAGTAATTGGTGCCGACAAATATAATATGGTTGTAACATCTCCTTTCTCCCAAGGATTTTCTATTTTGTTTATTATACTTTCTATTCTCATTATTACGATGAGTCCTAAGTTTTATCAGGAGAAAGTAGAAAAAATTGCCGATTATGTTTCCTTGAAAATATTTATGCTGGCAGGTGCGGTAGCTATGGTGTCTTTTGGCAATTTTGCAATGTTCTTTATCGGGCTTGAAATCCTTTCTATTGCCGCTTATGCGCTTGCTGCAAGCGAACCCAATAAAGTAAATAGCAACGAAGCCGGAGCAAAATACTTTATCATGGGAGCTTTTGCTTCAAGTTTTATATTATTCGGTCTTGCCCTTGTTTATGGAGCTATCGGCTCATTCGATGTTGGTACTGTTACTATTGCATCGGCTGCACAAGCCGGAAGTCTTCCGATATGGTTTAACATCGGTTTTCTGATGATAGCAACCGGAATGATGTTTAAGGCATCTATTGTTCCTTTCCATTTTTGGGTGCCTGATGTCTATGAAGGTTCGCCGACACTTGTTACAGCTGTAATGAGTACTTTAGTAAAAGTTGCGGCAATAGGAGCATTCTATAAAATATTGATTGTTTTGTCGGCAGGTATTACTCCTGTATTTCAGAATGTACTGGTCGTTCTGTGTATCCTCACGTTGTGCGTCGGTAATGTTACCGCTATAAAACAGAGGAATATAAAGCGTATGCTGGCCTATTCAGGTATATCGCATACCGGTTTTATGATGATGGCTTTAATTGCTTTGGATTCTCCAAATACCATTCTTTATTATGCAGCAGCATATAGTTTTGCCGGAATAGCCGCTTTTGCTGTTATACTAGGGGTATGCCATGGAAAAGGCAATGAAGATATGGCAAACTTCTTTGGGTTACTTAAACGCCATCCTCTTATGTCTGTTATTCTTACTGGGGCACTCCTGTCATTGGGAGGTATTCCAATTTTCTCAGGGTTCTTTGCTAAATTCTTTGTCTTCAGTCAAATGTTACAGATCGGTCATATAGCAGTTGTAATATTTGGTATACTGAATTCTGTTGTAGCTGTTTACTATTATCTGGGAGTGGTAAATATTATGGTTACTAAAGAAAGTACCGAGACAGATGCCCTTAAAATTCCGTTTGAATATAAAATTGTTGCAATAATAGCTATTACTCTTAATATTATATTGGGAATATTCCTTCCGTTATAATGGGATTAAGATTATAA
>POVV01000915.1_pt1 | contig 13839 bp, 14 predicted proteins | sample 1560271 | NCBI WGS metagenome assembly POVV01 (sample SAMN08337232, study PRJNA429181) | Bioreactor metagenome, whole genome shotgun sequencing project. | biome: cows' rumen and soil; feature: anaerobic; isolation source: anaerobic chemostat enrichment culture, galacturonate as sole carbon... | reverse complement strand
CGCCGTCTGCAACCATCTTGTGGCACTTGCCGGAAGAGTCAACAATCTTTCCATCCAGATTGTCATATAATTTCTTAATGAAATCCCAGCCGTCTTCCTTGCCGCCATGGCCCAGGATCATGGTACAGAGCTGGGTGTACGCAGAGCCGGACTTAGATGGCAGGCAGTATGCGATCTTGCCTTTCCATTCAGGCTTTGTCAAATCCTCCCATGTCTCGGGAATGGCAAGGCCATCCTTCTCAATTAAGTTCTTGTTATAAAAGATGACCATAGGCAGGGGGCTTTCACCGATCCACATATCCCCGGCGTCCTTATAAGCATCGCCGATGAACTCGTCATTGGCACATACATAGGGAGCGAAATGATCCTTAAACGCTGCCAGTGAGTCTGCGCCGCCGCCCCACAATACGTCTGCAATGGGGTTAGCGGACTCGGCTGCAATACGGTTGCACAGTTCTCCAGTACCGGCCGCAACAACTTCCACCTTAACGTTTGGATACTTTTCCATGAATAAGTTCACGCCTGCATTGAGCGGGTCCGCATCATGGGGAGAATATACGACAACGGTACCTTTGTAATCCTCTGGTGCCTTTGCTGCGCCTGCTCCGTCCTTGGACTCCTCTGCTTTTGTTTCGGCAGAAGCCGTCGTCTGGGGGGCTGCCGTGGTTTCTGCAGGTTTTCCGCCTCCGCTGCAGGCAGATAAGCTTAATGCCGCCAGTGCTGCCAGTGAAACTGTTAATAATCCTTTTTTCATAAATAACCTCTCCTTTATTAAATTATTTTAGTTCACGCTTATATGGAAATGTTTAATTCCTATGATCTAATTATAAGGTTTTGATGTTCACTTTTCCATTTAATATTCTTACATTTCTTTTGTCATTCTGAACTATTGCACTATTTTTTATTGTTATTGCAAACATACATGTACATAATACATAATTCTAAGCCATGAAAGCCGCCCGGCACCACAGGATCAGGCCACCGGCTCACCCGTAAACGGATCTATATACTCTACCAGTGACATCTGATCATATTCCAAATCTTCCTTTATCTGATTCTGGATATATGCTTTGATTGCAGCTGTATTCTTCCCTACCATATCCACATAGTATCCATGGCACCAGAAATACCGGTTTCCATACTTATACTTTAGGTTTGCAGGCTTCTCATATATCATGAGCGAACTTTTTCCTATTAAATATCCCATTATCTCTGATATCGAATACTTTGGTGGAATTCGTACCAGCATATGTACATGGTCTGGCATGCACTCCGCTTCTATTATCTCAATTCCCATTTCGTACGGGCTAAACGATTAGTGTCCATTTTGGATCTCCTGCGCTTTTATATTTGTGGTTTGCAGACCTACATCTATTCTAGCACAGGAGTTACTTTAATCTAAAGAGCTTTCCTCCCCCTGCATAGCAGGGGGGTTATTTTTATTGTGACACAAAAAAAGCGTCTTTCAATTTTGTAAAATCAAAAGACGCTACATATTCTAGTAATAACAGAGCTTAGAATATCAGATTGTTTATAAATTCATCTCTAAAAACCTCTGTAAATTATCATCCGGCATTAAATTTAGCTTTTTTCTAATATTCGTTCTGTGATAATCCACTGCTTTTTTTGAAATCATCAATTGATCTGCTATTTCCTTACTAAGGTAATTATCTTTAATCAAAACCGCAATCTGTATTTCTCTGGGTGTCAAACACTTGGCCAGATGCGATTTTTTCTTTGTCACACCTTGTATAGCAATATCCATCTGCTGTCGGATTCTATTCATACTATCCTCATGAAGTGTCTTGTCAAGATAGTTTAGTATTGGTTTCATACATTGTTCCATATTAGTGACAATGGTCTGCTCCAAGGTTTCCTTTTCCTTTTGCTTTTCCTCCAAAAAGTTCATTAATACCGAATTCTGACTTTCAACAAACTCCGATGATAATTCGGCATTTCTCTGAGCGGTAATATCACGAATATACTCTATTGCTAATACCGCTTCATTATTACTGTCCAGTATCGGTACACAAAATAGTTGCTGCCAACCACTTTCCCTTTTTCTCTTATCAAATCTTACAATATCCGTTTGCGGTGATTTACTTTCAAATACCCGAATGATTGGACAGACTTCACATGGCGACTTACGCTGATGATAAACATCATAACATTTATGCCCTGCAATAGAAACATCATCTGGATACCAGCAATTGAGTGCTGGATTTGAATAAATAATATTATATTCCTTGTCTAAAATGCAAATACCATCCTGGACTACAGCTAGTAAAGTCTGCAGCAATTCATTACTCAAGCTATCGAGAAGTCTTTCTTGCTGTATATTCTTCAGCCGTGGAGTAAATACCCAGGAATCTTGTGTTGATAAAGGTTTCATGGTTGTTGGCCCCCTTTCGAACATTATAGGTTAATCATATCATAATCTATATTGAAACTCAAATAACTTCAAACCAGGCTCCGAAACGCTTACATCTGTGGTTACGTTTATCTATTGAACCTATATTTATATTTCTGCAAATTGCAATAAAATGTCTATCCTAAATTTAGAATAGACATTTTACCTTTGAGATTACTCTTCGTTGATTTCGCTTAAATCCTTCAGTTCATTTTTTTGAAACATACTTGCTTATTTGAACTGTGAAATAGCCTGCGGTCAATCCAATAGCCCCATAAAGCAACTCACCTATTCCGACAACCAGATAGCCTTTTGCCCCAATTTCATTAGTTCCCATTAATCCAAAAAATACACCGGCACTTAAAAAGATCGCTGCTACATTATTGCCAATCGGTAATTTTTCACCAAGACACATTAATATAACCCCCACAATGACTCCAAGTGGCAAAGCTATAAAGGATACATTCAGACCCATTGAACCAAATAGATTTGTTGAACTGTAAATAATAACTGCAAAAACGATTCCTGGTATAAAGCTAATCCATGCCTTTAATGCATTTGGGGGATTTGCTCCCCATAAGAAATAAGAAGCCCAAGCGATAAAGGAGACAAACGTTAGGCTACCGCCTGTCGATATGATACCCGATGCCTGTAATGTATCTGTTAGCAACGTGACGATACCTGCCAAGATGCCGATAAGAATTGAATATACTACTAACTTACTTGTTTTCATGTAATTCCCCCATACAATATACTGTATTAATAATTTTATTTGCTCCTGTATACTCGAATTGTCTTTTCATAGTAAAGTAATTGAAGTGCATGCCTCTTCTCATGGTAAAACAATTATATTCATTCCAGTTCTACCCAGGCTGCATCTTTCTTATCACTTTTCAATGATGCATGAATAAACTTCACACCGTCCACACCGTCCTCCACGGAAGGAAAATCTAAATCCTCCGGAGATAATTCCTCTCCGTTAATTTTTTTGAGAAGCGCATCCTGAAAAGCTCTGAATATATTAGCGAATGCCATTACAAGTCCTTCCGGATGACCTACGGGAATATGATTTCTTAGTGCAGCAATTCCATCTATATTTCCAGCCCCGCGGTGATATAATTGCTCCGGTAGACCTTTTTTAGTTACCTTTAATTGATCAGGTGCTTCCTGTATCCACTCAATTGCCCCTTCTGTACCAAAGATACGGATAACAAGACCATTATAATGTCCTACGCATACCTGTGAACTGCTATATATACCATGTGCTCCATTGTTGAATTCAATCAATATATTTGCATTCACATCAAGTGCTAATCCAAAACGATCTAAAACGGCAGCAACCTTTTTCACTTTTAATCCTGTCATATAATTAACCGTACCATTTATATGTGTTCCAATATCTCCAACACAATTGCTTGCACCTGCATGCTTAGGATCCATTCTCCATACGCTTAATTTACTGGTACTTACATTACCGTCTCCGATTTCATCAATCAGCCAGTCCTGCAGATATTCCGCATTCACATTAATGATTTTCCCGATACCGCCCTTTGCAATTATTTCTTTTGCAAATTTCACCATTCCATATCCTGTATAGGAATAAGAAACTGCAAACAGAATCCCTTTTTCCTTTGCTAATTGCATCAATTCTTCTGCCTGGTCAATTTCAAAGCAAAGAGGTTTTTCACAATACACATTGATCCCGGCTTGTACAAAAGCCTTGGCTACTTCATAGTGCAGGGCATTTGGTGTTACAATACTGACAAAATCAATTTTATCTGGTCTTTGTGCCTCTTTTTCTGCCATTTCCTTGTAGTCATGATAAATGCGCTCTTCTTTCAGTCCATAAAAAATTCCTGTTTTTTTGCTTTCTTCATAATCCGGGTGGAAACTCCCTGCAACCAACTCAGCACTTTCTTCGATACCAATTGCCCATCTATGAACCGAACCGATAAAAGCGCCTTTACTTCCACCAACCATTCCATAGCGAAGTTTTGTTCTTTTCATACCGATGCCTCCTAATTAGAAATTGCATCGTCAAATTTAATATCCGATGCTTTAAAGTCTATTCTTCTGACAAACTGTGCCGCCTCCGCTGCACCATATTCTCTTTCCATACCGCTGTCTTCCCATTCTACGGAAAGTGGTCCGTCGTATCCGATTGAATTCAGGACGCGGATAATTGCTTCAAAATCAACATTACCATGTCCAAGGGAGCGGAAATTCCAGCCTCTTCTTAAATCGCCAAAATCAATATGGGACCCCAATATGCCACTTCTGCCATCCAGTGTAACTGCCGCATCTTTCATATGTACATGAAAAACATGGGCCGCAAAATCCTGTAAGAATAATTCCGGCTTAATTCCCTGCCAAATTAAATGACTGGGGTCGAAATTCAAACCAAATTCTGGCCTGTCTGCAAATTTATCCAGTAAACGCTTTGTGGAATAATAGTCAAATGCAATTTCTGCCGGATGTACTTCCAATGCGAATTTAATACCATTCTCACGAAAGATATCTAAAATCGGGGTCCATAAATCATATATTTCCTGAAATCCTGCTTCTACTACTGACTCCGAGGTTTGCGGAAAGCTATATAAATATTTCCAGATAGGAGAGCCCGTAAATCCGGTTACAACATAGCAGCCTAATTTCTTCGCCGCAATAGCTGCATATTTCATCATTACAATTGCCCATTTACGAATGGCTTCCGGTTTATCGGCAAGCTCTGCCGGTGCGAAATTATTCAAACGGGAATCATTAAAATCTCCCACACATTGACCAATAATATGCGTTGCTAATGCCTGTACTTTCAACTCATATTTCGTGAGCAGGTCTTTTATCTGCTTAACATACGCATCATCCTCGCATACACGTTGTAAGTCCAAATGTTTTCCCCAACAAGCCAGCTCCAACCCGTCATATCCCATGCTTTTTGCTTTCTGACACATCGTTTCCATATCAAGATCTGCCCACTGGCAGGTCATTAAGGTTAACAGTCTCGCCATATTTTCCTTCCTTTCTATGGATCAAAATAATATTTATTTTTCAAAAAGACGTCCTGAGTAACGATTCAAAACGTCTTTTTAATCTGTTTATCTTATTCTTCTGTTATTGCATTTGCTGCACATTCCCCTTCACATGCCATACAATCAATACATACTTCAGTATCGATTTCCATGTAAGAAGCTCCCATGCTTATCGCACCTACCGGACAGACTGTACCACAGGCACCACAGGCTGTACATTCTTCGTCTATATAACGTGCCATTCATTTACCGCCTTCAGAAAGATTTTATTCCTAATTCAAGAAACAATCAGGTATGCTTTTCTTTTAATTTGCCTTCCTTTTTAATCATCTCAACATATTGCTCTACGAAATGTTTATCATGGGTAGCGCAGCCAACACAGTGCTGGCGGATAAGAAATTCAACACAGTGGTCACATAAGGTACACCAGTGAATGGTATCATCCTTATTTTCCATCATTTTAGCGGGCAGGTACGGATCTGCAAAGGATTGACGTCCAATTGCAATTGCATCAACCGCACCATCGGCAATGTTTTTATTTCCCCAGAAGCGAAGGGAATTCTTTTCAGGCTTCACTGCTTGGAAAGCTTTGATTCCATCACGATAAATGGAGTAACCGGAACCAATAACAGCAGTCTCCGGTTTCAGATTGTCCCGGCATACTTTTTGAAAATAAAAATGAATGTATGCATAATCCGGAGTACGCTTGTCAGGATGAGCTAAATCCAAGGTAATGGACGGGGAACCTGCTGACTGAAGAATATAGCTTGCTCCGTGTGCTTCCAACTGCTTAATAAGATCAATGGATTCCGTTAAATCCATGGTTGCGCTATCAGCATTTAAGGTACCGCATCCACCGGGAAAGCCTTCATAAAGAGAAATCTTTGATCCTAATATGAAATTTTCATCCGATATCGTATCACGTACACGGTCATAAAGGTCGATCGCAAATTGTCTGCGATTTTCCCATTTACCGCCATATTTCCAATCTTCTTTATTATACGGTCTGAGGATCTGGGATCCTAAATAACCATGGCAAAGCTTAAGATCCACACCATCTGCACCAACCTCATAGGCAAATCGCGCACCATTTACATAATCTGTAATTACTTGTTCAATCTCCTTTTCACCAACAAGCTTTGCATCCTCATATCCGGGAACGGGTTCTTTGGTAACACGGATTCTTTGAGAATAAACCGGATTGCTGATTTCACCGGAATGTGTAATCTGAAACAGTAAAATTGTCTCCGGATTGATTGATTTAAGATGTGCAACGAATTTCTTTAATGCAGGCAGGTTATGCTCTTTAATGGAAAGCTGATTTTTACGTGCTATGTAGTCATATTGGGGCGTAATAGCCTCTAATACAACAATACCTGCTTTTCCTTTAAAATATTTTTCATATCGGGCATACGTTGCGGGGCTTGGATCTCCATTGTCTAAGGCATCACAGCACTCCATTGCATTGATAACAATACGGTTAGGGGCAACACGTTTACCTATGTTCATAGGTGCAAATAATAATTCGCTCATTTGTAATCCTCCTTATATTTTTAGTTAAGGTGAATATTTTTTCATACCTTATGCATTAAATTATATACATTTTATACAATAAATCCATTCCCGAAATACTCTAGCGTAATACTAAGGTTACCTAGTATTACGGTTGAAATGAACGCGATAATACATACCAAGGCACAGGGGATTGACTTGTTCGGTATCTTTATTTTCCTTCGATAAATAGTCCTGAATCGGGATTATAGTTCTGGATTGAATAACAACTCGGTGTCAAAAAGATTCAGCTGGGATGGCATATCACGCATCCTCTCGCTGGTATCATAATTGGAAATCAACACTTCAGCGTACTCACTGCCGTTTTCATAACGTTGGGCAAGGTTATTGATCCGGCTGCCCTGCCAAAGCAAATGAAAGGTTTTACGGATGTCAAAAGACTGGCAGCCATAGCTGGTGCAGCCGTCATAGGGATAAACATAATCCCTGATGATATTTTGATGCTCAAACATTTCACCGATTTCTTTATTTGTCATAATACTGCCTCCTTCAAAATTGAATTCAAGCCATATAAAAGGCGGCATGTTTTACATGCCACCCCAGACTGTCAAAGAACCCTGTTTTCGTTCATTGAAAACAGGGTTCTTTCTATAACTGCATATTCAAATTCCAGATCTTTGATTCCGCTCCCTGTAAACAGGGTCAATACAGGATCATCACATAGTTCCTTGATCATTGGCATCAACTCTTCCCTCGTTCCAAAGGATATGTTCTTTATTCTTTTTGCACCGTTCGGGTGTATAAAGTTCACAGGTTTCGGATCAATATTAAAATAGGTCATGAGAAAAGGAAGCTGCATTTCATCCGGAAACAGGCACGTAAACCGTAATCTTCTTCCCTTAAATCTATTTTATAGTTCTCAAGGGCGACTCCGCACGGGCCCCCTTTATGGTTATCCCAATCATTCAGGCGATCTACTAATCTGCTTTTTCCAAACATGCGCAAAATCCTCTTCATAAATTTTGGCATTCCGATTGAAGCAAGCAGTTCCAGATAAGGACCTTCGGAAAAATAAATAATCGCATTATATGGATTTTTCATTGTCCCATATTCCACTTCAAATCCCTTTTCCTTATATTCATTTTGGTGACATTTCCCCCCCTTAGACACTCCATCCCAAGCTTTCCTGCTGGATCCTGTACAGCCTTTCATAAAGCCCCTTGTTGTTCATCAGTTCCTCATGAGTGCCTTCCTCAGCCAGCCTGCCTTCATTGAGCACGATAATCTTATCCGCCCCTGATATGGTCCTTAAACGGTGAGCAATGACGATTACCGTTTTGCCTTCGATCAGTCTGGAAATTGCCTGCTGGATCAGCGCCTCATTTTCTGGATCAAGGGAGGCCGTTGCCTCATCTAAAAGTACGATAGGTGCATTTTTTAACAGCGCCCGGGCAATGGAGATACGCTGCCGTTCCCCTCCGGAAAGTGTGCTGCCGTTTTCCCCAAGCATTGTCTCATAACCCTGGGGCAAAGCGCTTATAAATCCATCACAGCAGGCGGCCTTCGCCGCTTCCTTAACCTGTTCCTCCGTAGCTTCCATGTTTCCGATGCGGATATTATTATAGACTGTATCGTTAAACAGCACCACATCCTGGAACACAAAGGACATATAGCTCATCAGATGTTCCGGATCCAGGGTTTTTACATCAATTCCGCCGATTTTTACGCTGCCCTCGTTCACATCCCAGAACCGGGCAATCAGCCTTGAGATGGTGCTTTTCCCGCAGCCGGAAGGGCCTACCAGAGCCGTGATGGCGTCGGAAGGAATGGATACGGTCAGATTTTTGATCACCCTGTCTTCCCGGGATTTTTCCGCGTTATAGCCAAAGGAAACATTCTCAAAATCAATATTCCAGTGTTTCAGCGGCTTAACGCCCTCACCATCCATGACCGGAACAGACATAAGGGTGCGCATCCGTTTCGTAGCGATCCGATGGTAAAACAATTCCGGCAAAAGGGTAAATTCCACAATGACCGGGCCGTAAATCCTGACAACGATGACAAAGAACATGAGCATGGGGATGAGTTGGATACTGCCCCCTGTCAGCAGATAGGTTCCGACAAAAACGGTCAGCCCCACACCTGCCTGTAAAATCATCTGAGCCCCGGTGACAAAAATTCCGGTGACAAATTCCATTTTGATTGCCATTTTCTTCATCAGGTGCAGAGCATCATCTAATGCCGAAAACTTCGAGCCGTCTAAGCCACAGGCTTTTATAACCTTAATTCCCTCTAAATACTCCTGTACCTGATCGGAAGCTTTCAATTTTGCTTCCACCTGCTTCTCACTTAATCTTGCCTGAAGCTTTTTACTGCCTAAGATGACAAGCAGCGCGGCCGGCACAGTGATGAACACAGAGAGAGCCATTCTCCAGTCAAAAATAGCCATCATCACACAGATAATAGTAATAGAAATGGCATTGGCGCCCAGCTGTGGAATGATGTGGCTCAGCACATGCTCCGTAGTGGAACAGTCAGCCATAATGTTTGTGGTCAGCTCGGAAAGATCCTTTGAGTTAAAAAAACTCATAGGCAGCTTCCGGATCCGTTCAGCAACGCTGATTCTGGAATTTTCAGCTTCCAGATAAGACGTGACATAAGTTTTTTTATAGTCGTTTTTACTTGCAAAAAATACAAGCACCGCCGAGACAACGCCGCATCCAAATAAAAACCACATCCTCGTCCATGAAATCTCCTGGGCCATCATTGGCTTTAAAAGCTCGGCAAAAACCTGAATGGTCACTGCAAAAGGAAGCATGAGCGCCATATTTGTGATCGTGCAGGCGGCAATGGCCTTCTTTAAATCCTTGTAGCCTTTATTCGTAAGCATCAGTGAATCCTTCCAATTATACATGTTCTTTCATCCCCTTTCTATCCATCTTCCAGTCAAGAGCTTTCGTATATACGTCCCACATATCAGAATATTTACCCCGTTTTTCCAGTAATTCATCATGTCTGCCCTGCTCCATAAGGCAGCCCTTGTCTACTACTATGATTTTATTTGCACTGCGGATGGTTGACAGGCGATGGGCTATCATGATTACCGTCTTCCCATGCATCAGCTTCTGAAACGCCTGTTGGATTAAATGTTCGTTCTCTGGATCGGAAAATGCAGTTGCCTCATCTAAAAGAACAATGGGTGCGTCTTTTACAATGGCTCTGGCGATTGCAATCCGCTGCTGCTCTCCGCCTGAGAGATGGACGCCTTTTGTACCTATGACCGTATGATATTTTTCCGGCAGCTTTTCAATAAACTCATGGCACTGCGCCGCCTTTGCCGCAGCGATCACCTGCTCATCAGTGGCGTTCTGATTCCCTAACCGGATATTATCCATAATGCTTTGCTTAAAGAGGAACACATCCTGGAATACAAAGCTGACTTTTTCCATCAGATATTCGCTTCTCATATCCCGTACGTCAACGCCTCCGATTTTGATCCTTCCCTCTGTTACATCGAAAAACCGTGGAATGAGATGGGCAATGGTGGTTTTGCCGCCGCCGGATGGGCCAACGATCGCGGTGATCTGATTTTCCTCCGCCCGGAAAGAAATGCCAGAAAGTGCCTGGGCCTCCTGACCGACGTAAGAAAAGGATACGTTTTCAAATACAATCTCATGACTGGAAATTTCCTTCGGTCTCTGGGGATTCATCAGGGGCGGGGTATTTAAGATTTCATCCATTCGCTCCACACCGCCAATGATCTGCAGCCCGCTGCTGGAAACATACATGATCTTCATCAAAACGGAGGCAATGGATGGCACAAAGATCAGGTAAAAGATAAAAGTGGCTGCAAAACCAGGATAGTCAGATGTATGCAGCCCGATCAGGATACCAACCGGGATCAGGAATAAGTAAATGTTATTGATGACCGTCTGAAAAGCGGACATATAGTTTTCCCAGCTCATGGTATAAGGAATGACCATTCTGGTGTATTCCTTAATGGCGCTGTGCATCCGGCGGAAGGAGAACACTGTTTGCTTAAACGCTTTAACTACAGTGATTCCACGGACATACTCCACGGATGCATTGTTCATATCCTCCAGGGCGCTCTGGTAATTTGCCATCATGGTTTTTGCTCCGTCATTGCCATAGGCTTTTATCTGGATTGTAAAGGCAATGACAATGCCAGCCACAGCCGCTAGACCAAAACGCCAGTCTACTGCCAGAAGAATGATGAACATGACCACCGGAGCTACCAAAGAGGCCACCAGATCAGGAAGCTGGTGGGCAATGAATCCTTCGATTTTCTCAATGTTTTCATCCATGATCTTACGCAGTTTACCGCTGCCGACCAGCATATGAAACCCAAGAGGCAATCCGGCAAGATGGGAGGCAAAGTTCACTTTCAGCTCATACAGAGTACCAAAAGCGGCCAGATGAGAACACATCAAAGCCGCAAAGTACAGCAATACATTAAGCAGGATTCCCCCAAAGGCCAGCCACCCGAACCCAATTGTTCTTTGCAGATCAAGATTCTTAAAATCAGGGAATACTCCCATAACTTCCCTCACCACAAAGTAGATAGCGATATAAGGCACAAACGAGGCGACAGATGCCAGCGCCGATAAGATCACCGAGGAGACCATAAGAGGCTTTTTGGTAGCCGCTAGCTCCATCAACCTGGCTATGCCGGTTTTGGGCCTGGCAGCCGCAGAATTATTTTGTTTCATGATAAACCACCTTTCTTGGTAAAATGTAACTGCTTATTAATAACAACTCCCTATATAAAACCGGTTAGTTTAAGCTAACCATTATGTAAAGCTTTCTTGTTCAAAAGAGCCGGAAACAGCTCCGCTACATTACAGTCCCATAATCTTCTTCCAGCCTGCGTGCTGGAAAGTCCCCAGAACCAGCGAGTAGGAAAGAGCTTTTTCCCGTGGGACATCATGGGCCACAAACTCTAAAATCTGCTGGAAAAATGATCGTGATAAGATGTGGATCAAGGTGCTGTCAATATCCATTACTTCATGCCCCGACTCCTTCATTACTTTGATAAAATCCCAACAGGATTTCTCTTCCATCTTGACCAGCTGTGCGAAATAACTGTCACAGATTCCCGCACTGCCCTTACAAAACAGCAGCTTGAATATATCAAACCGGTCATAAATATAGTTGATCATCCAGGGAATCGTTTCATCTGTAATATTCTCCAGAGAAGCCGCCTGCTCGCTGGGAGGCAGATCTGCAAATTTATCATGGACCTGTCTGTACTTTTCCAGGAGTCCATCTGCTGCATCTCCAGTCAATGCATCAAAAAGCGCCTCCTTGCCTGGGAAATACCCATATATGGCTCCTGTTGTCACAGAAGCCTCCCTGGCAATCCTTCTTAGGGAAGCCCCCTCATAGCCATACTCCAAAAATTCCTTTCTGCCCGCCTCCAAAATGGCAAGATGTGTGTTTTTAACCTGAGCGCTCATCGTTTCTCCTTATTTATAACACTGTTATATGACAATGCTATTATGAAATAAAAAAAGCAGGACGTCAAGACGCCCTGCCGGTTATTTTTCTCATTAAGCAGCTGATGATATTTTTTCTCAGTTTCTAATCTCTTAAACCTGGCCGCCTTCCACAACCAGATTTTCAGGATCGATCTCATCTCCATAAACAGGCTTTAGGGTTTCCTCAAAATCCTTATGGAAGAACTGCTCCTTGCCAAGGGTTTCGATCTCGCTGTTGATCCAATCCAGAAGATCCTTATTTCCTTTCTGAACGGCTGGAGCAATGGTATCCAGATTTCCAATGGACTCGATTCCTACCGTGAATCCCTTATTCTGAATGGCCCATGCAAGAACTTCCGTATTATCGGTAGAGAAGGCCTCTCCTCTTCCGTCCAGAAGAGCGTCATAAGCTTCCTGATACTCATCAAACTTTAACAGCTTTACTTCTGGATGATTTTCGGAAAAATAAGTTTCAGCTGTAGTTCCCTTTACCACGATAAGGGTCTTATCCTTTAATTGTGCCACATCGTTAATCAGAGCTGCATCAGGGGAGACCACACCAAGAGCCACCTTCATATAAGGAAGTGCGAAATCCACCTGTTCCTTTCTTTCGTCAGTAACAGTGAAATTAGCCAAAATCACATCCACCTTGGCGGATTTTAAATATTCCACCCGGCTGGCCGCCTCTACGTATACGAATTCAACCTTATCCTCACTGCCAAGTAAGTCCTTTGCCAGCCGCTTTGCAAGGTACACATCATAGCCCTGGATCTTTCCGTTGGAATCCACATATCCAAATGGATTCTTGTCGCTGAATACGCCGATTTTAATGGTTCCGGCTTCCTTGATCTCAGATAAGGTTCTTGCCTTTGCAGCTGCCCCGCCGGTGTTTCCTCCATTGTCCTTTGCCTGGCCGCAGCCTGCCAAAAGGCCTGCCGCCATGGTAATGCCTAATAATGCACCTAGTAATTTCTTCTTCATAATTACATCCTCCATTTTATTTTTTTATTTTATAACGCTTCGTAATGAAACGTATTTAAAAACTGTTTTGCCCGCTCTGTCCGGGGTGAGGTGAAAAACTCATCCGGCATGCTCTCTTCCACTACAACGCCCTGATCCATGAACAGGACACGGTCAGCAACCGCCTTGGCAAATTCCATTTCATGTGTGACGATGACCATGGTCATTCCATCCTTTGCCAGTTCTAACACCACCTGCAGCACCTCCCGCACCATCTCCGGGTCCAGGGCTGCAGTGATCTCATCTAAGAGCAGGATCTCCGGATGCATGATAAGCGCCCGTACAATAGCAACTCTCTGCTTCTGTCCGCCGGACAGCTGCCTGGGATAAGAATCCTTTTTATCCAGAAGTCCTACTCTGGCCAAAAGCT
>POVV01000913.1_pt1 | contig 13847 bp, 12 predicted proteins | sample 1560271 | NCBI WGS metagenome assembly POVV01 (sample SAMN08337232, study PRJNA429181) | Bioreactor metagenome, whole genome shotgun sequencing project. | biome: cows' rumen and soil; feature: anaerobic; isolation source: anaerobic chemostat enrichment culture, galacturonate as sole carbon... | reverse complement strand
TTCTCTTTAATAAGAGGATTTCGATCTTTGCCTCTGTTCCCTCTTTCACTCCAAACAATCTGGCTGGAATGACTTTGGTATCATTAATGACCAGACAATCCCCCTTCCGCAAGTAGGAAAGGATATCCCTAAAATGCCTGTGCCGGATCTCTCCCGTATGTTTATCTAATACCAGAAGCCTGGATGCAGAACGGTCCTCAAGGGGGTCCTGGGCAATCAACTCCTGCGGCAGATCAAAATAAAAGTCCCTAACATTCATAAACTTGCTCTCCTTTACCAAAAATGCTCCTCTGCAGGGTGCTACGCAGAGAAGCATCTGTTTTACGTATTGTTTGGTTGGCTGCCTGAATCAGTAGTTTCCTCCGGCGCTTCCTTCTCATCCATCAGAATGTGATAGACAGCCAGAAGATTTTCGTCAGACTTTAAAGCATTCTCAAGACCGCCGTTTACCTCTTTTGCTTGCTTTTGCACTGCCTCAGACTGGTTTGCCCTCTCCATAAATTCAGATTGTTCCGTGCTGGTATCTGCAACCAGGTAATAGCTTCCATCTGCTGCTGTTTTAACATAACATACAACCATGCTGGGCGCTAAGGTTTCCGCCTGACGGAATTTGATATCAAATCTGGCATATACCACGTAATCGCCCTCGTCCAATCCGGTCGCCGTATAACATACCAGGTTTTCAAAACTCTGGTAGAATTTCACTTCCTCTTCCATTCTGGCGCCCTGTTCTCTCATCGCCTCTTCAGAAAAGGTATTGCCAAATACCTTTGAAAGAGCCTCTGTATCACAGGTCTTCCTGGCTTTAAAGTAAGCTTCCATCAGATCATGAATCGCCGGTATGGCCTCTTCCTGCAGCGTAATTTCCTTTGCTGACTCTGATGGCGTACCATCAGCCTCTCCTGCCGATGGATCCACTGCTTCTGTGGATACATTCGCCGGATCATTTCCTGTCTGTTCGGGCTTATCCAAAACAATAACGGCAAAAATCAATATAATCGCTGCCAAGGGAAAAGACAGAAATTTCAGCAGCCGTCTGATTTCTTCCTTGGAAACCTTCTTCCACTTTTCAATTAAGTCCTTCATATGGGCTTGACCTCCTGGAGAATCAATCTCCTTTTCATTCTAACAAAAAAACAGACAAAAATCAACAAATACTATTGCGCTTTAAAAGAATCTATAGTAGAATATAAAAGATGCATCTGTAGCTCAGTGGATAGAGCAGTGGCCTCCGGAGCCGCGTGCGTAGGTTCGATTCCTATCAGATGCACTTTTTATTTTCTGGATTATTTATCTAAAACCCTTGATTTTACGGGCTTTCTTACACCTATCCGTTTATTTATCCCATGTTAAAACCATAGCTTTTCCAATTTTCAATGCTGTGTTAAAAATTAGGCATAATATTATGAATTCCACTTTTACAGTGTATTTCGTGTTGTCCTCAATATATTCCTTAATTTTACATTTCGCTTCCTTTTACTCTTAACAGAGAATCATTTATCGGCTGTTTTGCCTCTGTCCCATTGTCTGATAAGCCCTTCTTGCTACTGCCGGTGAATTCAACATTCACCACTTGACTAAATCCTGAAGTCTCTTCATATCTCTGTGTTCAAATCCCAGTTCATTTAACGCCTTAAAAATACCTTCTGCATATCCCCAATGCCTGTCTGATTTACGCTGATTCTTTTCACAGCCATACATATCATCATTTTTAAAACACTGCTTTACAATTTCAAACTCTTCTCTTGACTGTTCTGCTATTCTGATTGCTTCATATAGCAAATCTTCACATCTTAAAGTTTCACGCTGCGTCATAGTGCAATCCTCCTGTGCTAAACTATAATATACTTTCAATCATTAAGTTACTGGAAATTATTTCCAGGATCAGCACATGACTTGTGTTTCTTCTAATTCTATTCTTGTTGTAACTCTGCATCAAGCAGTTTACATAAATAAACCTAAGGAGGTATCCACATGGTATACGAAACATTTCTGGAAACGATCAAACATTCCCTGAAAGAAAGGCTGGGGCCGGAATTCACCCTGACGCTCCAGCCCATCACCAAGAACAACGGGCTTATCCTGCATGGACTATGCATTGGAAAAGCTGACGAACGGGCCGCCCCCACCATCTATTTAAACCTTTTCTATGAATCCTACCAAAAGGGCAGGCCGTTTCATGCCATCCTTGATGACATCATGGCTCTTTACCAAAACAGTCCCCTGCCGGGTGAACTTCCCATTGAAGAATTTCTGTCACAGGAACAGATCATGGAAAAGATCATCTTCCGGCTTATCAATGAACCAGCCAACCTGGAACTGTTAAAAGAGGTCCCTCATATTTCCTATCCGGAACTGGATCTTTCTATTACATTCTACCTTTCTCTTCAAAGAGGAGAAGACAGTCACCTTACCGCTCTCATCCACAACCGTCATCAAAAAGCCTGGAACCGGTCCACGGAGGAATTATTCTTGGCAGCCAAGTCAAATACGCCCCGCCTTTTTCCCTCCCGTATCCGTTCTCTTCCGGAAGCTATTAAGGACATTGTAAAAAAATCAGACGAACCTGGAATGAACGAGGAATCCCTGGAAGAATTCTTTGACACCACGCATCTGTCTCCTCCTATGTACGTACTGTCCAATTCCTCTGGATTAAATGGAGCCGGCTGCCTGCTTTATGAGGGCATATTAAAAGACTTCGCATCATGCATCGGCAGCGATTTAATCATACTGCCTTCAAGCATTCACGAAGTCCTCATCATTCCATATAGTAAAGATATTTCTTTTGATGAATTAGCAGAAACCGTTTTCTCCATTAACCAGGAAGAAGTACCAGAAGAAGACCGTCTTTCCAATCACATCTATTTCTATTCCGGAAGCAGCGATAAGCTGTCCATTTCATTCACCTCTTCTGCCCCAATCGGAACAAAGAATCCATAATAAAAATAGCCATTGCTATGGCGCCCGAAACCTGCAGCGTTTCCACCAGATAATGACTGGAAAGCTCCGGGTTGTTTGCGATCACATAGGATACGCTCCGGTATATGGACGCTCCCGGAACCGACGGCAGGATGCCTGCCACCAGGAACACCGTGACCGGAGCTTTAAAAATCCGCGCAAAAATGTGGCTGGATAAAGCCACCAGCAGACTGGATAAAAAAGCCGCAGCTATGACAGAACCGGATGAGGCTTGCACCAAAAGATAGACAAGCCAGCTGGCTGCGCCGATTCCTCCCGCCAGAACCACATGCTTTTTGGGAAGCTCCAATATTAATGAAAAGCTGATTACCGCCAGAAAGGCTCCTATCGTCTGTACTACCATGACAGCCCTCCTGTCATCCACTGAAATAAGCCCATGCCTGCTCCCACGCCTGCAGCTACTGCAAGAGCGATCACTACCGCCTCCATGATCCTTGCCGTTCCCGAAGCATAGTCACCATTTAAGGTATCCCGGATCGCCGTAGTGAATATAACACCGGGAACCAGAGGCATGATTGCTCCGATAATGATGATATCACTTTTGATTCCGGGCATAAGCCACTGTCCCATAAAAAGGGTGGTGATTGCAATTAAGAATGCGCAAAACCCATTGGCACAGAAATCATTGAGCCTGATCCTTGCGGAAACCTCCATGGCTGCTGCTAAGGATATTCCGGTCACAGCCGCCGCCAGGCAGTCTCTTGCCCCTCCGCCTAAAAGCAGAGTAAAAAATACTGCCACGCCTATGGCTCCAATATCCTTTAGCCTCCTGCCGTACTGAACCGAATCCCGTATCTCCTTCAGTCTGCCATAGGCTTCCTCCACCGTCATACGGTCCTCACACAGCATTCTGGAGACATCATTGACCTGGTAAACTCTGTTTAAGTTGGTGGATCTTACCGTAACCCTTCTTGCTATCGTTATTGCCTCAATGGCAGGGTCATTAAGGGACGCAAAAATCCCTGTTGAAAAAACAATGGCTTCCGCAGTATTCCTGCCGGCCTTTCGTAAAATGTGGTCGATGGTATTCTCCACCCGGTAAATTTCCGCACCGCTTACCAGCATAATCTCACCTGCCAGAACCGCAGTTTCCACAAGCAGCTTATCATTCATAGGCTTATTCCTCTAATATTAAGTTTAAAAAATAAGACTTCCAAACTGAAATACCAGTACAGAAGCGGCCCAAGCCACCGCCAACTGGAAAAACACCATGCCAAGGGTCCATCTCATAGAACCCGTTTCCTTTTTAATCGTTGCCACAGCTGCAATACAAGGAGAATACAGGAGGCAGAAAATCATCAGGGCATAAGCATTCACGCCGCCAAAACCAAAACCCCCAAGAATTCCAGACAGTTCTCCCATTCCCGCAGCGGAATTTATATTGTTGATCCCAAAAAGGACCGAAAAGCTTGAAACCACCACTTCCTTTGCAGAAAGCCCGGAAATAAGGGCCACTGCTATCCTCCAGTCTCCAAGGCCTGCAGGGCGGAGAACAGGAACTAACACGCGTCCGATGGCGGCTGCAAAGCTTTTTGAAACATCTGTCACAAATCCTGACGGGCCGCTGTTTAATACAAACCATAGCACAATGGTCGCAAGGAAAATGGTAGTTCCCGCCTTACCCAAATAATCCCTGACTTTGTCCCATACATAAATCGCTACCGTTCTGCCGTTTGGTGTCTTATACTCGGGAAGCTCAATAAGCAGTGTATCCTCTTCCTCAGCCTTAGTCATCCGGTGTGTCACATAAGCGATCGTAATAGCAACCATGAGTCCGATAAGATACAGGGAATACGCCGCAAGCAAAGCATGTTTCGGGAAAAACATCTGGGAAAACAGTACGTAAATAGGGAGCCTGGCAGAGCAGGACATAAAGGGCGTAATTAAAATAGTCCTCTTCCTGTCCTTTTCACTGGGAAGTGACCTGGCCGCCATAACTGCCGGAACGGTACAGCCAAACCCCAGAAGCATGGGAAGAAAGGCCTTTCCGGAAAGTCCTACCCGCCCCATGATCTCATTCATGACATAGGCAACCCTGGCCATATATCCGCTGTCTTCCAGAAAAGCCAGCGCAAGGAACAGAATAAAAATATTGGGCAGGAACGTCAGAATTCCTCCTACTCCGGCTATAATTCCATCTACTACCAGAGAAGTGATCCAGGCAGAGGCATAAATGCTTTCCATAAACTGCTGCATATAGGTGGAAAGCAGGCTTAATGCGATTTCAAAATACCCCTTTAAAAAATCTCCCACAGTAAAAGTCAAAAAGAACACCAGTGCCATAATACCCAGAAAAATCGGCAGCCCCAAAAAGGGATGGGTCAAATATTCGTCGATTTTATCCGTAAACGCGGCTTTTTGTTCCTTGTTCACCAGGCATTCGTGGATGATGCTTTCTATATAATCGTATTTCTGGTTGATGATTTCCTTCTCATAATTATGGTCAATGATATTGCTTAAATCCAGGGGATGATCATTCCAGACTTCCTCATCGTATTCCAGGAACTTAATGGCATGCCATCTTAAGTTATCCATCTTCCCATAATGAGCCTTTAACACAGTTTCTATCTTGGAAATTTTATTCTCAATGATAGGCGTATAATTTACGACCACGCCTTGAGGGCCTTCTTCATAATGATGAACCACCGCATGAAGCAAGACATCAAGCCCGGTCCGTTTTCTTGCAGATACCGGTACCACTGGAATGGATCCCAGCATCTCAGGAAGACGATGCAGATCAATTTCCATTCCCCTGTCCTCAACGATGTCCATCATGTTAAGGGCTAAAATGACCGGTTTTTTAAGTTCCAGAAGCTGAAGGGTCAAATACAGATTTCGTTCCAGAGATGAGGCGTCAACCACGTTGATGATCACGTCTACCTCTCCGCTTTCCAGACATTTCCTTGTTACTATTTCTTCCAGGGTATAGCAGGTGAGGCTGTAGATCCCAGGCGTGTCAATGACCCGGATGGGGCGTCCCTTGTAGTTCGTCTCCCCTTCCACTCTCTCCACGGTGACACCTGGCCAGTTGGCCACCTTGAGCTTCGCTCCTGTAAATGCATTGAATAAGGTTGTTTTCCCGCAATTGGGGTTTCCCACAAACCCGACTCGAATCGTTTTGTTTTCCTTATTCATTGTTCGCAGCCTCCCTGATTTCAATTCCTTCCGATATCCTTTTTCCAAGAGCAAGGCGGGTACCCCTGACCTTGATAATCACAGTACCGCTTCCCTTTTTATTCATCAGGGTAACAGGCGTCAGCTCATTAACTCCAAGAGCCTCCAACCGCCTGGTGATGGCATCCTTTACCATCACGCTGTAAACGATGTAGGTTTTTCCGACTTCTCCTTCATGCAGCTTCATAATAATCTCCTCTGGATGCAGCCATTTAAGGCCGATGGCGTTCTAAGACTCCTGCCTTAGATGCATCCATTGAGATTTTACTCTTATTGAGAATCATTGTCAATACCAATCACCGGTTCCATCAACATTTTTATTTCTTTACTCTTCCATCTCCTGAAGCATCTTTTTTACCTGGACCATCCGGTCACGCAGCCTTGCCGCCTCTTCAAAGTTAAGCTCTGCTGCTGCCTGGTGCATCTTCTTTGTAAGCTCCTTGGCAAGCTTTTCCAGTTCCTTGACATCCATGGATTCCGGATCCTTCTTAAAGTCCTTCTCAGCCTCAATGGCTGCCTTTGAGATGGCAATGAGGTCGCGAACCGACTTTTTGATGGTAGTTGGAGTAATTCCATGCTCTTCATTATAGCGCTGCTGAATGGCTCTCCTTCGGTTGGTCTCCTCAATCGCCACACGCATGGAATCCGTCACCCTATCTGCGTACATGATTACATGGCCTTCGGAGTTTCTGGCTGCCCTTCCAACTGTCTGGATCAGGGATGTTTCCGAGCGGAGAAACCCTTCCTTATCTGCATCCAGAATGGCCACCAGAGTGATCTCCGGAATATCAAGGCCCTCACGCAGCAGGTTGATTCCCACCAGCACATCAAACACATCCAGACGCATATCCCGGATAATTTCGGAACGCTCCAGGGTATCAATGTCAGAGTGTAGATATTTTATCCGGATTCCCACTTCTCTCATATAATCAGTCAGATCCTCGGCCATACGCTTGGTCAGGGTGGTGATCAGTACTTTATTCTTCTTTGCTACTTCCTTATTTACCTCGGAAACCAGGTCATCAATCTGTCCTTCCACCGGCCTGACATCGATTTCAGGGTCGAGAAGTCCAGTCGGCCGGATGATCTGCTCCACTCTTAAAAGCTCATGCTCTGCCTCATAAACGGAAGGTGTGGCGGAAACGAACATCATCTGATTGATCTTGGATTCAAATTCCTCAAAATTCAAGGGCCTGTTATCAAGGGCTGACGGAAGGCGGAAGCCGAAATTCACAAGTGTTGACTTTCTGGAACGGTCTCCTGCAAACATGCCCCGTACCTGAGGCAGGGTGATGTGGGATTCATCTACCATGATCAGAAAATCCTCCGGAAAATAATCGATCAGAGTAAAGGGCGGCTCTCCCGGCTCGCTTCCGACCAAATGTCTGGAATAGTTTTCGATTCCGGAACAAAAACCGGTTTCCTTCATCATCTCCACATCAAAATTCGTCCGTTCCGAGATCCTCTGTGCCTCTAACAGCTTGTCCTCACCCTTAAAATAAGCCACCTGCTCCTTTAGTTCGTCCAGGATGGTCTGAGCGGCACGCTCCATTTTGTCCCTGGACACAACGTAATGGGAAGCCGGAAATATGGCCACATGCCCCAGATCCGCCCGGATCTCTCCTGTCAGGGTATCTATCTCTGTAATGCGTTCCACTTCATCTCCAAAAAACTCGATCCTGTATGCCTCACTGCCGGAATATGCAGGGAATATCTCCACCACATCTCCTCTTACCCGGAAGGTCCCACGCCGGAAATCCATATCATTCCGGTCATACTGGATATCGATCAGCTTATGGACCACTTCATCCCGGTCCTTTATCATGCCAGGCCTTAAGGAAATAACCATTTCCTTATAATCGATGGGGCTCCCCAAGCCGTAAATACAGGAAACCGAGGCCACGATGATCACATCTTTCCGCTCCGAAAGAGCAGCCGTGGCCGAATGCCGCAGCTTATCAATCTCATCATTTATGGCCGAATCCTTCTCAATATAGGTATCCGTAGAAGGCACGTAAGCCTCCGGCTGGTAATAATCGTAATAGGAAACAAAATACTCTACCGCATTATCAGGAAAAAATTCCTTGAACTCGCCGTAAAGCTGGGCTGCAAGCGTCTTATTATGAGCAATGATGAGAGTGGGCCTTTGCAGCTTCTGGATTACATTTGCCATGGTAAACGTCTTTCCAGAGCCGGTAACTCCCAATAAAGTCTGGAATTGATTGCCCTCTTTAAATCCTTTCACAAGCTGGTCAATTGCCTCAGGCTGGTCACCGGTAGGAGCATATTCTGAATGTAACATAAAGTCCATGATTATTTCACCTCCAACAATGTCTATCACTGACAATTATAACATATGGCCGTAAAAAAGTATAGCGAAACAGGGAACATCTGTTCTTTTGGTATTGTAATTCTCCTTCTTTTAGTATATCATACATCCTATACTATGAAACAGCAGGAGGACTATTTATGTACAGTTTTAATAATGACTATAGCGAAGGTGCTCATCCAAAAATTTTAGAAGCTATGATCAATAGCAACTTAATCCAAAAAACCGGATACGGACTGGATGACAACTGCAGCAGTGCCCGTGCCCTCATCAGACAGGAAATCGGCAGAGAAGATGCAGATGTCCATTTTATTGTAGGCGGCACCCAGACCAATCTGATCACCATCGGTACAGCCCTGCGCCCCTGGCAGGCAGTCATCTCCACGGATAAAGGTCATATAAACGTTCATGAGACTGGAGCCATCGAAGCCACCGGGCATAAGGTCATAGCCATGCCTAGCAAAGACGGAAAGCTGACTCCTGCCCATATCCAGAAAGCTCTGGACCTTCACACCGACGAACACATGGTACAGCCGAAAATGGTCTATATCTCCAACTCAACGGAGATCGGTACTCAATACAGCAAAGCAGAGCTGGAAGCTCTTCACCATATCTGCCGCCAGAAGGGACTGTACCTGTTTTTAGACGGAGCACGCCTTGGGGCGGCGCTTACAAGTTCTGTGAACGATTTAACCTTGCAGGATATTGCAAGGCTTACCGATGTATTTTATATTGGCGGAACAAAAGGAGGCGCGTTGTTTGGAGAAGCCCTGGTGATCTGCCATCAGGATTTAAAGCCGGACTTCCGGTTTATGGTAAAGCAGCGGGGAGCCATGCTGGCAAAGGGCTGGCTCTTAGGGATCCAGTTTGAAGAGCTGTTTACCAACAACCTCTTCTATGATTTGGCCTCTCACTCAAATGAGATGGCAGCCATCCTGAAAAAAGGAATTGAAGCATGCGGATATTCCTTTTACTCTGATTCCATGACAAACCAGCTTTTCCCCATCCTTCCTGATAAGGTTATAGCAAAGCTGGAAAAAGACTTCCTCTTTTCTGTTCAGGAACGTATCGATGACAGCCATACCTCCATCCGGCTGGTTACCTCCTGGGCGACCAGCGAAGATGCATGCCGCCGGTTTGTCAGTCTGCTGGAAACATGCTGATGAAAGAAACTCACGAAATAAAGAAGCCCATGTAATATAGAAATCAATGGAATAAAGAAACCCACGAAATAAATATATAAAAGAAAAAGCCCTATATAGCCAGCAGCTAAATCTGCCGGTCATAGAAGGCTTTTTACTTTTACGATCTAGTTAAAATCTAATGTTTTTCTTTCAATACTTTTATAGCTTCCGCAAGCTGGTTATCTTCGCTATGCTCTATTTTGATCTTTGTTTTCAAATCTTCTTTTAAATCAACCGATACATCCGGCTCCAATCCTTTTCCATGGAGGTCAAAGCCGCTTGGCGTATAGTAATGGGCCACAGTCATCTTAATAGCCGTCCCATGGTCAAGAGGAAACAATGTCTGGACAATTCCTTTTCCAAAGGTTTTTGTTCCCACCAGTTCCGCCCTTCCATAAGCCTTAAGCGCTCCGGAAAATACTTCGGAGGCACTGGCGGACTGACCGTTGACTAAAACTGCCATGGGGATATCTACCTTATGGCCGTCAGAGGCGTAATACTGCTCTCCTTCTCCATTCTTATCTGCCATATAGACCAGAAGCGTTTTATTCTTCTTGGTTTTTACCAGGTCGGGATTTTCAATTACCAGATCGTCCGGAAGAATGTAATCCAGCATGGAAACCACCGCATCCACAACTCCTCCAGGATTGTTTCTCAAATCCACGATCATCTTTTCCATACCCTGTTTCTCCAGATCATCAATGGCGCTCTTAAACTGACCTGCTGTAACCGTATCAAACTGACTGACCGATATATATCCGATATTGTCTGCCAGCATTTCATGTTCTACGGTAGGAACTGTGATCTGACGGCGCTCCATTGTCATATCAATGTAGGCCCCCGTATCCGGACGAAGAACTGTGACGATTACCGACGTTCCTTCCGCCCCTTTGATATGATCCTTTACCACCAGCTCCAGATCCATACCGGTCATTTCCTCATCGCCCACCTTGTAGATCAAATCGCCGGGCAGCATTCCTGCCTCAGCTCCAGGTGTTCCTTCAAAGACCTTGGTCACCGTAATGATTCCAGTTGCAGCACTCTGGCTGACCATGACTCCGATTCCGCAATATTCTCCAGCCGTATCCTCTACTAACTTCTCATACTCGTCTGCGGTATAGTAGACCGTATAAGGATCCTCAAGTCCATACAGCATTCCCTTGTATATCCAGTCTTCCACATTTTTCGTATCTTCATTAAAGAGATAATACTTATCAATCACGCTCTGAATCGTCTGAATTTTGGCTACGATCCGGTTCATATCCAGGTTGCCTTCCTGGTTTTCTGCCTGAGCGGATTCGGCTGTCTGACCCTTTCCGTCAATTGCAGCCCTGCCGATCAGAAAGATCCCCAAAGACATCCCCACAATAACAAGACCTGCCAATGTGGTCAGGAGCGCTCCTACTAGGGCGCCTTTCCAAAATTTATTCTTACTTTCCACTGTTATTCTCCTATCTAGCTCTTTATGGGCTTGCGCATTTCACCGGATTTACATGGAAGCTGTCTGCCTGATCTCAAAATGGAGATAAGGTCCTGTGGAATATCCAGTATAACCCACATTTGCAATTACCTGCCACTGACATACTTCCCGCTTAACCAATAACCGCAAACGGTGCATATAAACGGCATAAACTTCTCTGCCAAAAGAGATTGTGATATATGCCGGCAGAATAACTGTATGTAGATGTGGCCGCTTCCGGCGTTAACAGCCGAAATGTTCCGGCCTAACGCGGGCAGAGCCATATAAATTTAATATTCCCCATACCAATCGTATTATACGTTTTTCCGGCCTGCTTCGCTGCAGCAATGGCTCTTTTCGGTTCAGAAACGCTCTTTGGTGGCCCCAATCTGTTTTCCGTAACTGGAAAGCTGAGAATTTTTTCCCTGGCCGGATATCACTCTCCGGCATTTTTCTATCATATGCAGCAATGCTGCCAATATATTCCAAGTTCAAAAGTTGAAGTTCTGCCCTTATACTTTTAAATGCTTGCGGATGGTAAAGAAGCTTACAAAAAAACCGATTCCAACGCCTAGTGACAGTGCCGTTGCCGCCATATAAGGGAATATGGCTTCCACCGGAAGGAACTGAAACAGCCCTGATAAGATGCTGAACTTTGTGACCACGTATTCAACCGCGGACCGGTACAGGAAATAAATCGATACCAGAGGAATGCAGGCGCCTACCAGTCCGATAATGATCCCTTCCACCACAAAGGGCGCCCGGATCATATAATTGGTGGCACCAATTAATTTCATGATCTGGTTTTCATCCTTCCGAAAGGCCGCTGCCACTGATATGGTATTGCTGATCAGGAATATAGCCACTGCCAGCAAAACACCGATGATCAGCATGGAAAGAACTCCGATCACCTTATTTAAGCTATTCATTCCATCTGCTGCGGTTTTTGAATAATTAACCTTCCTGACGCCTTCAATGCTCTTTAACCAGTCAACAACCTGGTCCTGATCCACCAGGTCGTTTAAAAATATAGTATAAGAAGCTGAATTGGCCAGCGGGTTGTCCTCCTCAAATCCTTCCGCAAGATCCTGCATATCGCCGAAGTATTCCTGCTTCGCTTCCGCCCATGCATCCTCCGCCGATGTGAATGTCACTTCCTTCACTTCTTCTCTGGCTTTGATCTTATTGCCGATTTCCTTGATCTTATTCGAATCCAGCCCATCCTCAAAAAACACCGTGATTCCCACCGTGCTTTCCGTATTCTTAATCACATATTGTACGTTAATAACAATGGAAAAAAACAGGCAAAACAAAAAAATGCAGGCGGAAACCGTTGCAATGGATGCCAGGGAAAACAAAATGTTCCTGCATATATTATTTACACCTTGTTTCAGGCAATACCAAAATGTACTAATTCTCATATGTATAACCGCCTTTTTTCTCGTCGCTTATGATGGTTCCACGGTCCATCACAATCACCCGTTTTTTCATTCGGTCTACAATTTCCTGGCTATGGGTGACAACGATTACCGTTGTTCCCAGCTTATTAACCTCATTTAATAGCTTCATGATCTCCATGGAGTTGTGTCCATCCAGATTTCCGGTAGGCTCGTCTGCCAACAGGATTTCAGGACGGTTAATTAAAGCCCTGGCAATGGCGACGCGCTGCTGCTCACCGCCGGATAACTGCTGAGGAAAAAACTTGTATTTTGAAGAAAGTCCCACCATCTTTAACATGGCGGGAACCGACTCTCTTATGCTTCTTGTGGATGCACCGATCACCCGCTGCGCAAAGGCTACATTTTCGTATACATTCCGATCCTTTAAAAGACGGAAATCCTGGAAAACCATGCCAAGCTTCCGCCGGTATTTGGGAATGAAGCCTCTTGGCATCTTGCTTAGATTCATATCATTCACAACTATTTTACCGGAGGTAGGTTCCACTTCTTTTAACAGCATTTTTAAAAGTGTGGATTTGCCTGAACCGCTGCGGCCAATGATAAAAACGAATTCCCCGTCCTCAATGGTCATGCTGACATTACGCAGCGCCTTATTTCCGGCCTCATATGTTTTGCTTACATTCCATAGTTCAATCATTTCAGTCCTCTAATTTTTGTGCTTTGATTACTTTTGCTTTTGGGGAATAGGGAAAAGGACTTGATATTGTGCCCTCGTTCCCGTAGTGAAACCTCGATTGCGCTTCGCTCCATCTCGGTTTACGGGCTTCGCCCTATGAAAAGAGGCAGCCATACAACTGCTTTTGTGCAAGCACAACGCAGCTGTATAGCTGCCTCCCTTCTCACTGCTCATAGCCAGCGTTAATAGTCCTGATTCTCCATATATTTCATGTATTTTACTACCATCAGGGCAATCTTAAAGGTGATGGCATCTTCAAATACACGCAGATCCAGGCCGGTACTCTTTTGAAGCTTGTCTAAACGGTAAACAAGGGTATTTCTGTGAATATAAAGCTGTCTGGATGTCTCGGACACATTAAGGCTGTTCTCAAAAAACTTATTAATTGTTGTCAGTGTCTCATCATCAAAATCATCCGGTGACTTTCCGTCGAAAATTTCTTTGATAAACATGCGGCATAAAGGCAGCGGAAGCTGATAAATCAGACGTCCGATTCCCAGTTTACTATAGGCAACCACATTTTTATTGCTGTAGAAAATCTTGCCAACATCCATGGCCATCTTAGCTTCCTTATAAGATCTGGAAA
>POVV01000912.1_pt1 | contig 13853 bp, 8 predicted proteins | sample 1560271 | NCBI WGS metagenome assembly POVV01 (sample SAMN08337232, study PRJNA429181) | Bioreactor metagenome, whole genome shotgun sequencing project. | biome: cows' rumen and soil; feature: anaerobic; isolation source: anaerobic chemostat enrichment culture, galacturonate as sole carbon source...... | reverse complement strand
CCGATACCTTTCAGGCTTGGCGGGTCATAATCATCGCCGGACAGCTCACGCACCGCTGCCCCAATGTGTTTAGCTATACCACAGCCATTGTCATGCACCTCAATAATGCCGCAATTATCCTCTTTATACGCCCGCACCAGCAGTTGTCCCTGCTGAGCAACATCCTTAAACCCATGCAAGATGGAGTTCTCAATTAACACCATGATTGTCATAAAAGGAATTTTCACTTCCAGCATAGCCGGCTCAATGTCAATGGCAACAGCAAATTTGTCGGGAAACCGGGTCTGCTGAATAAACAAGTAATCCCGGACATAGCTTAATTCCTCTTCGATGGTAACTAATGACTCGGCTTTTCCCAGGCTTAATCGCAGCAGATTGGAGAGTGAATACGTTAATGACGCCAGGGTGGTGGCACCATCCATTTCGGCCTGTTGGGAAATGGTATTTAGGGTATTAAAGAGAAAATGCGGATTGACCTGCGATTCCAGAAATTTTAGCCGCGCCTGGCTTAAGGAGTGATGCAGCCGTGCCTGCATTTCCCGCTCCTGGACTAGATTGATCCGGTAGTAACTCAGCTCTTTTTCTTTCATGGAGTCAATCATAAGCTGTACCAGTGAAGCGCTTACCAATGACAGGGTTTCGGCCACCGAATTAAGATGGTTCCGGTGAATAAAGTTCAGTTTAAAATAAGCTTCCTGCGCACTGTTGACGGCGAAATTGTCCGGAACGAGCTGGGTTAGGTTTGTTGACATTCTTCCATAACCACAGCCAAGATAGCCCAATACCTTGCCATTGACAATAAACGGGCTTTGAATGGCAGAAACACCAAATTTGCAATGAAAAATCCGTTGTCCCGCATATGCCTGCCGCTCAGTTGCCTCATGCAGGACACAATCGCCGCTTTTCTCATCCAGACAGCTCTGGCAAATTTCCGGCAGGTTGTCTTTATCTGTCAGGAAATTGCCTGCCTCATCAATAAGTGTAACCGTCATCTGCACCGATTGGGACAGCTTTTCCACAATACTGTCAAGATTAATGGCCTTAGCCACTTCTGTAAGCACAATATCTCCGGAAATACTGACTTCTTTCAACGGCTTGGGAATCACCGAGTGAACAATGCTAAGAAAAGCCGTCGGTTTGGAGGAGCGATTGGCAAGCCAATGTTTTCCACCCTCACTGATATAGCCGATTTTACCTTCACCCAGTCTTATTTCCCGTTCATTGCAATAATGCGTGGTTACGCCATCAAGACCAATGACAATTTCAATAAAACCGGTATGCACATGCGACTGCTGCCAGGCACCGGGATATACAATAGCTACAGACACTGTGGGCTGAATGCCCGAACTGTCCGGTTCCAATTGCAGCCAGTACTGTTCTCCCCAATCAAAATGCTGATCACTGACAATTTCTAATTGAAGAGAATCCTTTATTTTGTTAATAATGTCAATGGTCATGCTGCATACCTCACAACATCAGTATCGTATCACTAATAATTTATCCATTGATGTCTAAACTCCTGCATTCCCGAATTGCACAAAGGGCTGTGAGGTTTCCCCCTTCAGCCCTGGCTCCCTGCTTGGAATTAAGCTACTTTGCCGCCGCATCCGGCAAAAAGCGGCTTTATTCTTCATCGCAATTTTTCAAATTTTCATTAATTATAGTATTGGTTAACCTGCAGGTAATTACCTCCTGAATTTATTGATATTCACTATGAATTTATTGCACAACCCCAGGCCCCAGGTGGTCTTACTTTAGAATAGGCAGTGTGTTTGCTCCCTGTGGCATTACCGTATACATGGGTTTTTCAACACCGCATTTTTCTCTGGCAATCCGGAGTGCCTCCTCCAGTGTGGTTGTGGGGATCATGCCTGTCTTGGCAACAAGCCCGGCATTTTCAGGACGTGTTACCATGACATAGGTGGCGTGGTTGCTGCATTCGACTTCTTTGAGCGCCACCCAGCCGGGTATGCCAAAATCTGCACGCAGTGCCTTTTCCATAGCCAGCGTATCATCATAGCCAAACCAGCGGGAAAATTCCTGTGGCTCATAAATATCTTCGCACTCACTCAGCAGCACTACCACACCGCCCTTTTTAACGGCATAATAAGCGTTATCCATAGTTTTACCTGTTTGGTAAAGATTGATATCTTTAGGGTAACCGCCAGCGCTGGCAACCGTAATATCGGCCAGAGCCTCAATTTCCACACCGTACAGCTGATCTACCAGTTTGCAGCCTTCCTGCCAGGCCGAAACCCAATTACCGGCAAAAATCCCGGCATACTGTCCGTCAGGTGTCGGCACCATATTAATGATAAAGTCCGGTTGAACAAAACCGGCAATCTCCATCATATCTTCATGCAGGTCATTGCCCTGCGTTTTCCGGGAGGCAGCATTAGGATTAGAGCCTGAACCCACCTCGGCGCCAAGCCCCCACAGGTGGTTCTGACGAATGGTTTTAATGGAACTGATCCCCGGAACAATACTCTTACGGCCGCCGCCGAAACCTGCCATATAATGATAAATAATGCCGCCTGTCAGGATTAGCCTGTCGGCTTCGGCGGCTATTTTATTAATAGAAACCTCCGTACCCCGGCTGGTTGTACCATAATAGACCATATTGTCCGTGTCCCAGGCATCATGGTTGACGACTTTAACCCGCTCGCAAATTTCCTTGCCGCACAGTTGGACAAACTCTTCTTCGGTATTTTGGCGATGTCCGCCTACCGCAATAATAATCGTAATATTGCTGTCCGGAACCCCGGCCTGGTTAAGGGTGGCAAGGATTTCCGGCAGCACCAGCGGCATCCGCTGCCAGGCACGCGTAATATCACTGACAGCAATGGCAACAGTTTCACCCGGTCTTACGAGTTCCTTCAGCGGCGGCGCATCAATCGGTCTAAGCAATGCTTCGCGCACCGCCTGAGGGATATCTGTCACCGGCGGATACTCCCGGCCAATAATTTCGTGCAACACCTGTTCTTCAGGAACAGAAAAGCTCATGTCTGCTTTGCCGCACTTTACCCTAAAATTCCTCATGTTTCAACACCTCTTTACTTATAATTTCCTGTTTTTGAAAAGCGCTGGCGCAGGCCTTGCAACCGTCAACATTACTGAGGCGGGGGCGGCCGTTATGCATAAGCGGAGGTTAAGCGCCAGCGTCGCAGCGTTGTATGACGGCCGCCCCCGCCGGGCTTTGGCATCTTTTATCAAAAAAGGCTGGAGGTTGCGCCTCACAGCCTCTTTTTCCACCTTTGCCGCTACTTATTATTTAGCCAGCAAAGTGAGAAATTCCTTTTCTTCTTCAGCACTCATTTTGTAAGTATGCTCTGCATCATCCGGGAACTGTCCCTGCCGGACTTCCTCGGTATATGCTTTAAAGGCATTGGTCAGATGTTCGCCAACATTGGCGTATTTCTTCACAAATTTCGGCGTAAAGTTATCATACATGCCAACCATGTCGGCATAGATCAGCAGCTGACCATGGGTGCCGGAACCGGCGCCAATACCCAGAATCGGAATACCGGCCCTGTCGGCAATGGCTTTGCCTACCGCCGTCGGCACACCTTCCACCAGAATACTGAAGGCACCGGCTGCTTCAACGGCTTTGGCCTCATTTACAATTTTCATTGCAGCCGACGCACTGCGGCCCTGGGCTTTGTAACCACCGATTTGGCCCATGAGCTGCGGGGTCAGGCCAATATGACCCATAACCAGGATGCCGGCCTGCTGGATAGCTCTAATCCGGCTGGCAATGAGCGGGCCGCCGCCCTCTAATTTGATGCAATCCACCAGCGCTTCTTTCACCAAACGACCGGCATTGGCTACAGCGTCTTCGTCGGATTTCTGGTAGGACATATACGGCATATCGCCGACAATAAAGGTATTGGGGGCGCCACGGCGTACTGCCTGACAATGACGGACCATATCATCCATTGTTACCGGGAAGGTGGTATCATAACCCAGGCACACCATCCCCAGCGAATCACCCACCAGGATCATATCAACTCCGGCTTTTTCCTGCATTTTAGCCGTAAGATAATCATATGCCGTCAAATATACAATCTTTTCTCCATTTTCCACCATTTGCGCAAATTCATTAATTGTCTTCTTTGCCATTTGCAGTAGCACCCCTTATCAAGAAATTAGTACAAGCGTTTCAAATCTTCATCATTCATCGTAAAGCAATGTTTTTCTTCCGGGAAGGTGCCGTCATCAATTTCCTTGCACCAGGTATCGAAAACATCTACCATTTGCTGTCCCATTTGCGCGTATTGCTTAACAAACTTAGGCACAAATTTATCAAAAATACCTACCAGATCATAGGCGTTCAGGTTGTGGCCATTGCAGTCCCCGCCGCCGCCAACGCTGATAGTTGCGCATTTTACCCGCTCGGTAATGAGTTTGCATAGCCCGGCAGGCATGCACTCCAGCACCATGGCAAAAACACCGGCGTTGTCAATGGCAATCGCATCCTGCAGCAGTTTTTCCGCAGCTTCCGAGCTTTTGCCCTGAACCTTAAACCCGCCCATCATGGCAGCAGTCTGCGGCGTTAAGCCGATATGACCCATTACCGGAATACCTGCATCAACAACGGCTTTTACGGTATTGGCAATTTTAAAGTCGCCTTCCATTTTTACACAATCGGCGCCAATTTTTAAGAGAGTGCCGGCATTGCGGATGGCCTCATCTTTATTTACCTGGTAGGACAAAAAGGGCATATCACCTACGACAAAAGTATTGGGAGCTCCCCGGCGAACCAGCTTTACATGATAGATCATATCTTCCATGTTTACCGGCACTGTGCCGTCATGTCCCTGAATAACCATTCCCAGCGAATCGCCGACCAGAATAAGTTCGGCAGCCGAACGGTCAACAATACCTGCCATCGGATAATCATATACTGTAATCATTTTGAACTTTTTGCCATTATGTTTTGTCGCAAGAATCTCAGGAATTGTAATTTTTGTTTTAGCCATTGTTATTTCCTCCCACAATTTTCTTTATTTACTACTTAAAGATTGCACCATCCATTGCTGACGATACCATCTTTGCATAACGGTCAAGATAACTGCCCTTAATTACATGGTCTTGCTTCATCGGCCTCCAGGCTGCTTTGCGGCGGGCCAGTTCTTCGTCACTGACATGCAGGTGAATACTGCCTTGGGGGATATCAATTTCAATCATATCACCTTCCTCGATCAAGGCTATCGGACCGCCTTCCGCCGCTTCCGGCGACACATGCCCGACAGCCGCCCCGGCAGTCGCTCCGGAGAAACGGCCGTCCGTAATCAGGGCCACTTCCTTGGATAAGCCCATACCCACAATGGCTGCCGTAGCGGTGAGCATCTCCCGCATACCTGGTCCGCCTTTCGGGCCTTCATATCTTACGACCACCACATCGCCTGGTTTGATTTGTCCGCCATAGATAGCGGCAACTGCCGGCTCTTCCTGGTTAAAGATCCTGGCCGGTCCTTTGTGGTGATACATTTCCGGCACAACAGCCGCACTTTTACATACCGACCCTTGAGGAGCCAGATTGCCATACAGCAATTGCAGCCCGCCTTTGGCTGAATAAGGATTATCCAGCGTCCTAATTACATTGCTGTTAATTACCTTAACCTCACTTACGTTCTCGGCAACTGTTTTTCCGGTTACAGTCAACGCCTCTTTATGAAGCAGGCCGTCTCTGCATAATTGCCCCATTAAGGCCGTTATTCCACCGGCATTATGGACATCTGCGGGATAATGACCATTATTGGCAGGCTTTATCTTCACCAGGTGCGGCACCTTTTGCGCCAGTTCGGTAAAACAATTGATATCAAAATCAATATCTGCCGTTTTTGCCAGTGCGGTCAAATGCAGAATAGTATTGGTAGAGCCGCCGATGGCCAGATCCACAGTGATTGTATTTTCAATGGCTTCTTTGGTCACAATTTGACGCGGCAAAATGGATTTGTGGTATAACTCCATAATTTTCATGCCTGTTTGTTTGGCCAATGCCAGCCGTCTGCCGGTACCGGCCAGACAGGTGGAACCAGGCAGACACATTCCCAGCGCCTCTGTAAGGAAATTCATTGTATTGGCAGTTCCCAGCAAATTACAGGCACCACAACCTGGCAGAGCATCTCTTTCCCGTCGGGACAACTCCTCACGGGTAATGATGCCTCTGGCCACATCTCCCTGCGCCGCCATCAAATCGGTATACCCTATTTCCTGTCCGTCAACACAGCCGGTAGCCATCGGCCCCCCGCTAATCATGATGGCCGGAATATTGAGGCGAACAGCCGCCATCAGCAGGCCTGGAGTTATTTTGTCACAATTAGTAATCAGCACCATAGCATCATATTGATGCCCGTTGACCATACATTCCACCGAATCACAAATCAATTCCCGGCTGGCCAGCGGATAATGCATGCCATAGTTGCCCTGGGCAATACCGTCGCACAGGCCGATCGTCGGAAACTCTATCGGTGTCCCGCCTGCGGCAATAATTCCTTCCTTAACAGCCTTAGCAATGCTATCCAGATGCACATGTCCCGGCATGGTCTCATTCTGAGTATTAACAACAGCGATCAACGGTTTATCCAGGTCTTCCGGTAAAAATCCCATAGAATAGTACAAAGCCCGGTGTGTTGCCCGTTCCAAGCCCCTTGTGGTAATATGACTTCTCATGTCATTGTTTCCTCCTTTTATTAGTCCTCTATATATTCCGCGTTACAGAATCTGACAGGCGCAGGCGGGTGGTGCAAATAGTTGACACGTTATATACATCTGTTCACACATGGGCCGGTAAACCTGCAGGTATGTCTTATGCTTATAATCTATTCCTGAAAAAAGCGGCTTTACCTTCTGAATTTTTTGACATTTCCATTAGGAATCTTGTCATCTTCGGGGGAAGCGAAAACAATATAACACCACAGCTTAGCCGCCGCTGACAACGGCAAAGGGCGCACCGCAAAACGTTTTAACAAACGCAATGCGGCACGCCCTTTTTGAGTCAGTAACCAGGAAAACAGATTGACCGGCATGCTTGAAGTGTGGCTGCCATTATCGGCAAATTGCAGCTGTTATTGGCGGCAATGCGATTTTAGCAGCGGCGCTTCCCGGCGAAACGCAATTAATAAGTCAATAGCCTGTTCCCACGGCACCGGCCGGCTCAATAAATAACCCTGGATATAATCACAACGGTACTTAAACAATTCTGCGGCCTGCTGTTCTGTTTCCACCCCTTCGGCAACAACAACCAAGCCCAGGCTATGTGCCATATGGATAATCGCGCCGGCGAACTGTGCATCGTCGGAGAGGATTTTGTCGATGAACGACTTGTCAATCTTAAGCTTTTTGACTGGCAGGTTTTTTAGATAGGTCAAAGACGAATAACCTACGCCAAAGTCATCCAGTGAAAGACGCACACCGTAAACCTTTAATTCCTGCAATTTGCGAATACTGTCTTCCATCGAATGAATCAGGACATTCTCCGTTACCTCCAGTTCCAGCTGACTGGGTTGAATAGCCGCAGTTTCAATGCTCCTGCGGACAAGTGAAACAAAATCCCTTGCCTCCAGCTGGCAGGGTGAAATGTTAACCGACACGCTTATTTGGCCCAGCCCCAAATCTGTCATAGTGCGGGCAAACTTGCAGGCTTCACGCAATACCCACCGTCCGAGCAGATGAATCAGATCGCTTTGCTCGGCCAGCTTAATAAACCGGTCAGGCGGCACTGCTCCATGTTCCGGGCTTGTCCAGCGCAATAACGCCTCAAAACTGATAATATCCCGGTCCGGCAGTGACACTATCGGCTGATAATGCAAAGCCAGTTCTCCCCGTTCTATTGCGTAGCGCAGATTATGCTGAATGGACATGTTTTCGCAAGCGTCCTGCTGCATGCTTTTTTTATAAAACCGCCAGGAATTCTTGCCGCTTTCCTTGGCAGCATACAGGGCGAGATCCGCCTTCTTAAACAAGTCTTCCGCCTTGTCACCGTCCTCCGGGTATAGTGCCACACCAATACTTGCCGAAACGCGGATACTTGTGCCGCAGAGTGTATAATCCCGCGTGAGCGCCTGCGAAATACGCTCGGTGATGGCGGCAATTTCCTGCCGGTCAGTCCTGTTAAGCAGCAATACGATAAACTCATCATCGCCAATCCGGGCCACTATATCAGCCGCTGCCGCTTCGTCGAAGATATAGGAGCCGGCTTTGATTATCACCTCATCGCCGCAGGTATAACCGAAAGTATCATTAATCAGTTTAAAATCGTCCAGGTCAATGAACAGCACCGCGCCTCCCGCCTGCCCCCGGCTTACCTTTTCGAGCTCCTCTGTCAGCCGTTCTTTAAGACTTGTCCGGTTTGGCAGCCCTGTCAAACTGTCGAAATAAATCAGTTGGCGCACCTGACTTTCCGCCACTTTTCGCTCCGCAATTTCTTTTTCAAAATACATAATCAGCATGCCCAGCGCCGCTGCCAGCGCCAGAATGGCCCCCAATAAATATCCCCAGGTTGCAAACCAGGCTACATCGCGCAAAAAGGGATAGTTCACTTTGTGCAACCCCCAGACAATGAAGGTGCAGCCGGCAATTATTTTCCCCGCGCCCGCAATAGGGTAGGTAAGCATGGTTCCGCCAACCCAGAGGTTGACCAACCCAAGAAATATAAAAATCGGCATATATAGCAGTGCGGCTGGCAGGGATAAGTAATTGCCCGTAACAATCCATAATCCCCCCACGATGGACAGCCCTATCCATACCCGCTTGCGCTCATGTCCCCCAAAAGCATCGGTTCCCCAGGCCAGAAAAATACCACTAAGAAGGGAAACAAACTGGTTCGCAGAAAAAAGATACGGCGTGGCCGGAGCAGAGACCAGCCCCAGCTCAGAAATAAGCCGGAGAACATACAACACCCAGCCTGCTGACCAAAGGCCGACAAAATTTTCCCGATATTGTTGGTAAAGGTATAGGTTGACTGCTAAAAGAACGCTGGTAGTTGCCAGCGTGACAGATACGCTGAAAAAGATCTGTTCTATGATATCCCAACTCCGTTCCGCCGGAGGCTTAACCAGTGTTCTCCAGGTTATAACCGGTATAGCACTCCCGTATTGCCGTTAGCAGCCGATACCGCCGGTTGTGGAAGGCGGCACCCAGCCCGTTCAGGTGAGACTCACACACGAAACTTGACCACCGCTGTCTGGAGCTCCTGCGCAAGTTTTGCTAAGGCTTCACTGGAGGTTGCGATTTCTTCCATGGAAGCCAGCTGCTCTTCGGCAGCTGCCGAGACGCCCTGGGCTTCACCCGCTGATTTCCTGCTGAGTTCATCAATCTTTTTGACCGCTCCTACGATATGCTGACTGCCGGCTGCCGTCTGCTGAATGGCGGCCGAGATATCTCTTACCTGGGCAGACACTTGCAGCACCAAATCAGCAATTTCACTGAAAGCACCGCCGGCAGTATTGACCACTTCGGCCCCGGTCTTGACTTCCCGGGTACCGTCATTCATGGCCACCACGGCCTTCGCAGTATCTCCCTGGATTTCCCCGATTAAGGCGGCAATCTTTTTAGCTGCCTCCTGAGATTGTTCGGCAAGTTTTCGTACTTCCTCCGCCACGACAGCAAAGCCGCGGCCTTGTTCGCCGGCGCGGGCTGCTTCGATGGCGGCGTTCAGCGCCAGTAAATTTGTCTGACCGGCAATGCCGGAGATGGTATCCACGATCTGGCCAATTTCCTTGGACCTTTCACCCAGTTTAGCCACTACCGCTGCCGAGGTGTTGACAGTATCCTCAATCCGGGCCATCTGGCTGACCGCTTTGTCCACAGCCTCGCCGCCGTTTTTGGCTTTATCCGCCGCTTGGGACGATTGAGCGGCAACCTGATTAGCACTTGCGGCCATTTGCTGGACACCTGCCGTCATTTGCTGAATCACGGCAGAAGTTTCGTCAGTTGCAGCCATTTGTTCATTGGCGCCGGCGGCCACCTCGGTGATGGAAACAGCAATCTGATTAGCCGCCTGAGCAGACTGCTCCGAACTGGCGGTCAGCTCCTCCGACGAGGCGGCTACCTGCTCGACATTGGCGTTAATGTGCTTGATAAGTGTTTTAAGCTCTATAACCATCGTATTAAAGGCTGACGCCAGTTGGCCAATCTCATCCTGACTTGCCACCCTTACCTGCTGCGTCAAATCTCCGCTTGCCACCTGCTGGGCCACGGCCGCCAACTGGTTGACCGGACGGGAGATGCTGCGGGCGGCAAAGATGCCGATGCCAATGCCCAAAACGGCACTTAACAAACCTGCGGTCAGGGAAGCCCTGGCACTGTTGTCGACGGCGGTTACCGATTGGTCCATAGACTTATTAATCTGCTCCCGCCGCAAATCCATATATTCCTTTGCTTTATCCCGCAATTGCCGTCCTATATCTGTAAGCTCGCCGTTCATTACCGCAAGAGACTCCTGCTCTTTGCCTGCCTGCTTTAAGGGAATGACTACTTTTTCGGCGACCTCTGAGTACTTGGCGTCCAGCGCCAATAATTCACTTACAATTTTTTTGCCTTCTGCCGTACGTGCGGCAGCCAACAGCTCTTTTTCAAGCTTTTCGCTTTCTGCCGTCACTCGCCGAAAATTATTAAGCGACACCGAATCCCCGGATATAAGATAGCCACGGAGTGAAGCAAACTTGTTTTCTATGCCTCTGGCAATCTCCGCAGTTTGTATTAATCGTGGGATGTCTTCCCCGCCGGTTTTAGTGATTAACTCTCCGGCAATATTGACATTGTACATTACAAAACCGAAACCAATCGCTCCTACGATTACCACCAGCATGAAGTAAGCAATCATTTTACTTAGCAAATTCATCTTCAAAAATATGTGCCTCCTTTTCTTCTTCCTGAGTTGCTCCATACAGATAACAGCCGCAAACCATGTGCGAAATAATGTAACATAATTAGTTTATGTTACATCTTTTTCCGGTTGTCCAGTATGGCATTAAACAAACGAATACCTCATATCCATTGCCCTATGATGAGCTGATGGGATATGAGGTATTCATGGTACGGCGGCAGGCTATGCAGCTGATTAGGTAAACTCTTACGCAATGTTACAAGGTATTTCCCGCTTTTCGCCATAACATATTAAATTGGTACATATATTAACAATCAGGATGTGATTAGTATGGAATGCGTTGAACCAATCCGTAGTAAAGAACAAATTAATGCCATTAAATGTTATCTGAGAAACCATAATTTGCGTAATTATTTACTGTTTGTTTTAGGTATTAACAGCGGTTTGAGAATTTCAGACTTATTATCGCTTACCATCGAGGATGTAAAAGAAGTAGATCGCATCATTCTGCGTGAAAAGAAAACCGGTAAACCAAAAGATTTCCCGCTTTCAGATACATGTAAGGATGCTATTCAAGAATATTTTACGAATACTAAAATTGATAGTAACTGGCTGTTTAAAAGCAAAAAAGGGGATCGGGCGATTACTCGGATACAAGCTTACAGAGTAATTAATAAAGCAGCACGTATGACCGGTATTACAGAGGCGATTGGCACACATACCTTGCGCAAAACATTTGGTTATTGGGCCTATAAAAATGGTGCAGATATAACTCAAATTCAAAAACTGCTTAATCATTCCACCCCTGCTATAACATTAGCTTATATAGGAATTACGAAAGATAGTTTAGATAATATTTATAAAAACTTAAATCTATAACCCAAAACTTTATTGCTGGGAAACAATCTTGTCGAAAGAGGAGGAAATTGCAATAAATGGTTGAATCTAGTATTATTAGTCCTTATGCAATTGTGTAACATAAACTAATTATGTTACATTATTTCTAATTTTATACTCAAAACAATGAGCCTGTAAAACAATTTGTTTTTTTGCTTTTTTCGGAAAAATTCAATTTACCGTGCGAAAAATCTCAAAACTGCCGTAACTGTATAACATATCTAGAAAAACTGTAAAGAAAAAGGTGTTTACCGAGGCGCGGCCTCATACCCACCTTTTGTTAGAATAAATAAGAAGGACAGAGCTTGTGCTAAGCTCTGTCCTTCTTCTATTGATAACCATGGTTGTCTGCAATCATACCGGCTTTACCGGAGCTGTTCGGGACTCACTTCCGATGAGCCCGAAAAAAGCAGGGAGATAATATATCCCAATACCGCGCCGGCGACAGCCGGTATCAGCCAGCCAAGACTAATGTCAAACAACGGCAGATAGCTGCTAAAAGACTTGGTAACAAAACCTAGCGAAATGTTAGCCGCCTTTAATCCGTCCACAAGACTAACAATCGCAGTCAAAAGCATGCTATAACGATAAACCTCTGTCCGTCCGCCAAACAGCGGGTCCAGGAATACCAGGAAAATCAATACAATTACCAAAGGATAAATGCCAATCAATACCGGTACAGAAAATGCAATGAGCTGCGTTAAGCCAACATTAGAAATCACCAGACTAAAGATCGACAGTATATATACCAGGTTCTGGTACGTAAGACGCGGGAAAAATCTGGTGAAAAAGGTGGCACAGGCAGATACCAGACCAATACTGGTTGTTAAACAGGCAAAAATTATCGCCAATCCTAAAATCAAATTGCCGGCTGAGCCATAATAGATATTAGCTGCCTTGGACAAAATTATGCCGCCATTCTCTGCTTGCCCGATGGTCCCCACACTGGCGGCGCCAAGATAGGCCAAAGATACATAGATGGCCCCCAGGAAAAATGCAGCAATTAAACCGGAACCGGTGCATACTTTGGCAATCTCTTTAGCGTTCCTGACACCCTTGCTCTTAATAGCATTCACAACAATAATCGCAAAGACAATCGAGGCCAGCGTGTCCATGGTTAAATAGCCTTCCTGAAAGCCTTTGGCGAAAGCATGGCTTTGGTACTCTCCCAGCGGCGCCAGGAGGTCCCCCATAGGGTTGATGAAGGCTTGCCCCACCAGGAAAACCAGCATAATTAACAGCGCCGGGGTTAATATCTTGCCAACCCTGTCGACAATCTTGCTGGGATTTAGCGCCAGCCAGCAGGTAACCGCGAAGAAAATAACGGAATAGATAAGCAGGCTCAGGCCATCGCTGCCCATAGTTCCTGCCACAAACGGCTTAACGCCAACTTCATATGACACCGCACCTGTACGGGGAATAGCAAATAAAGGGCCAATGGTCAGATAGGTGCTCACCATTAAAGCAGTGGCAAAAAGCGGGTGAACCCTCTTGGCCAAATCCCCTGCATCATTGCTGCCGGACAAACCGATGGCCAAAACCCCTAATAAGGGAAGGCCGACACCGGTAGTCAAAAAGCCAAAAATGGCAACCCAGACATTCTCGCCTGCCGCTTGTCCCAAAGCCGGCGGGAAAATCAGATTCCCGGCACCAAAGAAGAGCGAAAACAACATTAAGCCAATCGCCAATGTATCTTGGAACGATAGTTTCTTTACTTCCAACAATATGTCCTCCTTAAGAGTAGTCCGCCAAGCCCAAATCCACAGTGTTCTTATCGCGAGATTTCCCGCCCAGCTTCGTTGTCGTCGCCTTACATATGTCCGATATGCGCGGCTCCTCCGCCTTGCTGGACGAAAAATCTCGCGCAATTCATCCTATGGCTTTAGACTTGGCGGACTACTCGTACTTATACTGTTACAGTATATTACATGTTTACATTTAAATCAATCTTATGTCTTCTTGTTGTATTCATAATTCATTACCTAAAATACCAGCTATAAAAAAATAAAACCAGTTCTCCTTCGTGACAAGGAGATAGCTGGTTTCTTGCTTACCGCCTATTGATACTGCCATTTGCACAGCTTTCTTTCCAGATAATCAATGGTGCTAAACAACGTCAGCCCAA
>POVV01000910.1_pt1 | contig 13861 bp, 12 predicted proteins | sample 1560271 | NCBI WGS metagenome assembly POVV01 (sample SAMN08337232, study PRJNA429181) | Bioreactor metagenome, whole genome shotgun sequencing project. | biome: cows' rumen and soil; feature: anaerobic; isolation source: anaerobic chemostat enrichment culture, galacturonate as sole carbon... | reverse complement strand
GGGCGCTTGAGCTAGGTCGCCCGATGCTGCGCAGTACCAATACCGGCGTAACAGGCGCGATTGATGCTCAGGGTGAAGTTATTGCAAAACTCCCACAGTTCAAACGTGAAGTCTTAAACGTTAAGGTTACACCAACCACCGGAATGACCCCTTATGCAACCATGGGTGCATTACCTATGTGGTTAATTACCCTAATATTGGTCGCCAGCGCTTTGTTCTTTTCCCGCAAAAATAACAAATAACCTTTCCGTGATTAACCCTCTGACCATCAGAGGGTTAATTTTCAGCAGAATAGGCATCATCACTGAGTAGCCTTTTAGCCCGTATTGTAAATCCATTATTAATATGTAACGTCAGAGTCGATATCGGTAGATCATCTATCAGCCGCCAGCCAGCATTCCCCTCATTAATCCCTGTGACACTTTGTTTAAAGTAGCCTCGTCTAATACTTATATTCATTTAAACAACTATTTAACATATCAGAGACTTGGCACGTACCTTGCTAGATATTTAGTGAGGCGGACAAAAATAGACAGATATTCCTGAAATTTCTGACCGTTAAAGATAAGACGCACTTTCCAAGTGCAAAGTCGCACCAAAAAGGGGCGGAGATGTGAAACCGCTCACTAATGGTGCAAATTGTAGGTAATCAAAGTGTTGAATATTTTACATATGCACAGCATTAATCTACATTTTAATTACATCATTAGCGGCAAAAGGCGCTGGCTAATGGGAAATAACGCTGTCACAACATTATATTGATAACAATGAAGGAGTAAGTCATGCAATTACGCAAGTTGGTACTACCGTTAGTTTTAATGGGTCTGACAAGTACTGCGCTTCATGCTGAAGATCTGAATGGTACCTTAAAGAAAATAAAAGATAGCGGCGTGATCACTGTCGGTCACAGAGAATCTTCAGTTCCTTTCTCCTACTATGATAATCAACAGAACGTTGTCGGTTACTCACAAGATTACTCAAATCTGATCGTTGATGCGGTTAAAAAGAAGCTCGATATGCCTAACCTTCAGGTTAAGTTAATCCCAATCACCTCGCAAAACCGTATCCCGCTATTACAAAACGGTAGCTTCGATTTTGAGTGTGGTTCAACCACTAACAACGTTGAGCGCCAAAAGCAGGCTGATTTCTCGAATACCATTTTTGTTGTTGGTACTCGCCTGTTAGTTAAAAAGGGATCTGATATTAAAGATTTCCCTGATCTAAAAGGTAAAAACGTCGTTGTGACCTCAGGAACCACTTCAGAAGCGTTACTGAATAAGCTAAACGACAGCGAAAAGATGGAAATGCGTATCATCAGTGCTAAAGACCACGGTGATTCCTTCCGTACCGTTGAAAGCGGCCGTGCTAGCGCATTTATGATCGACGATGCTCTGTTAGCTGGTGAAAGAGCTAAATCCAAAAAACCTGATGACTGGGTTATCGTAGGTACCCCTAAATCCTTTGAAGCTTATGGCTGTATGTTACGTAAAGACGACGCTCAGTTTAAAGCCTTACTGGATCAAACTATCGCCACCGCTCAAACTACCGGAGTGGCAGAAAAATCTTATGACAAATGGTTCAAACAGCCTATTCCACCAAAAGGTCTGAATATGAACTTTGATCTTTCTGATGATATGAAAAAACTGTTTAAAGCACCTAACGATAAAGCCCTGAACTAGCAGAGTTACATCGCATTATAGGCTCTAGAGATTAGCGACCCTTACCTCTGTTTGAGGTAAAGGTCTGCTAATAAAAAGAAAAAATAAGGGCTAAGTTATGTTTGGAAACTGGAACTGGGGAATATTCTTAGAGCAGGCCCCGTTTGGAAATACTACTTATCTGGGATGGCTTTGGGCTGGCGCTCAAGTCACTGTAGCACTGTCCGTTTGCGCATGGATTATTGCGTTTGTACTGGGATCGCTGTTCGGCATTTTGCGTACCGTTCCTAACCGCTTCCTTTCAGCAATAGGAACCCTATACGTCGCCTTATTTCGCAACGTTCCGCTAATTGTACAATTTTTTATCTGGTATTTATTGGTACCCGAATTATTACCGACCTCAATTGGTGACTGGTTTAAAGGTGATTTAGACCCAAATGTACAGTTTTTCGTGACTTCCATTTGTTGTCTGGGCGTGTTTACCGGAGCCCGTGTTTGTGAGCAGGTAAGAACGGGGATTCAGTCCTTACCTCGTGGCCAAAAGAGTGCAGCACTGGCGCTGGGGTTAACTTTACCGCAGGCTTATCGCCACGTTATGTTGCCTAATGCCTATCGCATTATTATCCCGCCGTTGACCTCTGAAATGCTAAATATGGTGAAGAACTCCGCCGTTGCATCAACCATTGGTCTGATTGAACTTTCAGCACAAGCCAGCAAGCTGCTGGACTACTCCGGCTACGCCTACGAATCATTCTTGGCCATTACCATCGCTTACGTCATTATCAATATTGTGGTAATGCGACTGATGAAACTGGTTGAGAAGAAGACACGTCTGCCCGGTACATTTGGAGGATAATGATGCTTGAATTTGATTGGAGTACGATAATTCCGAGCATGCCTTACCTTCTTGAGGGTATGTGGGTTACGTTAAAAATAGCCAGTTTCGCTATCGTATTTGGTATTCTTTGGGGAACGGCTCTGGCGATTTTCCGTCTCGCACCCCCACCGTTTGGCTGGATCAGGGTTATCGCCGCGGCATATGTCAATACATTCCGTTCGGTACCCTTGGTCATGGTATTACTCTGGTTCTACCTGATTGTTCCTCAGATTTTACAAAAATTTCTGGGACTGTCACCACAGACGGATATTCGCTTTATCTCTGCCGTTATCGCCTTCTCACTGTTTGAGGCCGCCTATTACTCGGAAATTATCCGTGCCGGTTTACAGAGCGTTTCAAAAGGCCAAAACTCAGCGGCCCTTGCTTTAGGTATGACACCATGGCAATCCATGAAGCTGATTATTCTACCGCAGGCATTTAAAGCGATGACCCCGCTGCTGTTGACTCAGGGTATCATCCTGTTCCAGGATACGGCGTTGGTTTATGTTATCGGTCTGGCAGACTTCTTCCGTAGTGCAACTAACGTTGGTAAAAACTACGGTACCGAAACAGAGATGGTGTTATTCGCCGGTTTCGTCTACTTTGTCATTTGTCTATCAGCTTCACTACTTGTAACTTATTTAAAGAAAAGGACAGTTTGATGATTTCCTTAAAACATGTTTCTAAATGGTATGACCGTTTTCAGGTGTTGTCAGATTGCACAACTGAAGTAAAAAAGGGCGAGGTTGTTGTGGTATGCGGCCCTTCCGGTTCAGGTAAATCTACGCTGATTAAAACGGTAAATGGTCTCGAACCTATTCAGGAAGGCACTATTTTAGTCGATGGTATTGCCGTTAATGATCCAAAAACCAACTTAGCTCAGCTTCGTGCCCGAGTCGGAATGGTATTCCAACACTTCGAACTATTTCCTCATCTGTCAATCATTGAGAACTTAACGCTGGCACAGGTAAAAGTACTCAACCGCAGCAAGTCAGAAGCGGAAAAGAAAGGCTTAGCCTTGCTAGAGCGCGTTGGCCTTTCCAGCCACGCTCATAAGTTTCCAAGCCAGCTTTCTGGTGGTCAGCAGCAGCGTGTTGCTATTGCCCGAGCCTTATGTATGGACCCGATTGCAATGCTGTTTGATGAGCCAACCTCAGCGCTTGACCCGGAAATGATCAACGAAGTTCTCGACGTTATGGTTGAGCTGGCTTATGAAGGCATGACCATGATGGTTGTAACGCACGAAATGGGCTTTGCCAAAAAAGTAGCACACCGGATTCTGTTTATGGATGAAGGTAAAATCGTTGAAGATACTAAGAAAGACGATTTCTTTAATAACCCACAGTCCGATCGGGCAAAAGATTTCTTGGCTAAAATTCTTCACTAAAATCCAGACAGGTTCCGTCTCAGCGGCGGAACCTGTTTATCCGTACTAAAATCAACCGCACAGAATGCCCCTCCTATTTTTCTCGCTTTGGTAGACTCCCGTCACACCGTTTCACTCCCTTTATCTATTGGTCAATAGTCATACTGTTATGCAAACTGAGCTACAAACCCTTCTTCGGGCAATCAAACAATTCTTAATCTATTCTCTCGCGGCGTCAGTCGCCATTGGCATGCTGTGCTTAGACGTCACGTTAACCGGTAATCAGTTCGGCGAATACTCTGGCGTACAAATCACTCAGGAACTGATGTTGCTGAGCGTAATAATATTATTTTCCATTCTGGCAATAAAAAGGCCTGAAATCCGCCAGTCGAGCATTCTGATTGCCGGATTCTTCGGATGTATGTTTATTCGCGAACTCGACAGCTTTTTCGATCTGATTAGCCACGGTTTCTGGATTTATCCGGCACTTGCCATCACGGCAGTCTGTCTTATTATGGTTTCATTCAATATCAGACAAACCCTGAAGCAGCTTGCAGAGTACACTCGCTCCCCCAGCTATGGCTTCATGATCGCAGGGCTGGTCTGTATTCTGGTATTTTCACGCCTGTTCGGTATGAAATATATTTGGTACGGATTGGATCCTGAACACTCTAAATACCTTCTATACCACATTAAAAGTGCCGTTGAAGAAGGTACTGAATTATTTGGCTACTCCTTCTGCTTTATCTCAGCCTTCTACTATCGTAGTGAAATCGGCAAAAAATAATTTTTCTGCCGCTGCGAAAGACAATAAATAACCAATAACTTCATTTTTATAATGATTATTTAGTATAAAAACGCATTCCATGGCTTTAGAGTATTGTTGCGGCTAGCGCTTATCGGCTATCCTATGGGGATCTATTTCCCATATGCAGATAACGGCTGTTGTTGCCGACTCTGGTAGCTTCATATAGCCATATTTATAAACAGAAGGACGATACGTCGCCATGCAAGAGCAATACCGCCCGGAAGATATCGAATCTCACGTACAGAGCCACTGGCAAGAAAAACAAACCTTTCAGGTCACTGAAGATCCGAGCAAGGAAAAGTATTACTGCCTTTCCATGCTGCCTTATCCTTCAGGGCGACTCCACATGGGCCACGTTCGTAACTACACCATCGGTGACGTTATCTCCCGTTATCAGCGCATGCAGGGCAAAAACGTATTACAACCTATCGGATGGGATGCCTTCGGCTTACCTGCTGAAGGTGCTGCGGTAAAAAATAATACTGCACCGGCTCCGTGGACCTATGAAAATATCGAGTACATGAAAAACCAGCTCAAATTATTGGGTTTTGGTTATGACTGGAGCCGTGAATTTGCCACCTGCGATCCTGATTACTATCGTTGGGAACAGTGGTTCTTTACCAAGCTGTATGAAAAAGGTTTGGTCTATAAAAAGACATCTGCGGTTAACTGGTGTCCTAACGACCAGACCGTATTAGCAAATGAACAAGTGATTGAAGGCTGTTGCTGGCGCTGTGATACGCCGATTGAGCGTAAAGAAATTCCACAGTGGTTTATCAAAATCACCGCCTATGCCGATCAATTGCTCAACGATTTAGATACGCTGGAAAGCTGGCCTGAGCAGGTTAAGACCATGCAGCGTAACTGGATTGGCCGTTCTGAAGGCGTCGAAATTAAGTTTTCTATCGACGGTTCTGATGACTCATTGTCGGTCTATACCACTCGCCCGGATACCTTTATGGGTGTGACCTATGTGGCTATTGCCGCGGGTCATCCGTTGGCTGCACAGGCGGCGGTAAACAATCCTGTATTAAGTGATTTTATCGACGAATGCCGTAATACCAAAGTTGCCGAAGCCGAAATGGCCACCATGGAGAAGAAAGGCGTTGCCACCGGTATGTACGCGATTCACCCACTAAGCGGCGAAAAAGTCGCTATCTGGGTCGCTAACTTTGTGCTGATGGAATACGGCACGGGTGCGGTTATGGCCGTTCCGGGTCATGATCAACGTGACTGGGAATTCGCCACTAAATATAATTTGCCAATTAAGCCGGTTATTCTTGCTGCTGATGGCTCACAACCTGAGATTCATCAGCAGGCGATGACTGAAAAAGGCGTGCTGTTTAACTCTGGCGAGTTTGACGGTCTCGATTATGAAGCCGGTTTCAATGCTATCGCTGACAAGCTAGTGGCACTCAATTTGGGTGAGCGTAAAGTTAACTATCGCCTGCGTGACTGGGGTGTTTCACGCCAGCGTTACTGGGGTGCTCCGATTCCAATGATGACACTGGAAGACGGTACTGTTGTTCCGACGCCAGAGGATCAACTGCCAGTCATTCTGCCTGAAGATGTCCATATGAACGGCATCACTAGCCCGATTAAAGCAGACCCTGAGTGGGCTAAAGCAACCTATAACGGCCAACCAGCCCTGCGAGAAACGGATACCTTCGATACCTTTATGGAATCGTCTTGGTACTACGCCCGCTACACTTGCCCACAGTATGACAAAGGCATGCTGGATCCGGCGGCGGCTAACTACTGGCTGCCGGTCGACCAGTATGTGGGGGGTATTGAACATGCCATCATGCACCTGATGTACTTCCGTTTCTTCCATAAGCTGATGCGTGACGCAGGCCTGGTTAATTCTGATGAACCCGCGAAACGCTTACTGTGTCAGGGTATGGTATTAGCCGATGCTTTCTACTACACCGCTGATAATAACGAACGTATCTGGATTTCACCAAACGACGTTATTACCGAACGTGATGATAAAAATCGCATCATTAAAGCCTTCGATCAAACCGGCCGTGAACTGGTTTACTGCGGCATGATTAAAATGTCGAAGTCGAAGAACAACGGTATTGACCCGCAAGAAATTGTCGAGAAATACGGTGCTGATACCGTTCGCCTGTTTATGATGTTTGCCTCACCGGCTGAAATGACGCTCGAGTGGCAAGAGTCCGGTGTTGAAGGCGCTAACCGATTCCTTAAGCGCGTATGGCGTTTAGCCTATGACCACGTATCTAAAGGCACTACTCAGCCATTAGACGTAGCCAGCCTGAATGAAGAACAGAAGTCACTGCGTCGTGACCTGCATAAAACCATCGCCAAAGTGAATGATGATATCGGACGTCGCCAAATCTTTAATACCGCTATTGCGGCCGTTATGGAGTTAATGAATAAATTAACCCGTGCGCCACAGGAGTCTGAACAAGATCGCGCTCTGATGCAGGAAGCACTATTGGCCATCGTTCGTTTGCTTTATCCGTTCACACCGCATATTTGCTTTGAGCTGTGGAGTTCGCTCAACGGCCAAGGCGATATCGATTTAGCCCCATGGCCGGTAGCCGATGAGGCTGCGATGGTTGAAGATGCTAAGCTGGTTGTTGTTCAGGTTAATGGTAAAGTCAGAGCAAAAATTACCGTTCCTGCTGATATTACCGAAGAGCAAGTCAAAGCTCTGGCTACTCAGGAAGCGCAGATTGCTAAGTACCTGGATGGTGTCACTATCCGTAAAGCTATCTATGTACCCGGAAAACTTTTGAATCTGGTTGTAGGTTAAGCCAAGGAGCATATGTGCGACATCCTATAATAACGGCAATTCTTGCGCTGGCAGTCTTAGTGACTGCCGGATGCGGTTTTAATTTACGCGGTACCACCAGCGTACCTGAAGGATTGCAAACCTTAATTCTGGACAGTTCCGATCCCTACGGGCCATTTACCCGGACGGTTCGCAGCCAGTTACGTCAAAGCGGCGTCACTATTGCTGATGACGCTGCCCGTCAGGATATTCCATCCCTGCGGTTATCTGGTGAAAGTAGCACTCAAGATACGGTTTCGATATTCCAAAACGGAATCACGGCCGAATACCAAATGGTGATGGAAGCCCATGCTCAGGTGATGATTCCGGGCCAAGGCATCTACCCTATCAGCGCTAAAGTTTTCCGCTCATTCTTTGATAACCCGTTAACCGCGTTAGCAAAAGATGCCGAGCAGGATATGATCCGTCAGGAAATGCGTGAACAGCTAGCCCAGCAGTTAGTACGTAAGCTAATTGTGGTTCAGGCAACGGAAAAACCGATGTCAGATGCAGAGCTTAAAGAGGCCAGCGAACCCAAAACTGGCGGTCAAATCACTCGATGATTCGACTCTACCCAGAACAGCTTAATGCGCAACTCCAGGAGGGGTTGCGTAGTTGTTATCATCTTTATGGCAATGAACCGCTGTTACTGGAAGAAAGCCAAGATGCCATCCGGCATTTAGCCTCTCAGCAAGGATTCAGTGAAGTTTTTGCTTTTGAACTCAATCAGCAAACCGATTGGGACGTTATTTTTAGTGAATGTCAGGCTCTTAGCCTTTTCTCTAGCCGAAAAATATTTATTCTTCAGTTTCCCGAAAACGGTATTAATGCCGCTCTCGCAGAACAACTTACCAAGCTCAGCACCCTACTGAACCCTGATATCTTGCTAATTTTGCGCGGCCCAAGGCCGACTAAAGCGCAAGAGAACAGCGAATGGTTTAAAGCGCTAAGTAATAACAGCGTGTATGTCAGTTGCTTAACCCCGGAACAGGCCCACTTACCCCGTTGGGTAGCTCAACGTGCCAAATCGCTGAAGCTGGTTATTGATGACGCTGCCATACAGTTAATGTGTTACTGCTATGAAGGTAACCTGCTGGCGCTGTCTCAGGCACTTGAACGCTTATCGCTCCTCTATCCGGATGGCAAACTGACCCTGCCCCGGGTTGAACATGCGGTGAATGATGCGGCCCATTTCACGCCATACCACTGGCTTGACGCCATTATGGCCGGTAAAACTAAGCGGGCTCTTCATATTCTTCATCAGCTCAGGCTGGAAGATACTGAATCATTGATTCTGATACGTACGTTACAGCGAGAACTGCTTCAGTTGTTACATTTACAACGTCAAATGCAACAAACGCCGCTAAGAACACTATTCGATCGGCAAAAGGTATGGCAAAATCGGCGCCCTTTGTTAACCCAAGCATTACAACGTTTGACGGCATCTCAACTTACCCAAGCCGTTGCGCTACTGACTCAGCTTGAACTAACAATTAAGCAAGACTTCGGCCAGTCAATCTGGGATGGTTTAGAAAGTCTTATGATGCTGCTTTGCGGCAAACCGTTACCAGAGGCGCGTTTAGATGTCTGATGGGTTTAAAAACAATCGGGCTATCCATGCCTTTTTTGGTGGTACCTTTGATCCTATTCACTATGGCCACCTACGACCGGTTGAAGCCCTCGCTCAAGAAGTCGGCCTCCAGCGTATTACGCTGCTGCCCAATCACGTTCCTCCTCATCGTCCGCAGCCCGAAGCCAATGCGCAACAGCGGTTGCATATGGTTGAGCTTGCGATAGAAAATAATCCATTATTATCCGTCGATGAAAGAGAGCTTCACCGCACAACCCCCTCTTATACCATTGATACTCTGGAAGAGCTTCGTACTGAACGTGGAGCAGAAAGGCCAATGGCCTTTATTATTGGCCAAGATTCGCTGCTGACGCTGCATTACTGGCATCGCTGGCAATCGCTGCTGGACTATTGCCATCTATTGGTCTGTGGCCGTTCAGGCTACGCTGACAGGCTGGATACGCCTGAGTTAGAACGCTGGCTGGAACAACACCGCACAACCGATGTCAATGCGCTAAAACAACAGCCTAACGGACTGATTTATCTGGCTCATACTCCATTGCTGGATATTTCAGCAACGGATATCCGTCAGCGTAAACGTAACGGAATTAACTGCGACGATCTCTTGCCTGAAAATGTACAACGCTATATTGAACAGCAAGGTTTGTATCTTTAAAGGCTGAAATAAGGCAACTTGATGACATCGGGGCTTTAACTAACTATCATCGGCTATCGTGTCTGAATTTGCTTTCCCGCAGTATGACCTCAAAATCCACGTCGTTGACTTAACGTCGTTATAAAAAACACAAATGAAACTTTCTAACCCTTTAAGCATCAGAGTTAATGCCATTAACCTCAGAGTTCGTGATATCATCGCTGGCTGCAAAACGTTAATCAGAAGCACCATCGGTAATCTATACCATGCCGGCAGCGCAATAATGAGTAAATAATAAATTATTGTATTCTGATAACCACAATAGACTGATATTAAACATTTAATTAAGGGTGAACCTTTGTACGGAAAAGAACTCCAAGCATTTGTTATTGATAAACTAGAAGATCGTAAGGGTCAGGACATTATTGCTATCGATGTGAGTAAAACATCCAGCATTACTGACTGTATGATTATCTGTACCGGCACATCGAGCCGCCATGTCGTCTCTATAGCCGATCACGTTGTTCAATCTGCCCGTCAGGCCGGAATGATGCCTTTAGGCGTTGAAGGTGAAGGCGTTGGTGATTGGGTTGTTGTTGACCTCGACGATGTTATCGTCCACGTATTACAGGCCGATAGCCGCCAGTTATATGAACTCGAAAAGCTCTGGAGCTAATGAGTGAAACTGCAGCTAATCGCAGTCGGAACAAAAATGCCCGATTGGGTTCAAACCGGATTTACCGAGTACATGCGCCGTTTTCCTAAAGATATGCCTTTTGAGCTGGTAGAAATACCGGCAGGAAAACGGGGTAAGAATGCCGATATAAAGCGAATTCTGGAAAAAGAAGGCGAACTGATGTTAGCCGCTATCGGCAAAGGAAACCGGATTGTCACGTTAGACATCCCCGGCAAGCCTTGGGAAACCCCGGTGTTGGCCCAACAGTTAGAAATCTGGAAACAAGATGGGCGTGATGTCAGCTTGCTGATTGGTGGACCGGAAGGCCTAGCACCCGCGTGCAAAAGTGCAGCGGAACAAAGCTGGTCCCTTTCACCGCTTACGTTACCTCATCCATTAGTACGTGTATTAGTAGCGGAAAGCCTCTATCGCGCATGGAGCATCACTACAAATCATCCGTATCATCGTGAATAGTAATTGAATGAAATAGCCTCTGGATGAAAAAAGAACGCAACGCCTTCCGTGATCACACGGCAGAATCAGCCCTGTTTATACGCCGTGCACTGGTTGCAATTATCGGCGTACTCATACTTATCGCTATTTTAATTGCTAATCTCTACAACATTCAGATCAAACGCTTTGAAGATTACCAGACACGATCGAATGATAACCGGATAAAACTGGTTCCTATTGCCCCTTCCAGAGGCCTGATCTATGACCGTAACGGCGTAGCTCTGGCTGAGAACCGGACCATTTATCAGCTTGAGCTGGTGCCTGAAAAAGTCAGCGACCTGAAAGATAAAATCGAACAGCTTCGTACCGTTGTCGATCTTAATGATGATGATATTGCTAACTTTACTAAAGAGCGTAAAAATTCCCGCCGCTTTACGCCCATCGCCTTAAAAACAACGCTGACTGAATTACAGATCGCTCAGTTTGCCGTGAATCAATACCGTTTCCCCGGCATTGAAATTAAAGGGTATCAACGCCGCTATTATCCTTATGGCGCAGCCCTGACTCACGTTGTCGGCTATGTTTCTAAAATTAATACCCAAGACTTAGAGCGTTTGGCTGCCGCAGATTTATTGCAGGATTATTCAGCAACGCACGACATCGGCAAGCAAGGTATTGAAAAATACTATGAAGAAGTATTACACGGTAAGCCCGGCTATGAAGAAGTTGAAGTTAACAGCCGCGGTCGCGTGATCCGCCAGCTCAACGAGCAACCGCCTCAGGCAGGCAAAGATATCTATCTGACGATTGATTTAAATCTGCAGAAATACATCGGCGAACTACTGGGCAGCCGCAGGGCTGCAGTGGTTGTCAGCGATCCTCGGGACGGCGGTATTTTGGCCATGGTTTCCAGCCCGAGCTATAACCCTAATATGTTTGTTGACGGCATTGGCTACGCGGAATATCAACGACTGTTAAACGATCCGGACCGCCCGCTGATTAACCGGGCAACTCAGGGCACCTATCCTCCGGCATCCACCGTAAAACCGTATATTGCCGTTGCTGCATTATCCGATGGTGTTATTACCCCTAAAACCACGCTGTTTGATCCGGGGTGGTGGCAACTGCCAAATACCGATAAACGCTACCGCGACTGGAAGCGCTCCGGCCACGGCCAGCTTAACGTTACCCGTTCACTTGAAGAGTCGGCCGATACCTTTTTCTATCAGGTGGCCTATGACATGGGTATCGATAAGCTATCCAGTTGGATGAGGCGCTTTGGCTACGGCGAATACAGCGGCATCGATATTTCAGAAGAGTATCCGGGCATTATGCCTACCCGCGAATGGAAAATGAAACGCCATAAAAAGCAGTGGTATCAGGGCGATACCATCCCAGTCGGCATCGGCCAGGGATACTGGACGGCAACGCCAATTCAAATGTCAAAAGCCTTGGTTACCCTGATTAATGATGGCTTAGTTAAAACACCACATTTACTCAGCAGCACAAAAGTTAACGGCAAACTGGTCCCCTACCAGCAGAAAGAAAATACCCATATCGGAGATATTAATTCCGGATATTGGGAAATAGCCAAAGACGGCATGTATGGAGTGGTTAGCCGGCCTAATGGTACAGCCCGCCGCATCTTCGCCGGTACACCGTATAAAGCAGCGGGTAAATCAGGTACGGCACAGGTGTTCGGCTTAAAGAAAAATGAAGTTTATAATGCGAAGAAAATTTCTGAACATTTGCGAGATCACGCCCTGTTTATCGGATTTGCGCCTTATGACAATCCTAAAGTTGCCGTCTCAATGATTTTAGAAAACGGCGGCGGCGGCGGCGGTAATGCCGGTCCGATTGTACGTCGTATACTCGATCATATTTTATTAGATGACCAGAATACCGCGCTACCTGAGCTTAATACCTTACCCAATGAAGGTGACTGATTGTGGCTGATAAATAACCAATGAGCGATAATAAACAAAAACCTACCATATGGACCAAAATCCATATCGACCCGATCATGATGTTTTTTCTACTGACGCTGCTCGGCTACAGTTTCTTTGTCTTATGGAGTGCCAGCGGACAAGACCCGGCCATGATGGAGCGCAAAATAGGACAAACGGCGATTGGGATGGTGGTTATGCTCGCCATGGCTCAAATTCCCCCTAGGGTGTATGAGAACTGGGCGCCTTATCTCTACATTTTTAGCGTTATTTTACTGATTTTGGTCGACGTTTATGGCCAGATAAGTAAAGGTGCTCAACGTTGGTTAGACCTTGGCTTTGTTCGGTTTCAGCCATCTGAAATTGCTAAAATAGCGGTTCCACTGATGGTAGCCCGCTATATCAATCGCGATTCCTGCCCACCATCCCTGCGTAATACAGGTATCGCTCTGGTCCTGATATTCTTCCCGACGCTGTTGGTTGCCGCCCAGCCCGACCTCGGAACATCCATACTGGTTGCCGCTTCCGGATTATTTATTTTATTCTTAGCCGGAATGAGCTGGCGACTGATTCTGGTTGCCGTCGTCGCCCTGTCAGCCTTTATTCCGATACTCTGGTTCTTCCTGATGCATGAATACCAGCGAATGCGGGTCATGATGCTGCTGGATCCGGAAAGCGACCCGTTAGGCGCGGGTTATCATATTATCCAGTCAAAAATTGCTATCGGATCCGGTGGACTATGGGGCAAAGGTTGGCTGCACGGAACCCAGTCACAGCTTGAGTTTTTACCCGAACGTCACACCGACTTTATTTTTGCCGTACTGGCAGAAGAGTTAGGGTTAATCGGCGTACTGGCGCTATTAGCCTTGTATCTGTGCGTCATTATTCGCGGGTTCGTTCTGGCGGCTAATGCGCAAACCAGCTTCGGTCGAGTGTTAATCGGCGGAATCATGATGATTCTTTGTGTGTATGTTTTTGTCAATATCGGTATGGTCAGTGGTATTTTACCGGTATTTGGCGTACCTTTACCCTTCATTAGCTACGGCGGCTCA
>POVV01000909.1_pt1 | contig 13891 bp, 10 predicted proteins | sample 1560271 | NCBI WGS metagenome assembly POVV01 (sample SAMN08337232, study PRJNA429181) | Bioreactor metagenome, whole genome shotgun sequencing project. | biome: cows' rumen and soil; feature: anaerobic; isolation source: anaerobic chemostat enrichment culture, galacturonate as sole carbon... | reverse complement strand
ACTGAAAGGATAAGGGACACATGCACGGATTGATTATTGCTGCTCTGCTGATTCCCCTGGTCACCGCGGTGTTGTCCCTGCTGCCCTTGCGCTTGCCGCTGGGCGGGATCAACCTCACCGGCAGTTTGGCGACATCTGCCATCCTGCTGCGCTTGATTTGGCAGGTGGCCACACAGGGGCGGATTCATTCAGGCCTGTTTCTTATTGATGAATTAAATCTGATACCGCTGCTGATTGTGGCGGTGCTTGGCGTTACCTCTACCTTATTTTCGGTTTCCTATATGCGGCGCGAACTGGAAGAGGGACATATCAGCCAAACGATGTTAGTCCGTTATTACGCGCTGCTGCAGGTTTTTGTATTTACGATGATCGGGGCTCTGGTTGCCGAGAACCTGGGCATTCTCTGGGTGATGATTGAGGCAACAACCCTGGCCAGCGCGCTGCTGGTCGCATCCACTTTCACCCGGTCTTCTCTGGAAGCTGCCTGGAAGTATGTGATGGTCTGCACGGTGGGCATTTGTATGGCCTTGCTGGGAACGATCCTGTTGTACTACGCGCAGGTAAGCGCAGGCGAAGGCAAGGAAGCGTTAAGCTGGCTGGCTCTGACCGGCGCCGCGGCCCGGCTTGATCCTGCGATGACGAAACTGGCGTTTGTCTTTATCCTGATTGGCTATGGCACCAAAGCCGGGCTGGCTCCCATGCATACCTGGCTGCCTGACGCGCATAGCCAGGCGCCGTCGCCGGTAAGCGGGCTGTTATCCGGTGCTTTGCTGCCCTGCGCGTTTTATGCGATCATGCGGAATATCGCTGTTGTTCACCACTCGCTCGGTCCCGACTTTGCTCAGGAGCTGCTGCTGGCGTTCGGGTGTGTATCGATTGCCTTGTCAACACCGTTCATTTTGCTGCAGCATGATCTGAAACGGCTGCTGGCATATTCCAGTGTAGAAAACATGGGTGTGGTCGCGGTCGGTCTGGGGATCGGTTCTCCACTGGCTATTATCGGCTCGCTGCTGCACATGCTGTTCCACGCCTTAGCCAAATCAGCCTTATTCTATTTAGCCGGTACGATTTCTCAGGAATACCGGACTAAGCACCTCATGCGGATTCGCGGACTGGTGCGCTCAGCCCCTCTGCTGGGCAGCCTGTTCTTTGCCGGCTTGCTGGCGATTACCGGCATGCCGCCCTTTGGCATCTTTACCAGCAAATTATTCATTATGCAGGCTGTTGTCGACGATGGCCGCCCGCTGCTGGCCGGTATCTTTTTGCTGCTGTTGGGTGCTGTGTTTGCCGGTATGATTTATTATGTCATGAGCATTAGTTTTGGCACAGTGCAGAAACGGCCGGTAGCTTACCCGCCTTTGCCGGTTTCTCTGGCCATCGGGTTATCCATCGGCGTGGTTTTAATCGCCGGTTTGTATTTGCCGCCCTGGCTGGGATCGGTATTGACTCTGGCCGCATCGCTGGTGACAGGAGGTTGATTGGATGAATACCATACCGATACAAAAAATATCCGCTTCAGGCTTGCGCGCCGCGGCCAATGTCATCTACCGGGGCGGTCAGAGCCAACTGCTGGCTATGTTTGCCAATGATGAACGGGAGTTTGACGACTGCTTTGCCATCTATTGCCTGTTTGCCGAGCGGGAAGCGCCTAAAGCGCCGTTTCGCCTGCTGCGGGCGGCGATACCTGCCGCAGGACCGCTCGAGTTTCCTTCATTAACGCCGCTGACTCCCGCAGCCGCCTGGTATGAGCGGGAGATCCACGATTTATTTGGACTGACGCCACTGGGGCATCCGGATCTACGCCGTTTGGTGCTGCATGAAAATTGGCCGGAGGGGCTGTATCCGCTGCGGCGGGATTTTTGCCTGGATTCTGTTGCTACGGCGGATGAAGCGTATCCGGTTCCGCAGGTCGCCGGTGAAGGGGTTTTCGAGGTGCCTGTCGGCCCCATTCATGCGGGGATTATCGAGCCAGGCCATTTTCGGTTCAGCCAGGCCGGTGAGCATATCCTCAATCTGGAGGCCAAGCTGTTTTTTGTTCATCGCGGGTTGGAAAAGTCACTCGAGGGGATGACGCTTGACCGGGCCATTTTGTCGGTTGAACGGATTTGCGGCGCCTGCTCGGTATCGCACGCGCTTTCCTTTAGCCAGGCGGTGGAAACCCTGGCAGGACTGACGATTCCTTACCGGGCGCAATTGCTGCGTGTGATTGCCGCAGAACTGGAGAGAGTATATAATCATATTGGCGACATTGGCAATATGTGTGCCGGCGTAGGCTTTGCCGTAGGCACCAGCCACGGCGCCCGGCTGAAAGAAAAGCTGTTGCGGATCAATGAAACGGTCAGCGGCAGCCGGTTTTTACGGGGCTGGATCGTTCCCGGCGGGGTGGTGTTTGATTTACCGCCAGCCGCATCCAATGAGCTGGTTGTGGCGTTGACGTCTATAGAAACAGAGCTGGGAGATCTGATGGATTTGCTGCGGGAAAATGAGGCGTTTCTGAATCGGGTGGAGACAACCGGGATTCTGCCGCGCCAGGCTGCCTTGGAGTTAGGTGTGGCGGGTGTGGCGGCCCGCGCCTCCGATGTGGCGGAAGATCTGCGGCAGGACCATCCCTATGCCTGTTATGCTGAATTTGATTTTAAGATTCCGGTATATAAACATGGCGATGTGGCTGACCGGCTGTGGGTGAGAGAGCAGGAAACCAGTGCGTCGATAGCGATTATCCGGCAAGCTGTCGCCCGGCTTGCCGAAGCGGAACCGGCGCTTCGTCTGGACGTGCCGCCGCTTACGCCCTATCAGCACGCGTTTGGCTGGAGCGAATCGGCCCGCGGCGCTAACATTCATTGGCTGATGGTTGGCGAACATAATACGGTGTACCGCTGCTTTGTCCGCTCCGCATCCTATGCGAACTGGCCGTCACTGACAGTGGCCGTGCCGGGGAATATCATTCCCGACTTTCCGCTCATCAATAAAAGCTTTGAACTTTGCTACGCTTGTTTAGATCGCTAGGAGGGCATGCCGTGATTAACATTCTGCGTAAAATCATGTACACCGGTACAGTAACTGAAGCGTATGATGCGGCTGCACCGGCGCCGAATGCCCGTGGCGCAGTCATGGTGCAAGCCTCCGCCTGTACCGACTGCCGCCGTTGTGCCGCTTCCTGCCCGGTAGGGGCGATTACACATGAAAACGGACACTTAACCATAGACTACAATGCCTGCATTTTTTGCGGGCGCTGTGTGGAGCACTGTGAACATGGCGGCATCCGTCAAAGCGGCGAATACCGTCTGGCCAGCCTGTCCGGTCAGCTGGCGGAACCTGCCGGACAGGGACTGCGCCGCCGGATACTGGCGCTGCTTGGCCGTTCCCTGCAGATCCGGCATGTGGATGCAGGCTCGTGTAATGCTTGTGACTTTGAAATGGCGGCGTTGAATAATCCGATCTATGATCTGCAGCAGTATGGTATCGATTTTGTCGCTTCGCCGCGGCATGCCGATCTGCTGATGGTGACCGGAACCGTTACCCGCAACCTGACGCAGGCGCTGTTGATGACCTATGAAGCCGTACCCAAGCCTAAACTGGTGATGGCAGTAGGCGCTTGTGCCGCCAGCGGCGCGACATATGGCAAAACTTACGCGATTCGCGGACCGGTTCATGATCTCATTCCGGTTGACATCTATGTGCCGGGTTGTCCGCCCAAACCCCAGGCCTTGCTTCACGGCCTGCTGCTGGCTCTTGACCGTTTAACCAACCGATGAGGAGTGGTATCAATGGATGACAATACCTTGTATTCAACCATATTCCGGCGGAAATCGATCCGCAAGTATGACCTGACGCCGTTGCCGGACAGCACGCTGGAGCGGATAAGCGGTGTTGTGCGTTGCTTGCGCCCGCTTAACGCGCAGATCAAGACAGAGATGAAGTTTATCTCACAGGCGGACGTGCAGCATAACTTTTTACGGATTAAGGCGCCGCATTATCTGGTCGCGTTTTCGGAGAAGCAGCCGGGGTATTTGACCAATATCGGATTTATGCTGCAGCAACTGGATCTGTTTCTTGCCGCTGAGGGTATCGGCACCTGCTGGCAGGGAATTCCCCGCCCGAGCAAAGAAGTCGGTGCGGAGTCGGCTCTGGAGTTTGTCATCATCATGTCGTTTGGTCTGGCCAACGAGCCGTTATACCGCCAAAGCAGCGGGGAATTTAAACGCAAGCCGCTGTCAGCGATCAGCAATATAGCCGGTCTTGATGATTTGCTCGAACCGGTTCGTTTAGCGCCGTCGGCGACAAACAGCCAGCCCTGGTTTTTTACCGGTGATGAGAAGCTGATTCACGCTTATTGTGTGAAATCAAATTTCCTGAAGGCGCTGCTGTATGAAAAGATGAATCAAATCGATATGGGAATCGCCCTGTATCATCTGCACTTGGCGGCTCAGGTGGCTGGCAGGACCGCGGTTTTTAGTCAGCATGCCGGAGCAAAGGCAAATCCGCCGGACGGATATTACTATATTGGCAGTGTAGAACTGCAGTAAAAAACCTGCTTCAGGCGGAGTGAATATTCCGCCTGAAGCAGGTTTTTTAGTATCAGACCAACTCCGGGAACAGGAGGTTATTGCTGTTTTTTATTTTTAGCAGTAACGGTTGGCTTTAAAATCGTCAATGTATTCGTATTGGTATTCAGGGTTGCCTGCGCGCCGATGGGAATGGCCGCTTTATACCGGCCATGGGCAGTCCGGAGGTTGGTCAGAACCGGCTTGCCGAGAGGAACAAGCTCTTCACGGATGACATCCATAAAGCCTTCTCCATAGGCCGGTTGGCAATCAGAACATTGACCGATCACAAATCCGGCGGCTTCCCGCAGCTTGCCGGCCAGCCGCAGCTGGGCCATATAGCGGTAAATGGTGTTTGCCGGCTCATGAATGTCTTCAATCAGCAGAATCTTATCACACGTGTCAATTTCGTATGGTGTTCCTAACGAACCCACAAACGAGGTCAAATTGCCGCCGACAATAGGAGCCGTGACATTGCCTTTTACCAGGCTGGTTAAAGGGACCCCGGGAGGGTTGTTAATCACTCGCGGTGCGGTTACGGTAGAGGTTGCCGCAAAAAACTGATTAAAGTTATACGGCGGGGTTGTATCGCGAAAGTCAATGAGCAACAGACTTTGGAATGAAATCAAGCCAGATAGCTGGTAGAGTGTGTTGGATAAAACCGTGATGTCGCTATAGCCGGTGAGGATTTTGGGATTGGTCCGGATCAGCTTGTAATCAAGATGGGGCAGAATGTCGCTGACGCCGGTTCCGCCCCGGGTGGGAATGATCGCTTTCACCTGGCGATTACTGAACATATCCATGAGATCGGCGGCGCGTTCGCGGGCGGTCGCTGCGATTATGCCCTGGTTTCCGTAAGCATATTTACCTACTTCAATGCTAAACCCAAGCGAACGCAGGAACGCAATCCGCTCATCGATAATGGCCGGCGCAAGCGGGCTGCCGAGGGTAACGATGCCAACCGTGTCGCCTCTGGATAATATCGGTGGGCATATTGCCATCTTTATCACCCCATTTAGATTCTCTTAATTATCTTATGTTGCAGAGGGAGGGTTTCGTTACTCGGCGACATAAGAAGAGGTTCCAGCATTTGCGCTGGAACCCCTCTTTGCAGATTGTTGAGGCAGTAATTCAGGAGAAGATCGCCGCGCTTAACTCGCGATGACAGGAAAGAAATCAGAATGTTAGACGACAAACACCTTGACTTGCTGAATGCCGAATTGTTTTGCTTCCGCGACAGTCCATTTGGCGATGTCGATCCGGTTGCCTTTAATCGCGCCGCCGGTATCCTCGGCGACGGCATATTCGCCGCGTCCGTCAGGATATTGAATATACACGCGTGAGCCCAGCGGAATGATGCGTGGATCGACGGCGATAATCCCGGGACGGACCTGGGTGCCTAAATAGGTCTTGTTGCCCCATTTGCCGTTGTCATGAGGTCCGGGCGCATAGGCGGTTGCTTTGACATCCAATAGTTTTTTATACGCGGTGGGTGCGCCCGACTTAGCGTTTGTTTTTGCCAGTGCCGCCATGTTGGTATTGCCGGCCGGCGGTGTGAGATCACCCGGCACTTTATTCTCAACAGGGGCGGCTGAAGCATGACCAACCGACACCGGAAGTCCTGGCAGCGATGTGCCGGCAAGAATCGCGATTCCGGCGGCTGCCGCGGCAAGATGCCTGTACTTCTTTTTTAAACGTGAAAGCGTGTGTTTTCGCTGATGTCGCATAGCTTATTTCCTCCTTTCATACTGTTAGTGTTAGCCGTCAATTTCGCCGCATCCAAAGTAATTTTTGTCTGTCAGGCTTGATAAGATGGAACAAATTACCGAGTCAATCCGGATAATCGGCAGGAAATAGCGCACACTTTGCGGAAATGTTCAGGTAAGCGTGTCACCCCTTTGGGCGACGCGGGGAGGAAGCCATGAAGATTGATTTGCATATTCATACCGCGGCAAGCGGTGACGGTGAGTTTTCGCCACAAGCCATTATCGAATTTGCCAAAGCCAGGCAACTTAGCGCGATTGCCATCACTGACCACGATTCGGTGGACAGCATAGAGGCCGCTCTGTATTATGGCGGGCAACATGGGATTGAAGTGATTCCCGGCTGCGAATTTTCTACTCAGTATCAGGATAAATGGCTGCATATTCTCGGTTACTATATTGACTATCAGCATGCCGGCATTAAAGGCTGGTGCCGTAACATCCAAACCAGCCTTGAAGAAAATGTTGACCTGCAAATTGCCAAACTGTGGGAAGCGGGCTTTTATCTTGAGAAGGAGCAGGTGATTCGGGATGGTTCACAGCCGATGCCGGTCAGTTATGGCAAAGCCCTGTTTCTTGATCCCCGCAATGACGGACACCCGCTGTTAGAAAGCTACCGGTCACAGGATAATTATATCGTCAGGTTTTGCCTGGACTGGATCGTGACCGGCAGACCCTATAACTCGCCCCGTGAGATTCCCGGGGCACAAGCAGCCATCAACCTGATTCTTGCCAGCGGCGGCGTTCCTGTTTTGGCTCATCCTGCTGTCACGCTGACCCTCGATGACGACGGTTTGATTCGCGAGCTGATGGCACTTGGTATCATGGGGCTGGAGGCGTTCACTACCTGGCATACACCGGAGCAGGAGGCGCATTATGAACGCTTTTGCCGGGAACACCGGCTGCTTGCCACCTGCGGCAGCGATTTTCACGGACAGACTAAGCCGCATATTCAACTTGGTCAGGTAAAGAACAACCGCTATGAGGTGCTGGAACGGTTAACCGGGTTAGCTCAACTGGTCAAACAACGAAACCGGCAAGCCAGTCCATCCGGTTATTGAACTGCGTGCCTGATGGCCTTACAATTAAGTTAAGCAAAACAATAGGAGGGTTGATGATGAATATTTTTGAATTTGCCTTAAAAATGGAGTTGGACGGTGAAGCATTTTACCGCAATTTGGCCGCCGCCGCAAAGGACGCTGACCTCAAGGCTGTTTTGGAATCGCTGGCAGATGATGAGCAACGGCATTATCAAATCATCCAACTGGCCCAAAAACAGACATTCCAATATATCGAAACAACCACTTCCTTTGAGGCGGGCGAAAATGTGTTTGCCAACCTGGAATTTGCCGGTGATCAAGAAGCCTATATTGCCAGGTTGAAGGACGAGCAGATTGACCTATACCGGGCTGCGCTGATCAAAGAGCAGGAAAGCGCCGCACTTTACCGGCAGATGGGTGAACAGTGCCAGAGCGTTGAGGAAAAAGCCATTTGCGACCGGTTACGCCAGGAAGAAGAAAAGCATGCCGCTGTGATCGGAAATATCATTGACATGCTGAACCATGTAAACGACTGGGTGGAAGCTGCCGAATTTAATCACTCTAAACCATACTAGTCATAGTGTGACTATCGTACGGCCTGAGGCGGGAGTTCCCGCCCCAGGCCATCGAGAAAGCAGGTTTCCGGAGAAGATTGCCGCGCTTGGTTCCCAATGACACGGGGAGAGGAATACAAATGTGTAAACGTTCCCTGCTCCACTCATGATGACACGAGAAAGGCAGTGTCATTGCGAGGAGTGAAACGACGCGGCAATCTTCTCTTGCCGCTTTGTCATATCCGGCAGACGACCATATTGCTTACCCTTTATCGACAGACTGCCGGGGCGGGACGCCTTATCTTTAATAAGTGTACAGGCCTCAGCTTGCATATTTCCTGCAGCGGCAAACGACACTAACTACGCTGCCATGCGCAAGCTGGAAAGAGGACGACAGATGTTGACAGACGGACAAATCAGATTAGCAGCAGCCGGTGCTTCCTATGACAGAGGCCGTGAATATTATCTTAGTGGGGCAGTGCGGTCATTACGCTTTATTGCGGCGGAAAACCGCTTTACGGCCAGGGTGATAGGCTGGAATTTTTATTCCGTATTTGTCAGCTTTGACCGGCAAGAGGACGTACAGGATTACGGCTGTGACTGTCCGGCGTTTCAAACCTATTCCGGAGCCTGCAAGCATGTGGTTGCCGTCATGCTGCAAATCCGGTCACAGTGGACAGAATACTTTAGTTCCGACGTAGTTGACGACACGCCGCCGTTGACCAATGCGACAAAAAAGTTGCTTGCGTTTTACCGGGCAAAGCCGGAAAAGCCGGCTATTGCTGAGCCCAGCGAGGCAGAGCCGGTCAGACTGAGTCCGGTGTATGCCTTTACCATCTCGTCCGGTGTGAAGAGCCACTGGCTGGAGTTTCAGATCGGGATAGAGCGGCTGTATATTGTCAAGGATATTCCCCGGCTGCTGGAGGCTCTGACCCACAAAGAAGAGCTGGCCTATGGCAAAAACTTTACCCTGCGTCCCGATCAGGCGGTGTTTGACGCTTCGTCCCAGGCTTTGCTGGACATGCTTGTTCAGGCCTATGCGGAAGAAAAGGACCGGGCCAGATGGAGCTATCAGGCCTCTGCCGGTTCCGCGTTTTCCGATCCACGCCGCTTTAAACTCACCAATAGGAATTTGCTGCGGTTTTTTGCAGTCATGCGGGATCAATCTTTTGCGGTACAAATCAATCAGCAGCCTGCCAAGACGGTACGGATACTGACTGAAAGACCGCCGGTTAATTTAGCGGTTAACGCTGTCAATGGCGGCCTGAAGCTCTCGATGGATTTAGCCGGTGATGTCTTTTATGGCCTTGACCGGGACTTTCGCTATATATATCATCAGCAGCGCATTTACCGGGTGGATGATGAATTTGCCACACAAATTAAACCGCTGTTGAATTGCTTTAGTGATAACCGCAGACCGGAAGCATTGATTCCGGCGTCACTGGTATCGGATTTCATGGATGCTATGCTGCCTGCTCTGGAGGGGATTGGCAGCGTATATATGGAGGAAGCGATTAACAGCCGGCTTTACCGCCAGCCATTAGAAAAGCAAGTGTTTTTTGATAAATATGGCGATGGTATGAGCGCGCGAATCGAATTCCACTATGGTGAATTGATGATCAAACCGGCAGAACCGGCCACAGAACTTCGCTTGCAGGATAAGTGGCTGCTGCGGTCAACCATTGAAGAACGTCAGGTGCTGGATTTATTTCACAAGCACGGTTTTATTGCCTCAGCCGGTAAACTGCTGCAGCCGGATGAAGAGGAAACCTATCATTTTCTGCAGCAGTCCTTGCCGGAGCTGCGCGAAGTGGCGGAAGTCTATTATACTGAGGAATTTAAACCGGCGGCTATCAGGCAAACAGAGAAAATTACCGCCGGTGTGCGGCTGAATACAGACACCAATATGCTGGAGTTTTCCCTGCAGTATGGCGATGCTTCTCCGCAAGAACTGATTGCCCTGCTGGCCGCGTATAAATTGAAAAAACGCTACCATCGGCTGCAGGACGGCTCGTTTATTTCACTGGAATCTCCGGAGTTTCAAGCTGCCGCGAGCCTGGTGCAGGAGCTGGGTCTGCGCGCTGCCGACATCGAAAAGCCGGTGATGGCATTGCCCAAATACCGGGCACTGTATCTGGATACTATTGCCCGGGAAAATGCCGAATTGACGATTGAGCGCAACAGCGCGCTAAAGCGGATGGTGCAGGATATCAGGGAACCGCAGGATATTGAATATACCGTCCCGGACGGCATCAAGGCCAGGCTGCGGGAATACCAGAAAACTGGCTTCAAATGGCTGAAGACACTGGCCCATTACGGGTTCGGCGGAATACTGGCCGATGATATGGGCTTAGGAAAAACGCTGCAGGTGCTTACCCTGCTGGTATTGGATAAAGTGGCCGGTCCGGCGCCGTCATTAGTGGTCGCACCGACCTCGCTCATCTATAACTGGCAGGAGGAAGCGGCAAAATTTACCCCCGGGCTTCAGGTCGCCGTGATTGCGGGCCAGCAGGCGGAGCGGGAGGAGAAGCTGCGGCATATTGGCCAGGCTGATCTGGTTGTTACCTCATACGGCCTGCTCAAACGCGATGTTGACCTATATCGGCAGCACCGGTTTAAATACTGTTTTCTGGATGAAGCGCAAAATGTCAAGAATCCAAACACCATGAACGCCAAGTCGGTAAAACAAATCAAAGCCGGCAGCTATTTTGCCCTCACCGGCACGCCGATTGAGAATACGCTGACCGAATTGTGGTCAATCTTTGATTTCATTATGCCAGGTTATCTGCGGACACATAAACAGTTTACCAGCCGGTTCGAAATTCCGATTGTCAGACATGGCGACCAAGCGGCGCTTGCGGAACTAAACCGGCATATCAAACCCTTCATCCTGCGGCGGATGAAGAAAACGGTATTAAAAGAACTGCCGGAAAAAATCGAAAGTAAAATGGTCTGCGAGATGACCGAACAGCAGGCTAAGCTGTATGGTGCCTGGCTGCTGCAAACGCAGGTTGAGTTTGAGCAGGAGATTGTAGCCAACGGCTTTGCCAAAAGCCAGATCAAGATCCTGTCCCTGTTGACCCGGCTGCGGCAGATTTGCTGCCATCCTTCACTGTTCCTGGAAAATTATCAGGACAGCAGCGGTAAGCTCGAAATGCTCCGGGAAATCCTGCCTGACGCGATTAACGGCGGCCACCGCATCCTGTTGTTTTCCCAGTTTACCGGCATGCTGGCGTTGATTCAGCAGGAACTGGATACCCTGGGAATTCCGTATCATTACCTCGACGGATCAACCAAAGCGGAAGAACGGATACGGTTAGTCCACTCCTTCAATGCAGGTGAGAAAGCCGTCTTCCTGATTTCCCTCAAAGCCGGCGGCACCGGTCTGAACCTGACCGGCGCCGATATGGTCATCCACTTTGATCCTTGGTGGAATCCGGCGGTGGAGGATCAGGCGACAGACCGGGCTTACCGGATCGGACAGAAGAATTCGGTACAGGTTTACAAGCTGATCACCAGAAATACGATTGAAGATAAGATCTACACACTGCAGCAAAAAAAGAAAGAAATGCTTGACGCGCTGATTCAGCCGGGAGAAAATCTGTTAACTAAAATGAGTGAAGACGAAATCAGGGATTTGTTCCGGAAATAAAGGGAAGACTGCTTCATACCTGGATGAGAGGTATGAAGCAGTCTTTTTCTTCGCTCATTATGATATTCATTTGTGACTTACTGTGCCTTTCCTTCAGTTATCTTGCAACTCCGTTGCATTTACCTCTGGAGGAGCCGTATGGTGTTACTTTTTGCATTGCCCAAAAAGTAACCAAAAAGTCTAGGCCCAATCTTACAAAATCCTTGAAAAACTGCCGACTGACTAAAATCCCTGAACTCGCTGCGCTCAAACAACGGGATTTCTTAACGTCAGCCGGCAGTTTTTCATCCTGCGGAACGGCTTTTTCCAGAAAGGGCCGAAAGAACGGGGAACCAGAATCGCCTTCCCAGGCTCCTTTTCGTGGTAAGAATTTTTAGCTGCTTACTTTAACTCGCCCAGAGTAATATTCCTTGATAGTCATCTCAAGATGCCCAGGATCCTGATATGATCACAAGCGGAAATGAAACTGGAGAAGATTGCTTCACTTTGTTCGCAATGACATTTAAGATGTCACTGCGAGCGAAGCGCGGCAGTCTTCTCACGTTTTCAGAGTAGCAAAAGAGCGGCAATCTTCTTGTGTCTTTCTAGTTAATTTTTAAACTGTGCCTACAATGTAACAAAAAGTCTAGGTCTCTGTACCAACTACACCTTGGGCCGCCGTTTCATGCTGCGGATCAGGACTTTTGTTTCTTTATCCACACGGAAGGATTCGATGATTTTTTGCAGTGCTTTATGATAGGTAAAATCATCTAAGGTGTTATGCTGTAAATAGGCCAGCGTTTTTTCCGGATAGTGAATGAAGCAGATCGAAACTGCCCAGGCTACCGCCATTTTTACATAATAGCCTTCGTGATTTGCCGCATCTAAAAGTGGCAGCACCTGGTCGATGTATTTGTCGGTGATGTAAAAATCCAGCAGCATGACAATAGCGAACCGCAATTCAAACTCTTTATCTGACTGCAGGTAGGGCTGCAGAAACGCCCAAACCAGCGCCGGGTGCTGTTTGGCGATTTTCAGGCTGCAGCAGAAGCTGTCGCATACTCCCCAGTTGGTGATCTTGGGAATGAATGCGGCGGCATAACTCAGTATTTCCTCCGGTTCCGCCTTTACGTAGCTGATGACCAGTCCTTGCAGCATGACTTCTTCGTAGGTTGTGTCTTCAGCACCGGCCAGATAACCGCGCCAGTCAGCCTTGGCCAGCTCTTTGGCCAGATTGCGCAATAACGGCAGCCTAACTCCCAGGACATTATCGATGCCTGGCAGCAAGCTGCTGTGAAACTGCCGGTATTCCTCATCCGCCAGCGCGAAGAGACGCTCCTGTACCGTTTTGTCCATTTCAACCTCCAGCAATCGTGTTCATAATCCTGTTTATTGTACCATAGGAACTGACCGTTTACATATAACAAAGAGCCTTCCACGGCGGGAAGGCTCTTTGTTTGCTTGATTGTTTATCCGGCTTTAGAAACCAGCTTCTTGAAGTTGAAACGGTATTTCCCCGCCTTCACATCGTCCAGTATCGTATAGACGACAGGGACAACGACCAGGGTCAGGATGGTTGAGGTAATCAAGCCGCCGATAATCGCGTGCGCCATCGGCGCGCGAGCTTCCGCGCCCGGTCCGATGCCTAAGGCGAGCGGCAGCATGCCGAAGATCATGGCGGCGGTTGTCATAATGATCGGCCGCATCCGGTGAATCGCCGCTTCGACTAAGGCCTGATTGCGCTCGACGCCTTGCGCGCGGCGCTGTTTCGCAAAGTCAATCAACAGAATCGCGTTCTTAGTGACCAAGCCCATCAGCATGATGATGCCGATCAGCGACATGATACTAAGCTCACTGCCCATCAGCAGCAGGCCGGCGATGGCGCCGATGATGGATAACGGCAGAGCCAGCATGATCGAGAAGGGATCGATATAGCTTTCAAACTGTGCAGCCAGGACGAAGAAGATAAACAGGACGGCTATCGTCAACGCCATGAGCATGCTGGAGAAGGCTTCATTCATTGACTCAGAGTCGCCGGTGGCTACAAACCGGTAACCCTCCGGCATCGTTACGGCAGCAATTTTTTGATCGAATGCCGTATTGAACTCGCCGAGTGATATGCCGTTCAGATTTGCCGAAATCGTGATTTGCTGCTGCTGGTCATAGCGCTTAATTTGCGCCGGGCTTGTCGCATACACGGTTTCGGTTACCTGTGACAGCGGAACCATCATGGCTTGTCCGGCCTGGTCGCGTGCCGTGCCAGACAAATAGACCTTGCTGACATCGGTTAAGCTGCGGCGGGCTTGCGGGTCAAGAATGACTCTGACATCATACGAGTCATTGCCCTCTTTGTACTGGG
>POVV01000908.1_pt1 | contig 13912 bp, 9 predicted proteins | sample 1560271 | NCBI WGS metagenome assembly POVV01 (sample SAMN08337232, study PRJNA429181) | Bioreactor metagenome, whole genome shotgun sequencing project. | biome: cows' rumen and soil; feature: anaerobic; isolation source: anaerobic chemostat enrichment culture, galacturonate as sole carbon source...... | reverse complement strand
CCCCATAGCCCATTGTCTTAGACTGGCAAAGCTCTTTGTAGCGCTGCCAGACAGCCCGCCCGGAGATAACCAAATCCCCTTCTAGCAGGTCATAGGCCAGGAAAATCTGATAGGTCGGGGAAATCAGACGCATATCCTGCTCGATTTGCTGATACTTTAGTTCCAGACACTTGGCGTAGGTATAATGGATATTCCGGGCAGTTCTGGCATCACTTACTCTCTTTACATCCTGTAAAATCCGCTCATAAATAGCCTTAAAATCTTTCTGCTGCAATAATTCCGCTATTTGCGGGTTGCTTACCGGATAATTGAGCCGTTCATCATTGCCATAGATTTTCTTCGCATCATCATAATTAAAGAAATAGGCTTTACCCCGCCGCAGGCAGGAACGGTTAATCCGCCCCAGAAACTGCTCTTCAGCGTCAGGCAGTGAGATATCCTTGAAGCCAACATCCATATCAATATCCACACCGGCCTCAATCACCTGGGTGGCTACCACAATAATGCTTGTTCTGCTTTTTATCTCTTTAATTACCTTTTTACGGTTACAGGAATTATCGTCACCTGTCAGCTCCACACAATACACATCCGGTTCCTGATACAACATATTGAAAAATTCCCGGGCCGTGTTTTTATTAATAAACTCCACCAATACCTTCTGTCCCTTATGTTCCAACACCTTAGCCTCCAGCACAGCCAACTCAATCTTCTTATGGGCCAGCAAGGAAAAGTCTAATTCCACCCTGTCCCGGAAAAACCGGTTTTGATAGTATATCTGCGGGTTCTTAATCAGGTCGGCAATCACATACGAATGTTCATCCAGCAATAAATCCAGCTTCGGCAACGTAGCCGACATTATGATGATTTTGATGTTGAGCAAACTGGCATATTGCAGCAAAAACAGGATAATCTGCCGCCAGATAGCGTTGCGATAGCTCTGAATCTCATCAATAATCACCACACTGTTACATAATTTGAGCAGGGGAAAACACGGCTCCTTCCCTGTGCTAAACAACGCGTTGAAGAAGTTGACATGCGAAGTGACAACAATCGGGTAATTATTAAAAATCTTGTTGAGTGCCGCTCGCTCATAATCACAGTCCTCATCCGCTTCCCCTGCATCAGATCGACCCCGGCCACCGGCAGGCTGTTCCACATAAATGGGTGTAAGCGAATTAACAACAGCGATTTCTTTGCCATAGGCAAAATACTCTTCCAGCACATCAGCCGTCTGCTCAACCAGGGTGTTAAACGGAAAAATATAAAATACATTGGATAACTGCCGCTGCTGGTCAAGCAGGGTTAGAAACAAATTAACCGACATATTGGTTTTTCCCGACCCGGTGGGAGCTTCCAGATAATACAGGCAAGCTTCCGGCTGCCGGCACAGGTTCTCCTCAGCTTCTAAAAAAATCCGGCAGCGCTGCTCGTTGATTGACCCGGCAAAAACACCAGGGTCCTGCTGATACTGCCGGATACCGGCATAAAGCTTGCCACCGTAATATTTCTGCCTAAGCTCCTCCAGATTATCAATAGTGCAAATATCCACGGCCGCCCCATGCATATACTCCGCCGTGGCACAGTAATCACACGCGGTAATCACACTGAACAACAGCTTATTCAAGATATAAAAAGCCGTTTCGCCGGCAACCACCTTCTTTAGCTGGTCATAGCCCCGGTCAGCCGTAAAAATGCTGTTCTTCTCCAGGTTAAGCTCCCGCTCATACCAGCTGCCTTTCTCCAGACAATCCTGCAGTTTGTCCTTAAAGTCCCCAATATCTCTGAGGCCACTATGATGACGGGCGATACAATAGCTAAAAGCAAACAAAAAGTAGGAAAACTTTTTTCTGTCAGGTTTATCAATTGCATCCAGGTGCTCACACAGATAAATATAAGCAGATAAGGCGGCATGGTTGCGGCTGTCGTATGTGCCGGGAAAAGCAGGGTTTTTTAAGACGTTGCCCTGATAAGACGGATTGATTTTGCCAATATCGTGCTGATAAACGGCATCAACAAAAAATTGATAGATGGCGGCTGTTTCCCGCTCATCACAGCCGCAATGGGCAATAACACGTTTGACAATACTGTCCAGACCTTTTTTCCGGCAATACAGTTCATAATAGTGCAGGCATAACTGGCTATGGGCGGCCAGGGATTCCGGCGCTTTGTCCTTGTCTGTATGGGCCCAGTAGCGGGGATCCTGCAGAAATGTTTCGATAATGCTCATATAAACGTCCTCCCCCGGTTACAGACTCAGGCTTACATAAATTAACCCGCGTAAACAAACAGGGCGGAATCAATCCGCCCTCTGCTAAAAAAAGCATAGTACCCTGGTACCGTCCTGCCATAAATCACCGTTTGCCTGCTTTACCAGGCAATTGGTGAAAAGTATCTGTTGAAACATATAAAAATTATGCTTTGACTGCAGTTCTACCGGAGCCCGCTCAGAAAATATGTATGCCGGTTGGTCTTCCTGGGTTTCCGTATCGTCAATGTCCTCCAACGCACCAGGAAACAGTGAGTTAATGAATAATGGTCCGCGCGAGACCGGCGCAGCCAGCTCACAAACCGTCACCTGATCAATAACAGCCGGAAAATCATTTTTACCCAGATAAGGGATATAGACGCACTTTTGCCCGGTCAAATATGCTACCAGCTTGTCCCATAGATCCGGCGCTACTGTCCCTCGGGTAAGAAATACCGTCCAGGCTGGTTTTTCCAGCCATTGCTCAAAGACCTGCAAATTTCCGCCGACCTCTTTGGAGGCATAACCGACACTATTATTAAAATACTGCACTTTTTTGGTAAAATAACCCCGTTCGGCTTCAGGTATTAACGCCAGCCTAATGCCTGCCAGCTTTTCATAAAATTCCGGAAAACCTGGCTGCTCCTCATCAAATAAGCGATTATTACGATATCCGCGTAAGCCCAGGATGGCTCCCAGCAAGCCTAACAGGGCAATCCGGTGAATATTATTATAGGTAAAATATACCGGTTTATTAACATCCGGTTTGCGAAAACAGGCAGCCTCTCCTGACAAACGAAATTTGACAGCTTGGATGTTCATCATATACGCCTCGCAGCCATTCAGCGATTACCGGCGATAACCCGGCCACATAAATCATAAGTTGTACAAGCCAGGCCGCCTAATTCCACATCGGTGTCCAGAGGATTATAATATACTTCCACCCTGTCAATGGCCTGCTCATGCCCTTTAAGCAGCTCTGCCAGATTTGTCAGTGTAATGGTATTGCGGCCACTTTGCTTGCTGAAATCAACATACCTGTCCAGATTAGGCAAATACAATTCGCTGGTTTCTGTACAATGCACAAACAAGGCAAACTCATTTTCACTGCCGCTCTTACTATTGGTATGAAAAGCTGTCGCTGCCATCAGGCAGCCTTTTTTAAATTTGTCAAACGCCTCCCTGGTATAACCGGCAAACCCTTCAATGCCCAAATCCAGATATTCCAGATAGTTACCCGGATTTACGGCAAATGCATAAAAATAATGGGCCTCATCGGTTACAATTTTGCTGCCTAAGCTTGAAGCCGTAGCCGCCTCTTTCTTTTCGCTAGGATTGCGGTATGGCGAGAGGATATCCTGGCTTTCGATCTGCGTGTCTTCATATTTGTTAAAACCCTGTCCGATTTGTACCGCTCCGGTAATGCTGATATTCTGTTTTTTCTCGGCAAAAGTAACGCCGAAATTCATAACATCAATGGCGGAAAACAGATTTTTCAATACCTCGCGGGAAGGGGTCTTCTCATTGATAACCGTATTAAAGATTTGCTCATAACGCTCCTGCAAATCCCGCGGCTGCAGCTTACCCGCTTCTTCGTCATTGTTTTTTGCTTCAATTTTGTACGACTTGATGACCAGAACCTTTTCCCCGGCAGCCTGCCACATTCTTTTAATCGGGTATTTAAAGGCCTTGTCACTGCCAAAAATAGTGCCATTGGAAATAGTTTTCGGCCTGGCGCTGAAGTCGGCATTCCAGTTAGCCATAATGCTGCGGATGGCTACAACACCATAGACGCGGTTAGTCATGTTCATTACTTACCCCTCCTCTTTTTCCGTAAAATAAATTATATTTTTCGAAGCAACACCGGCTAGGAAAAGATCAAACCCTGTCACTTTGTCGGTTGCGCAGCCATACCCCATAACCGCCGCCAGCAGCTTGTTGTAGCGGGTATTTCTCATTTGTAAGGCATGTGTATATTTTTTCTCCAGCCGCAGTATCTCCTGTTTGAATTTGTTAACATCCCGGGCATCTGTGATATGATCAATCATGGCATAGGTCGGATTCTGCGTTTGACTTTGTGACACCAGATAACGAACCAATTGTCCGGCATAATAATAAAATTCCTGATCGTTTTCACAAGTCACGATCTCATCCGTCTTATCGATAATCAGTTTTGCTTTGAGACCCTCCGCTAAACTCCTCAATCGGTCACCCATATCTGCCTTCTCCTTTATGTTAAAATATTTCAATAATGATAACCGCAAATTCAGACCTTTGGCAACCTTGGTATCCTTCAGCCGGGAATAGGACTCCCGGTGCAGCATTTCTTTCAGCATGCTTTGCGATAACGGGTCAATGCAATCGGCAAAATCCTTTTGCTCACCCTTGCGAAAATAGTTGCGCAACGCTTCCCGGTAGCGCAGCAGCAGGTTTACCTGAAAAGCCGACAGCCAGTCACTGGGCTTAGGGGAAGGGTTGAAATAATTCCTGATTAAATTTTTGTTAAAAAGCAAGTCATCTACCAAGACTTCCAACTGCGCCCGATTATGAATATTGGCCGACTCAAAATTCTCCAGTTGCAAAAAATTTTCCAGGTTAAATACCGGCATTATCTCCTTAGTCAAACCTGGCAAAAAATCGTACTCATCAATCACCGGCTGCTTACCCTTTTCCAAATGTAGGTAATGGGCATCCTGCCGTTTTTCACCGGTCTTAACCAGCGCAAATACCCTGGACGAGCCAATAGGCAGATAGCCGTCAGTTATTGGTTTGCCGGCCTCATCCTGCTGTCCGTCCAGCCAGATAAACATATTCCTAGTTGCCAGTGCGTCATCCACACTGATCCGGAAAGGCACTTTGAAAACCGTTGTTCTATGCTCCAGGAACGGCTTGTCGGCATTCATGTTCATGTTGCTGTTGGACAGGCCGTAAGTGGTTCTTTCCACCGTCACATTATAATCATTCTTATTAAAAACCTTCGGAATCAGATACCGCTTGCTTTCCCGGATATAGTCCGGCAAAGGGGCGGCGAAATATAATTTAACATATATCGTGTCCTTGATGTTATGTTCAGCAATCTGTTGCTGTATATACTCAATCAGGCTGAGCACATAGTCCTGATTAGTCTCAATCACCTGTACATCCGGCGGCGGCAAATGGTACTCGCTTAGCATCGCAACATCCGCTTTCTTCGGCGAACGCAAAGTCTGGTAATACCGGACAACACTGTCACGGAAATTTGCGACGGAGTTCGCGCCTCCCGTCAAAGCCGCCGCTTTGAACGCCACGGCATACATATTGTTGCTGTGAATCTGCTTTTTGGGGTCAACCGGCTTCTGCATATCCACCAGTTGACTGTAAAAGTCAGCCGATCTGATGAACTCCCACAGTTCGCCACTGTAAGCCGTTTTTTTCTCGATTTTTAATACTTCAGGCTCCTGCTGGCTGCCATACAGCTTAAAGTACAACCCCTCTTTAAGCTGATAATTGTCTATAGCCAGCCTGTCACCGTCCGTATTGTTGCGATAAACCGCCAGTAAATCAAGAATCATACCCTCACCGCCTTCTATTCATACACGCAATATCCTAGTCCAATGGCATTCTTCTCCAACAACCCGGTCCCGATGGCCGCAAAAGCCAATTGCTGCGACACCGGGTCACTTTTCACTCCGATAATGAGCTTATTCCCCAGGAATGAATTGGCTTTATAGGGTATTTTGATCGGTTTGTCATTGATAAGCTGAATACTCTCAATAAAATTCTCCGGCGGCTCGTCCATTTCCGCAATAAACGCCCGGTATTTTTTAAGAGCATTAACATGGATTCGCTCCATTAACAGCTTCAGCCCATTATCCCGGGTCCAGGAGCGGTTATCAACGGTTGCCACTGCCGGGGTAAGACTTTTCAGCCGCACAATCGGACGATACGCAAAGTTCCTGATTTCTGTGGCAATAATACCTGCTTTAAGCTGCGGCAAGAGATATTTTAATTTTAATAGCAAGTCCAACTCAAAGGAGCGAATATGAAAAATATAGACCCGCCCCTGCTTATACACCTTATCGGGCTCACGGGGATACAAATTGCAGAACGAGTAACCTTTTAATACCCGCTGGCCGTGCAGTTCCTTAAGTTCGGCATCATTCAGCATGGCGCTGGATATTACCTTAGATAAGTATTCATAACCTTTAGTCGCAGGCAAGTCGGTTTGCAGGAGCATTGTGACGATCAACTCATGGTAAAGCAATTTATCACCTCTTCTCTTTGTCGAAAACTCGCTAAAAGTATTACATTTCAACAATATATACAATATATTCCAGAAGGATTAGGGAAATCCTGCAAATTGCTAATAGATATTGGATTTTTACTTGGAAATTCTTCGAGCTTGTTGGGAATTTTTAGCAAATAAAAGAGACTTAACTCCCCCAGAGTTAAGCCCTATCCGGTTCTACTCTTACTCTTCAAATAAGGTTGTCCAATTACGGAAATTATCCCAAAACTTTCATTTCAATCATCTAATGTGTTCGTTGCCCCTGTAGATTCGATTGGAAAACCGTTGAGGAAATCTTATTTCAATACATCTAATGTGTTCGTTGCCCTGAAACGGCCACCATGCGGGAAATCTGGTTCGGCCTATTTCAATACATCTAATGTGTTCGTTGCCCTTAAAATAGAATTGATTGTCATAGCCATAGGTTTTATTTCAATACATCTAATGTGTTCGTTGCCCAGTAGAAAATGTGTCATATACAATTTGGTTGTAGCCATTTCAATACATCTACATGTGTTCGTTGCCCTAATTATAAAACTAACTCCGGTACTGGAATTGACGGAATTTCAATACATCTAATGTGTTCGTTGCCCGCCTATCATCATCCAGGATAACCAGGACATGACCATATTTCAATACATCTAATGTGTTCGTTGCCCGCCAGCATTATTCAAGAGATGGGGCGGTTGGACGAATTTCAATACATCTAATGTGTTCGTTGCCCACGTACCGCTTTGCCGGACGTTTATAAGCGTTCGTATTTCAATACATCTAATGTGTTCGTTGCCCGTCGGCACTATTTGATGTCAGTACCACTGCAGAAGATTTCAATACATCTAATGTGTTCGTTGCCCCTGCATGGGGTAGCCTTTGCCATTCCACCATTCAATTTCAATACATCTAATGTGTTCGTTGCCCGACGGGCATGTGGTAAATCTATTTCGCATAATTCGATTTCAATACATCTAATGTGTTCGTTGCCCCTGGCTGCCATGCCGGATATTACCCAACGTCAGCGATTTCAATACATCTAATGTGTTCGTTGCCCAGCGGGGAATATTGTTGGTAGTATATTCCAGGAAATATTTCAATACATCTAATGTGTTCGTTGCCCGGGCATGACAGTAACGTTCAAGGTACAGTAAGGCAGATTTCAATACATCTAATGTGTTCGTTGCCCACATATCGTTAAGTGGTAACGATATAATAAAGGTGGATTTCAATACATCTAATGTGTTCGTTGCCCGGCATTAATTGGGATAACCTTGTAAGTGGTTCCAAATTTCAATACATCTAATGTGTTCGTTGCCCCATATTCACGTTGCGATAAGATTTGTACTAAATCCGATTTCAATACATCTAATGTGTTCGTTGCCCACCTTGGAAAAAACCGAATTCAAGGGAGAATCTGAATTTCAATACATCTAATGTGTTCGTTGCCCAAGATAGAGGCACATATACAATAGTCGTAAACAAATTTCAATACATCTAATGTGTTCGTTGCCCCTTGGCTTCGTTTTTGATTTTTTCCGGGTCTTCATATTTCAATACATCTAATGTGTTCGTTGCCCGCTATAGCATATACCTGAATCGTTTCCTCGGTTATCATTTCAATACATCTAATGTGTTCGTTGCCCCAGAAGGGAGGTGATACTGATGAACATTGAATTAAATTTCAATACATCTAATGTGTTCGTTGCCCACCTCCCGGATTGTTTCCGTGTTGGTGTGGATGACTATTTCAATACATCTAATGTGTTCGTTGCCCCGTCAAAAGATAGAATAACCCCAGGCGATGCAGTAATTTCAATACATCTAATGTGTTCGTTGCCCATGAAAAGGGTGTCGGTGCAGCATTGAGCTTTAGGCATTTCAATACATCTAATGTGTTCGTTGCCCCAAGATAAACACTGCGTTTTTCAAAACAGCAATTCCTCAAAAACCTAGCCTCTACAAGGTTTATCCCTGTATTTTTCCAAGCTAACCAAGCTAATTTCTGTCTTAATTGTAAAAACCCCGCCAAACCACTGTTTATAAGGGTTTCGCTACCTTATCTATAAAGCCCTGCCTGGAAAAATTAAATTATAAGCGATTTCATTTTATGCTGATTGGCTTCAAGGATCTTTTTACCGAAATTGGCTTTACTCTTCAGCTTCGTTTCTATTAATACTCTATAAGTTCACTCTTTAGATTAGATATTAGTAGCAAAACTGCACCTGCACGCGCAAAAGGGGCTTAACGCCAACAGAGTTAAGCCCCTTTTGCCTGTTCCTGACCTCACAAATGGCGGCAAACCATTACGCATTCACTATTATGGTCAGTAGCAACCTACAATTGTATTAAACGCCTGCTTTTTCCATGATGGCTTTAACTGCCATTACAGAAAGCGAGTCATCTGGTAAATCAATCAACGGCTTCCCTTCAAAATCAAAAGTAACAGCTTGTACATCATAAGGAATAGTACCGACTAAATCTAGACCGGTCTTCGCGATTTCCTCTTTTAGACCATCAATTCCCGCTTCACCTGTCTTGGTGATAATTAGATAAACTTCGGGTATTGAAATCTTTAACACCTTGATCAGTTCGACTACTTTTGCCGCCGAACGAATACTGCGAACCGAAGTATCGCTGATTATAAAAAGCATATCAATGTCTGCCACAATCCGCCGGCTTAAATGCTCCATACCAGCTTCGTTATCAATGATAACGTATTCATAATTTCGTTGTAACTGTTCCAGGTACATCCGCATCAAATTATTGGGATAGCAGTAACAACCATTTTGTTGGGGTAGACCCATTTGGATAAGATCCATGCCTTTCCCCTCTTTGATAATTTGACTTAACCGATATTCTGTAAATGAATCCTTGCCCATTCCAATCGGAACATCGTCTCCCAGTCTAACTTCCTCCAGGATATTGGAGATAGAATCGTCTACATCAATTCCTAAAGCTTCATTCAAATTAGAATTTGGATCGGCATCTACGGCTAAGATAATACCTTTTTTCTGCCGCATCAATTCTCTAATCAGCAAAGCGGTAAAAGTCGTTTTACCAACGCCGCCTTTACCAGCTACAGCTATTTTTTTGGTCATTGGAACCCCCTCCAAAAATAAATAGTATATATCTTTCTATAAAGATACCATGACAGTTATGTGACTTCAAGTGTATCAGGCAAAATCATCTTTGGAACAAGACGGATATAGAATAATTCCCCAATAAGTTCCACAAGAGTTTGAGTCACGATAACCGCAGCCACTAACGTATTCCACTCACCCGGCAAAGCTAACGCCAGTGCTCGAGCCATGAAAACGTCAAACGGTATGAAAGTCAAGAAGGTTTTTACATCTAATGTGTTCATTGCCCATCTTCTACACCAACCGGTCGTCGCAGCAAGTTCTAATTTCAATACATCTAATGTGTTCGTTGCCCTTGGCCTTGGGACGTGCAATGGTGGAAGCCAACACCATTTCAATACATCTAATGTGTTCGTTGCCCGATATTCTCCGCTGTAGCCATCATCAACATATTCTTATTTCAATACATCTAATGTGTTCGTTACCCTAAACTAACCATTTTGACAAATCTTCAAGCCTCTCCAATTTCAATACATCTAATGTGTTCGTTACCCTGTAACTAACAAAAATAAATTGTGGAGGCGGTAAGGAATTTCAATACATCTAATGTGTTCGTTACCCACCCCGGAGGAACGGAAATTTGCCATCGATGGCGAATTTCAATACATCTAATGTGTTCGTTACCCCAAGGTATTCGGACTAAAAGAAGATCAAGTACATTATTTCAATACATCTAATGTGTTTGTTACCCCGGGGATGAAAATGCAGAATTAGCAATACAGATGCTATTTCAATACATCTAATGTGTTCGTTACCCGAATCACTTCAACGGTTACATATACGATATTACCTATTTCAATACATCTAATGTGTTCGTTACCCTTAATACTATGTTGGATAGCAGCCGGTACAGGGCTAATTTCAATACATCTAATGTGTTCGTTACCCCAAAGCCTTCGAATACGTAGAAGTACCCTTTTATTTATTTCAATACATCTAATGTGTTCGTTACCCGAAATGAAAAGCGCAACACCATTTGACCGCAAAAATTTCAATACATCTAATGTGTTCGTTACCCGCTATGAGTGACGCGGATTTAATCTGGAATAGTTAATTTCAATACATCTAATGTGTTCGTTACCCCAAGATAAACACTGCGTTTCTCAAAACAGCAACTCCTCAGAAACCTAGCATCCACAAGGTTTATCCCATTATTTTTCCAAGCTAACCAAACGAACTTCTGCCTTAATAATAAAAGCCTCGCCAAATCACGGTTTATAAGGGTTTCGTCACCTTATCTATAAAGCCCTGCCTGGAAAAATCAAATTATAAATGATTGCAAAAAAGGGGCTTAACCCCCAAATACCGGAGTTAAGCCCCTTCTCCTGTCCCTGACCCCACAAATTGCCGCTAGCCCTTATCCATTCGCCATTATGGGCTCTTCCCTGGCATGCCATAATAAAAGCCGCTTCTCATCTATTTCTCGCCATGCCGTTCGAAGATGGAAAATGGCAAATTCAATAAATCACCCCCCAACTCTGCCCTTGCGGTTAATAATCTTTTCCAGATTTTTTTCCAAAAAATCGGTTACATCTTTGGCGCTTTCAAAGTAATAATCTGCTCCGATTTCCTTAGCAAAAGGTTCATCCACCGGTGCCCCGCCTACTGCAATTTTGACGCCTTGCCTTAATCCCCCTTCATTCAGTTCTTCAATAACTACTTTCATAGCCGGCATAGTAGTTGTTAATAATGACGCCATCATCAAAATATCCGGTTTTTCTTTTTGAACAGCGTTTATAAACTTTCTTGTTGAAACATTTATTCCTAAATCAATAATTTTCACACCTGTGCTCATTACCATCATCTTAACTAGGTTTTTTCCTATATCATGCAAATCGCCTGCTACCGTGCCAATCACAATTACACCTTTTCGATTGTTGATTCTCTTGGATTTTAGATAAGGCGCCAATACCAATAAGCCTGCATGTATCGCCCTGGCAGACATCAAGACTTCAGGAACCATAACACGCTGGTCGCGAAATTTTTCGGCCACCTTATCCATTCCGGCCATAAGTCCTTTTTGTAAAACCTGTATAGGCGGATAGCCCTGCATGAGCGCATTTTTGCTAAGCTCCACGACCCTGTCTGCTTCACCCTCGTCAATACTTTTGATGATTTCCTCGTAAATCACTATTACTCACCCCAGTTAAAATAAACTATTGCGGTAAGCCAACGGAGTCACGCCAATATATTTCCGAAAGAATTTGGCAAAATAACTTTGGTTTTGAAACCCTATAGCTTTGGAAACCTGCTCAACATTAAGTTCAGGCTGTTTCATTAATTCAACGGCCCGCTCAACGCGAACGCGGGTAATATAATCGTTAACAGTGCAATTCAATTCCCGCTGAAAGAGTCGCGACAAGTGTGAAGCGCTAATAAACAACTGTGCAGCCACATCTTCAATCTTGATTGGTTTAGAGTGGTTCTCCACAATAAACCTCTTGGCATCATTGACCAGACTGAGATGCTTTTTGTCAGCCATTGACAAGCTGTCACCTAAGAATTCAGCAACCAAGGTTTGAATTCTGCAAAAAAATTGTTCTACCTGTTCAAATTTTTCGACTTCTTTATTAAACTCCTTTAACATGGCCATTACATGTTCCGCGTCAGCCCCTCCCTCAACAGCGGCACGTGAAACTAATGTTGCCAACTCAATGACTCGAACTCGTATCTCCGTTTTATCTCCAACTGTTTTAGTGAACAGATAGGTTAGCAAGCTATTCAAATTTGTTTCGGCTCGCGTTTTGTCTCCCAAGCGAATATCCCGCAAGAAGCTCCGTTCTTTTTTTAAGTAGGCTCCATAGTCATTTAAGGCCGATACTTTAAGCTTTTTCCGATCCTGTAAATCCTTCCTGATTTGCTGCTGCATTTTCTTCTTGGTATCAATTTGCTCTAATATATGAATGTCCCGTTTTATAAGATGATTCACGACCACAAACAACGTATCAGCCACCGCCTGAGAGCGACTGGGAGAAATGACTTCTAATTGCTTGGCCTTCTCCTTTAATTCCTCAAAATTATTAATACGAGCATTAAATTCTTTTAGCTCCTGAAATAAAAACCTATCAGGTTTCCACATCAGCACCTGACCACAGATAATACTCCGTAAGGGTGCCCCTGACATAATAATTGGCACCGCCCAGAGAACCAAGCCGGCATGACAACGGAAAAAATATGGTTCCTCCCACTTTGCAGCCTCCAACGTCGCTTGCCGGTAAGAAGCATGACACTTCGCTGTTCCGTTAGGATGACTGCGAATATATTGACAAAATTCACACCGGTTAGTTTTATCAGGAATGTAAAAGGTTTCACCTATATCATCGACCGCCTCGATGTGTAACCCAGTTGCTTTCGAAAAACTCCCAAGAATCTTCTCCAGATACTTGAACTCAAACAAATCGGCTTCCAATTTCATTGGCTATCCCTCGCTATTTAACATTCCATAATATTGTCATATGATATGCCCATTTACTACATTTTTATTTCCTGATCAGGCATTAAATTCCTTCATTATTTGTGACAAAAAAACTTCTGATGTATTGTTCAAGAACCCGTCAGCACAAAGCTAACGGGTTCTTGAATTGTCCAATTTTCCGCAAGGAAGTTAAAGTTAAGCCTTTATTTTATGAGCGGAACATAGTAAGGTGTCCGTCGTGACAATACCAGATTCTCCTGATTATACCACCACTGCGATTGAAGGGTTTTAAATTTAACCACAAAGACTTCTTCTTTGTCCCCCGAGGCTACGGCCGGTTGGTCAAGACCGTAGAGAGGATCCAGGGTATAAAGACTGCTACGCCCTAAATATTCCGCTTTTGTTCCTACAAAATTAGCAACTAAAGTATAGGCCTGACCGCCTATCGCCACTGCATCCCAGGTAACCATTGAGCCTTCAGGATATTTATTGGCCGACATATCCGGATGAATGGTCATATAGGAACCATATTGACCACTCCACGCTGAGGGTATAGCAATAAAATCAGCCCTGTTAACTGCTAAAACGCCAACAGCTTCGGGATAGACAGCGTCTTCACCAATTAATACACCGATTTTGCCCAACTCAGGTGTACTGAATACCGCTAGTTTATCGCCGGCAGTGGCCCAGCTTTTATCACTGTCGCTGAGATGTGTCTTTCTGTATTTTCCAATAAAATTGCCGTCTTTGCCCAAAATAACGGCAGAATTATATAATCTGTCTCCCTCTTGCTCAATCAGTCCAGATATCACCGCTACCTGATTAGCTTTTGCCAGATTAGCCATAAACCT
>POVV01000907.1_pt1 | contig 13924 bp, 31 predicted proteins | sample 1560271 | NCBI WGS metagenome assembly POVV01 (sample SAMN08337232, study PRJNA429181) | Bioreactor metagenome, whole genome shotgun sequencing project. | biome: cows' rumen and soil; feature: anaerobic; isolation source: anaerobic chemostat enrichment culture, galacturonate as sole carbon... | reverse complement strand
TGAGATGAACCATTTGCCGCGTAATACGGAACTGTATAATGATGAAAAAGCCATCGTATTTTGTACTTTATTGTTGGATACAAAATTACGATGGCTGATGCCCTATTAAAAGGACCTGAGTATCTTTGCTGGTTCCGGACTAGATCGCTTGGTTGAGATGGTAATGAAGCTCGGAGAACCACTTCGTTCGATTGTTAGAATGACTGGGCAGCGGTTTGTTCCTACTATCTTTCGAATGCCATTTGTATAATCTAACCGGATGATTACCTCCGACATTATTAGTTCCCTTAGTTCTATTTCTTTTTCTTCGCTTGAGTCAGATATCACAATGTTGAGTTCTTGCTGTGTCATAGCTCCATTGGCTTGTTGCGTCTCTTTAAATTCAGACCTGCTGATACCGATATCCAACCATTTGCCGGATATAGCAATAGATGGATGCCCGATATAGTCATCAATTTCGGCATCATTGATTGGCAAAAAATAAACGGTATGAATTTGTGCTCTTTTATCTTCTTTATTCATGGCTAATTGTTTAATAATTAATATTTTACTTAGTTATTTAATCATTAAATGATGTGTTTTTAACTATTTAATTAGCAATTAATTGGAAAAAAGTTTTATTCTATTGAAATAGAGATAGTTGTATCTCTTTGTTGACCTCCTGAATTATCTTTTTTCGATTACGGTAGTCATACTTCTTAACTGCATCGTAATTAATTGCATTATTTTTTATGTTGTAAGCCAACAAAAACGCTTTTATTATTTTGTCTTGCTTGAAACCTTTCTCATACCCGGCTACGAAATACTCGCGTATTCTTATGCGGAAAGATGCTTCGATGTAGTCCTGGAGCATACGCTGTTTCCAATCTGGTATATGAATGAAGTTCTCATTTAAAATGAAATGATTCCACTCTTGAATAGGTAAATATAGCGTAATCGGATTGTCTTTTAAAGGAAGTCGAGGTGGAATGGATGATATGGAAATCATTGACTGAATCATTTTTCCAATATCCTTCGTGGTAGTCACTATTACACCACTGTCTTTAGCACATCCGAACTCATGATATAGATAATCATGTAAGTGAGGAGCTAGTTCAATTGTCACACAAGGCTTTTTCATAACTATTTTCTTTATTTATTGTACTATACTTACAACCTACAACTGTTGTTTAATCTATTGATTAATAGTGTTATATGTTGCTTCTTTTGGTTGTACCTATCTTGTTGGTTGTAAGTGGTTGTAACTTGGTTGTAACTGATTTTATTTAATGTACTTACAACCTGTTAATCTTTAATTATCAATGATTTATTATATATAAAATCATTAGGTTGTAAGGTTGTAACTTATGTTTTCATTATTTTTCTTTTTAAGAGTTTTTTATATATTAGACCTAATGATCTAATATTCATATATATAAATATCTTATTAATAGAGTTGTACGACCTTATATCCATACCTTGTTCCCATGCCGGGTAGTTTCTTTCCTATTCGTTCATAGCCTAGTGATCGTAGTGCCTGTCCGATGGTCATATCATCTATTCGACTCATCGAACTGCTAATTTTTCGTGCAGCTTTCAGTTCACGTACAATATCCATCGGCATGCGAAATAGGTGCTCTTCATCCTCATTAGGTTTACGATACCACTCCTTGATCAACTTGTATGCAGTAGACTCGATTACATATCTGGCATTGTATGCTTGAAAATCTTCATAGTCTTTCCGGTCAAAGGTATAATCAAATGTCCCGTTATATAGCGTAACCACTTCTGCCCATAGCTGATCAACGTCAACAGTATCGCGATAATCTCCTATTTCGTCAATTTCGATAGCTGCTATACGACGAAGAAAACCACTGTCAGAGTTGAACAGAAATCCCCCCATTTCTTGCGTCTTATTGCTTGTAAAAGCACATGAAGCAATGCGTTGAACCTTTGTCGTGAAACTCTCACCTGGTGCTTTGATATCCATCATTGTTCGGCTCATATTGTTCTTAAAAGAATTTTCAGTCGATTTTGTTATACCAACAAACTCATCGAAGTTTATTACAAATTTCGAAACAAAGCACTCTGTCATTTTGAAAATCCGCTCATCCTTGTCGGATATCACATAGTACTCTTCCAAGCATTTTGGTATTAAAAACTCAATCAGCGTTGTTTTTCCGATACCTCCCTGAGCATTCACAAATCCGATTGCGACATCATTCTGTCGGGTTCCATACACGCATGCAACTGCTGCGACCAGCCATTTCTTGATTAGGTATTTCATTCTATTTTGATAGAATTCAGTATCATCTTCCTTATCTTTGAAGTCGTGCGCTTTCAGAAAACTACAGTATAGGTCTATCTGACTTGTACCATTCCATTTATTTTGCAAGCTATCGAAGTATTCCGTGATGGGGTTATACGCTTTCATCTGATTAGGAGAGGTGAGGATTGCTTTAAGTAGCGACTTACTGCAAGCCAAACCATCGTCTATCATGTGCATATAAATATCATTTTCTGTAATAGAGGTTGGATACTCCTTCTCTTTACTCACAATGTAGCTTTTTGAGTGGTCAAATATGTTGATCTTAATTTCGTAGTTCATATCCAACCACTCTTTTACAGCCTGTACTTTTCCGGCTGATTTAGCCGGTTGCGAAGTTTTAGCCAGTTCTCTCTTAGCCATTATTTCTCCCACTTTAATCGCCTATTCTCCCCAGGGAGAACCACGATGTTAAACATCTCGTCCATTCGAGTACGTATAAATTTACCATATCTCTGCCCTGTTATTTTCCCATTCGAATCTTTTGTATTTTCGAGATCATCAAGTGTGAAGTTAGATGTTGCATATGTTCTTCCACCAAATTCATATCGTATTGAGAATAGGTCAATTACAGGTTTTATAACATTGCCAAAGTCTTTTGTTTCTAGATTCTCACGACCTAGTTCATCAATAAACATTGGCTTTTTCTTCAGCGGTTCTATACCTCCCGATAGAATTAAATCAATCAATTGCTTGGCGTGTACAGAGTGTGTTATTTTTTTTGTAAGCACGTCTTGTAATGATAGATATGCGTACATTAAGATAGATTTCCCACATCCAATTCTTCCCAGCATGTATATCCCTTTATCTATATTCCATTCGCACTTGTTTTGGTCCCCAATTAAATAATAATAGAGTTGTCGTATAACATTTTTATTGTAGTCATCTACAACAAAAGGCTGATTAACTCCCCTAATCGCAAATATTTCTTCAGCTTTGCATTTTAGCATTTTCCAGAACAATTCATCACTTATCAGGCAGTGGAATGAATTAAGCTCCTCTCTTAGTTTTTGTTGTTCAATTTGGCTTTGCTTAATATATTCATCGATCATATTCACTCTCATAGCTATTATCTTTTGGTGGGTTTGTATAACTATTTTCTGTCACTTTGAAGAATTTTTGATAGCTACCGGCCATTGCAAAGTTTAAGAATTTTATAGCAACATCGGGTCTTCCTTCGCTAATTTCGTCTAGGTAGTCTAGTACTTTCTGTTCTTCACGGCTTTTATATGCCCGACCAAATGACTCTAGACGATAAGCTTTCCAGTATTTCCAAACTACAATAAACTCTTCTTCTTCGAATGGCAATTTTACTTCAATAGGCTCAATAGGATTCTGTATTATCTCATCCATTTTAACCGCTAGCTGCTTCAACTTATCGAACTCACGTATGAAGCGAGCTATTTTTTGTTGTGCAATTACTGGTATACCACTATCAATATATGCATTGAACTCTTCTGCCGTAAGCTCAATTTGCTTCCAAAAAAAATTCCAATTTTTAAGCATAATCTTTAGTTTTTTCAATTATTAATAATTTACCTATCTGTAAATAAAATCCGCCATTATTTCTCTTAATGAAATGGAAACAGAAGCGCCGATTTTGAAAATAAGATACATTGTATTTTTTCCCTCTAAACGAGAACGTACCATAGTCGATATATAATTCGTTGCACTTATACTTTTTGCTCATGCCTGTTAATGTTATCCGTTAATTGGTAATTTCATAAAGCACATCCACATGGTTTTACCATGCCTTCCAGTAGTATGCCCAAACAACGGCTGCCGTTCGATGGCATTCAATACTTCTTTGACTGTTATCTGATCTTCATTCCACTTGAAAATCAAAATTCCATAGTCTTCTAGCACACGAAAGCACTCATCTACACCTTTCTTTATCAACCTTGGCCAATCTTCAGGAAGTTTACCGTACTTCTTGGCCAACCAACTATCTCTACCGGCCTTTATCAAATGAGGAGGGTCAAACACTACCAGTTTAAAGGATTCATCCAAGAATGGCATATCGGTAAAGTCAGATACAATATCTGGGTGGACTTTCAGGCTTCGACCGTCACAAAGAGTATGTTCTTCATACCTGATGTCAGCAAATAAAGCCAAAGGGTTTTCTTTATCAAACCAAAACATTCGGCTACCGCAACAGGCATCTAATATGATTTTCGTTTCATTCATCATTAATTTTTTTATACGTTAATCATCCTCATCTTTTTCGTCATCCCAAATATCGGCACAAGCTTGTTTGATTTCCTCCAAAAAATCACCATCTTCCAGCCTCTTGTTGAAACTATCAAAAAGTTCTGTATTACCAGATAATGATGCAGGTTCCGAATCACCATCTTGCAATCGTTTGTGCGGGAAGTAAGCTTCGTATTCGTGTTCATAAAACTTAAATACGAGATAGTACATTATAGGGTACTGAACATCGTTCTCATCGTATTTCCAATTATTCAATTCACCGTAAAGGAGGGTGATATTCTCTGTAATCTGTTTGTTAAAAATCATACTTTTATTCCTTTCTCTATTGTTATTCGTTGTTTTTAATATGTTCAACTACCCCGTTTTTGTCCGGTTCTCCCCACTTTCTGCCTCTGTTTACCTCCAGTTTATTGAAAGCTGCTGTTACTAAATCGTCAGAATCATATCCCATATGGATGGCGCAATCAAGTATAAGCATGAATACATCGGCAAGCTCTTCACCTATGTTCTCTATCTTAATTGATAAATCATCTGTTTTTCTGTTGCTGAAGAAGATGGAAAGAGCTTCGATTAACTCTTCAGATTCCTTCTTCAAATGATGAGCAATTGGGAGAGAACGTTCATGATTGAAAACACCTTCATTAAATTGCTCATCCGACCATTCACTTATCTCATTCATAAGTGCTTGTAATCTTTCTAATCCTTTTTTATTCATGACTAATTGATATTGAATTGATCTTCCGTGTTCTCATACTCATCAAGTGTCTCTTGCATCTCGTCTTGTAGCTTTTTGTCAGTATTCTTTAATTTCTTAAAGTAATCGCCCATATCACCAAAGAAGCCGACAGGGTCAGAACGATGCCCACAATTAAGCCATTGCTCGTAGGCATCTACTATTATTTCTCTTTGATTCTTATTCATTTCTGATTTGGTATTGATGGTTATTCTTTTGGTAAATATCTCGAAGGAAACCATTGGCAAGTAGTATCTCCTTCCTTTTGACCAAATACACTGCAACAGGCAGTACTTTTCACGCAATCAGAACACCTCTTACCATCAGGAAGCAGCATATCATATTGTGCAGGGAAATCTTCCGGAGCAGAATCATACATAGTTGCCACTCGTTCGGGGTCTTTGTTTGGAACAAGAATCTTAATAATCTTCTCATTCAACCACAATTTGCGGCTTGTTTCAAGATGTACAATATCTGAATCACATCCCAAAGAGTCGCATTTAGGGCATTGTGCATCTAATTCATCGTGGACATCGACGGGTTTTCTGTAAGCCAAGTAATACATATCACATACTGGGCATTTACAGACAACAGGCTTGCCTGTTTCTTTAATAAATGCTTCTTGTGACGAAATAACGACAGATACTCGTTTTCCGACTTTCGTGTATAATACCTTCGCTTGTTTGTCCGGAGTTACACCCCAAGTACGGGTACCAATATGCTCAAGCATTGATGTAGTCATACAATAATCGGCATGAGTCATTTTTACCTGTACTGAATCACCGTACAGCTTCTGAGCTTGTTTTAATGTCATAATATTATTCCTTTCTATTTTGTATTGAGGGTTATCTTCTTTCTATTGGCCGCCATGCTAAAGGAGTTAATACAAGTCCCTTATCAGATACCGGGAGCATAAAGTGCCACATTTCAATATCGCCATCGTAATAAGACTCTATACAGCATTCATAAGTATTTTTGTGCTTCTTGTTGTAAACCGATAACTTTAGAATCACATTTTCACTTACTCCGAGGAGTGCTGTGTCTGGCACTTCTTCACTGACTGAGAACCAACGTTGTGCTTCCCGTGCGCCTATATGCGCCCAATCAATGTAGTTTTGCGCAGGTATCTGCTTATGGGATGGCAACTCTTGTTGTTTCAAATACTTATCTACTACTATGTATTCTATTGATTTCATAATTGACTACGCTTACCTATACAGCATTAGGTTCAAGTTCATTATTGCTTTGTTTTGATTTTATGCCGTCAACTTGCGACGGATGAGGTTAATATTCTTGTTTACAAGGCTGATAATCCTATCGTGGTACTCTGTATTCTGATTACAGATACCCCGAGACTGAACTACTTGTAACGTTTTCAAGTTTAGCTCGATTGTTTCAATCCGCTTGTCACCGATACGAGCCGATAGAATGAGAGAATCTTTCTTTTTGATGTATTCATTCGTGAATACACAGTGTTTCATGGCATCCCCTTCCTGTTTAAAGTCCTCGAGGCTTTTGAGTACTACTATCGTCACCTTTCCATCTGATAAGTTTAGATCGAAGAATTTTGATTTCAGTTTGATAAATTCCTCTTCAAACTTCTTCTGTTTAAGTAGTTTTTCAAGCTGCCGCTTCTTCTCTTCTTCTGCGATTTCTTTATTTCGCTTAGCCACATAGTTATCATGCGCCTTATTCAGGTTCTTAGGGCACACGTAAAAAGCGTTGCGTAAGTCTTTTATAGTTTGAGGGTTATCTTCTTTTGATTATTTTCTTCCGCTTCCGGTCTTTTTTGATTTGTTTCTCATTACGCCCACCTTTTACAGAAGAATTTTTCCAAGATGGTGGGATGGTTCTCCACGGGGTAGATTTTTCTTCATCTACCATTCTCAGTTCTCTAACAGGGGCTTCATAAGGGCAAATCTCGTATCTGTATGTATTCATATCTTATTGTGTTAGGATTGTTCTTTCTTCTCTTTTATAGTCACATTATCATCTTCATCAATCTCGAAGCAATCCGGACAATAGCATTTCCCGTCTTCGATTAACCAATGGTCGTCCTGTGCTTCTTCCTTTGGTGAGTTTTCATCAGCCCAAAGTGTGAAGCCGGAATATTCGTTCATATACACCTTGCCGCATACATCGCACTGAACTCCGTATGCTTTCTCTTCAAAAATTGCCATAATGTTTCTTTCTGATATTGTTATTAGTTAATCAATTTCTTTGATAAGCTCACTCACTAACCATTCGGGTGGAATTTCTCTTGATTCACAGAAATTCGCTATATCTTCTCTTTTAATCTCAGACATCTTATGTCCTCGAATGGTCAACTCTCTTTCTGGAACTGCTATTTTCCTGTGAGTTGTGTATCCAAATTTGTCTTTATAATCGTTCATCTCTCTATTATTATTATTTTTTATTGGAGTTATTCGCCTTCTGATAATTTCTTTCCGCAGAATGGGCAAAAAGGGTAAGCAATAGATATGGTACTCTCTGTTTTATTAAATGTACCATCCTTTTTCTTGTTCCGGTAAGTTGCCTCTATAACTGGCTTCTTCTTAAATGAAGGCATTTCATACATATAGTTGAGTGATGCTGATGGATCACCCGTTTTCTCTTGAAGATTCGCTTCTACTTTTTCAAAACAGTCACACATAATTTATCTACGCTTACCTATACAGCATTAGGTTCAAGTAAATTTATTGATTTGAATTATTTATTCACACAATCTAAATATAACTTTATAGTGTTATTACCGGGATTACCAGGCATTATTACTATATTGTCATCTCCGAACTCCGCCGCGATTTTCTTTAGTTCAATTGAACATGTCGCATCCAATTCAATATAAAATCGAGTGTTGTTATCGAAAATCACGACATTGCTTACCGAATGCGAAAAAGAGAAACACTTCTCAGCTCTTTTCTTTATCTGTTCTATATTCATTTCTAAATTGTATTACTCTAATTGATTAATTCAAATTCATACACCCATACGAACGGGTTACTTCCCCATGTTCCAGCCCCCGATACACCATCAATCAATAATTCAAATGCATCACGTGGGAGGCAGCATGGTTCTAATTTTCTATTGCATGGGTAATAAGCATCCATAAAATGAGTTTCCAAACTGCCTACTCGACCTTTTTGTATGCCTTCTTTCATGCAATCGTCGTCGGAGATATCTTGCAATCGTTCAACTTTTACGTCAGTTATTCTGATTTTGTAAGGCATCAATTTAGCCTTTACAAACATCTTGTTGTTCCATCCTGCTAGATTTTTCATTTCAGGAAGAACAGAATCTAAGTACTCCAAATAAGCCGCTGTTTTACCTCTTCTATGTAACGAGTCAATAGTCTTGTAAGACTGAGCTATGGCAACTATTTCTCCAATCTGATATTTCGGAAGAAATGATTTAGGCATTGGGTGAGGTCTACGATTATTATTCAACCTTATGAACCAAGCCCCATTTTTATAAAAAACATCCGTCACACTGATAGGCGAGTTGTCCCGGAGATCAACAAGGTCAAAAGGAATCTTCCTTCTAGTACTAGTTTTTAAACCGTCAATAACAGCTTGTGTTAAACCGTACGAATCGTTATACATTATTTTCTTCATACTTAATTTATTTTACGCTATTCAGCCAATCTAGTGCCTTTTGCATGTCCCACATATAATCAGCACTATAAATATATGAGACTTCATCTCCTCTTTTATATTCACGGTCGTTATCAGTTTCACCTATGATAAACTCCATATTTGGAGTACCCAACCGAAATACACCTATACAATAAGTTGTATCTTCTCTTTCAACACTCTTTTTTGTTGCTAAGAGGAAAATTCTTTCAGCATCTGGTTTATTCATATTTGTTTTGTTAAGAGTTAATCAATTCTTTAAATACCTTCACATAATGCTCTGAATCCTCCGAAATATCCTTTCTTCCCGATTCTGCGCAATATTGTTTTACGAATTGGCGAAACGCTTCAATAGCTTTTTGCTTCACTTCAACCTCATTAACTTCCAAAGCTTCTTCTGCGCCTGCTCTGAAAACTAAATCATCACATCCAACTCTCCACCCCTCGTATAACTCGCCATCACATATATGGCAAGCATTAAACTCTATTATGATCTCTGATTTTAGGTTCATTTTTCTATTGTATTGAGGGTTATAAAGCTTCAAATTCAGTCTGCAATCTTTTTAAATTATCTTTGATAGACATCTTAATGGCTTCTATCAGATAATCACTAAGTACCATAGGAATAGGGGTTGTTGTACGACCTTCCCATTCTTCAGTATTATCATGTTCAATTATTAACTGCGGGTTGGTGCTGCGCATGTCCGGCTCTAAATCCGGATTTTCATGCCTTGCATAATAATTATTATCATACTCAAAGCAGTTCAACGCCTGTTCATGTTCTCTGATTTTTTGCGCCAAATCATTGGCTTTTTGCAATGTATCTTTATTCATTTTTTTCTTTGTTATACGCATGTTTTACAAAAGAAATATTTCCCTTTTTCAGCATAGGGAGTATAAGGTAGGCTCCCATTATTATGAAGCTGTAAGGCAACTTTAGCACCTTGTTCTGTAAATGTATCTACAGAAAAACCATTGAATCTTGATTCTCCATCGGCTTTGAATTGTAGCTGATATTCTATTTCTTCGGTGTCAATATTGTAGCACCGACCGATTCTTGCTTTTATAATCTTCTTCATTTTTTTATTTCGTTAAGAACATGTTGCTACTATGATTATTACAATCAGTGCTATCGCTAATATATCTCCTAAAGTACATCCGCTTTTAGGTTCCATCATGCGATATATTTCTCTGGGAGATTCTTTATAGTAATCGCTTGGTATGCTTCCTTTAAAATATACATGGCTACCGTCGTCATCACTTTCTATATGGCTAATATCTTTAACCCAATAGACCTTTTTCTCACAAGAACCTTGCTTGGTTAATAGTAAAAATCTTTTCATGTTCTGTTGATTTAATCACTGATTATTAGTTGAGATTTTAATAGTTCACTCATTTTGCGGTCGCGCGCAGCCTTTGTTTTGAACTTTTCGAGTGTATGCCAATCTTTGTGGTTATTGTCTTTACACTTAATTCGTATATTAGGCTGGTCGTCTGGCCGGATAATGGTAAATCCGGATGCTATCACTTTGCTTTGACTATTTGCGTCCATAAGTTTAGATTATTTTGTAGATATAATATTCGGCTATTCGATAAATAATCACAGAGCATAAGGCTAATAGTAATAAGCACAATACTAAAGTTTTGTAGATGGGATATGATTTGCTATGGTAATAGTGTTTCATAGATTATCTTCTCCCTCCTTTAGCTTGGTTCGTGTAGCCTATGTTGTATCTACGTCGTAGCTTTTCTGCATGCTCAGGATTAGCGTCGCTTGGGTTAACCAACACATGTGTGCGCTGGTCTATTCGTAGTAATACCTTTCGCTGATTATTTTTCTCGGATACATTGCGCATTGCTTCGATCTCTTCCGGAGCTCCTTTTTCAAATAGGTTTGCTTTATAGTATTTAGCTTCCATATTATATTATATAGGGTTGACTGGTTGATATTTCATTCCTCCGGGCTCGGTGCTCTAATCGAGTGCGTCTGCTGCGGCGGATAGTGTAATTGGCATCGGTGTAGATGATTGTGTCTGCAAAGAGAAATAGGCATAAGCATCCAGATGCAATAAACTGTTTAGCCATAGGAGATAGGTCGAAACTAATGTTGTAGTTTGTACAAAACCACCAGGCACCAAGTTCGGTTACCTTGTTAAGACCTATTTTTTCTTTTGCTTTGCGGAGGGTATTGTCGACAGTACTCCAACTCACGTGAAAGAAATCTGCAACCTCTTTATAAGAGGCTCCCCATGCGAGACGTTCGATGAACTGTCTCTGTCGTTTGCTTAGAACAATATTCTTATTCATAGCTCTATCGGTCGATTGGAGTAATATCCCATATTTCCTCGGGAGATATATTGTACTTCTTGAATATCTCTTCAATACCTTCCTTTATGTGTGCAGGAATATCAACGTATCGTTTACGCTTATAATAGTAGTGCGTCATGGTTTTACAACCTAGGTATTGGCGGAGTTCTTCATTTAACTGGCTGTAGTCCGCTTTACATACCTTGCCGCACCCAGGAAGAAATGAATAGTTTACTTTAGTGGCCATAGTTATACGTTTTTAGGGTTCCAGGAAATGATATATGAGTTATTGCCGTATATTTTGATTTTATACCCTAAATCAAGTAATGACTGTTTTACGCCTTCGGTTATAACTCCGCAGTTCTTTGTTTGCAAGTAGCCAAATGAGGCCCTTTTTTTGATGTTTTCTAGAATTTCATCAAGTGATAGCACTTTTTTTCGCTTCTCATTTGCGAGAGATAAAGCAGAAAATACAGTTAAATGATTTGTTTTCATATTGATAATATATTAATAGTGATTTTTCGCTATTGCATATACCACACGCTTTATGTACCTTTGAGACGTGCGGTTTAGAATTATAGTGCAAATATGATAACTATATTTATCACTTCAAAGTGATATGATAAATATATTGATTAAATTAACATTCGTTATATATATGGAAAAAGAGAACTCAGTAATGCAAGGGCGACTACGTACAGTATGCTCTGTTTTAGGTTGTTCAGAGAGAACTTTTGCTCATAGTATCGGTAAAAGTCCGGCTTATATCGCTAATTTAAAAAAAGATATAACAACGAATGTGCTGCTCAATATATATATCAATTATCCACAAGTAAATATCATGTGGATAATCACCGGTGAGGGTGATATTCTGCTAAAACGGGAAGATGAGACCTCATTATCTAGTGACGCATCACTTTTATTAAGAATGTTTAATGAAGATAGATTGAAAATAGCTACGCTTGAGGAGGAAAACAAAAACTTGCAAAACGAGGTACATCGCCTTGTTATCGAAAATGTAAAGTTGAAACAAAAGCTGGGTGTTGATGATCTAGTTGGAAATAAAGCGGGATGAGGGTAGTGCGTGGTGGTAAATGGGATGAGATCATTAATAAAGTCGACTGAAGGCTTTATTGTATCTTGTTCGTGCGGAATTTATTAAAAAGTAGATATAATTTAGAAAACAAATCTCTATAATGTATTGGATATCAATGACTAATTAAGTGGCTTCGGAATCACAATAGAAAACCGCAAAAGCTTTATTACAAGCTATTTGCGGTTTTCTTGTTTTATATATTGTCCGCGAATTGTCCACATTGCTAATACGATTTATGTTAGTATGAGCTTATTGTTTATTTAAATACACTTTTGAGTGGATAGATCCCGGGTTCTGTTGATAAGGAATCTTTTGATGCAGATGGTTTATTCCTCCATCTTTCCATTCTTGAATGCCATCACCCACCAATCGTTGCCCTTGCTTTCAGCTCCTCTTGTAGCCGTGCTCTCAGAATATAATGAGTATGCGTTTCCGTTTAGGTTGTTTTCGGAAGCCGTCCACCAGTAATTGTGTTGATAAAAAGGAGTTCCTTTATATGACTGGCCTTTGGCGTAAGCTGCCATCTCTCTATCAGAAGCTAGGTGCCACTCCATATTGTTCTCCGGGTCATGATTCATATCAATACAGAATGCAAATGCAGGGTAGTTCTTATAACTATCTTTTCCATTTGTGGTTTTAGAAAGATTGTAGACCGCTTTTGTAATCTCTTTCCCTGTCATGCCGGAACCTCCCAAAGCACTATTCCTATACATTGCAGAAGATATTGCCCATTGTAGTCTTGTTTGGCTTATTGGTTTTCTTGCTTGTGAAACACATATAGAGCCTATTCTTTCGTTTTTTATACTAATTACAATCGTGTCGAAACGATGCCCTGTTTCAATGTCTGTGTTCTCTAAGGCATGGAACGATACTTTTTCACCGCTCAGTTTCAGTTGAGCAATCCAATACGAATTGTCCTTTAGTGATACTGTTGCTCCTTCAGAACCCACATCTCTAGGCAATGAAATGGTCTGTTCTGATGGATGATAATTCAAGCTTACATTATCTATTTTCGGTAGTTTTTGCACGTCAATACCATTACCTCCTTCATCTTCAGAAGAACATGAAGAAAATAGTAGCGGTGCGGCCAATAAAAACAAAATTTGTTTCATGTCTTTTTAATATTTTAGTTTGCTCTTTAATTCATTGAATAAATCGGGATTCTCCAACTCTTCCCAGTAATATTTTTTGTACCTATCACGGTCGAAGCTTTCTTTCTTCTCGTAAACTATAATACACTGCTTGTCGCATAGTATGATAACCGAGGATTCGAGGATATTAGCATAGGAACGAGCTTGCTTGAATGCTTCTTCTATCTCCTGATTGTTCTTCATATAGAACTTGGCTTCAATCAGAATCTTTGCGTGCTCGTAGTCTGGTTTGTCACTATAATGCAAAGCGTAATCCGGAAATATCCTGTGACCTCTGCCGGCATGTATTGGTAGCTGCCGTATGAAGTCTTTATTTTCGTGCCATCCCATTGAATTAAGAAGTGGCTCCAGTAGTTGAATCTCTACATCTCTTTCGATTGCAATTGAAACATTCTTTGAAATTGTGGGAGCGTATAGCCTTGGCAGATTATCTGCATCGAAACCTTTTACCTTGATTATACGAAGTAGTTCGATGTAATCTTCGCTACT
>POVV01000906.1_pt1 | contig 13928 bp, 12 predicted proteins | sample 1560271 | NCBI WGS metagenome assembly POVV01 (sample SAMN08337232, study PRJNA429181) | Bioreactor metagenome, whole genome shotgun sequencing project. | biome: cows' rumen and soil; feature: anaerobic; isolation source: anaerobic chemostat enrichment culture, galacturonate as sole carbon... | reverse complement strand
TCGCGCAAAGGACTACAATGATATGAGCCGTAAGGCGGCCAATATTATATCTGCCCAGATTATTATGAAACCGAGCTGTGTTCTTGGACTGGCTACCGGTTCCTCACCTATAGGCACCTACAAGCAGTTGATCGAGTGGTATAACAAAGGGGATTTGGATTTCTCCCAGGTAAAAACCGCAAACCTTGATGAATACAAGGGACTCACCAGGGATAACGATCAAAGCTATTACTATTTTATGCGTGAGAATCTGTTTCGCCATGTAAACATTGACGAAGCAAATACCAACATCCCCGATGGGATGGAAATTGACGCCAACAAAGAAGCGGCCCGCTACGAGGAAATTATCAAAGGCCTGGGCGGTGTTGATTTACAGCTTTTAGGACTTGGGCACAATGGCCACATTGGCTTCAACGAACCGTCTGACATCTTCCCAAAGGATACGCACATTGTGGACCTTCAGGAAAGCACCATCGAAGCCAACAAGCGTTTCTTCGCATCGATTGACGAAGTTCCGCGTCAGGCCTATACCATGGGAATCGGCACCATAATGAGAGCCAGAAAGATCCTGCTGATCGTCAGCGGAGCTGAAAAAGCAGACATCCTTTATGATGTAATCTGCGGACCAGTTACTTCTAAAGTTCCCGCATCTATTTTACAGCTTCATCCAGATGTCACCATTGTTGCAGACGAAGCGGCTCTTTCCAGGATGGGAAATATTTAAACCCGGCTGCTTAATCTTCCGTTTCCAAATTATATGACAGTATCTGCCCGGCTGCTCCTGCGCCGGGCTTTTTTATGCCCACTTTAAGGGTGGATATTAATATATCAGTGCGCAGGAAGCTCAGAGTCCTCAGACAGCAGAGCGGAAGGACAGATTGAGGCGGCTTTAGATACTCTGAAACTGAAATAAGCCAGAAAACAGTAAGGAAAACAAAGCACGAAAAACCAGGGAGGAAATCCGCAGAAACGGATATCTTCTCTGGTTTTATCAATAATAAACAAAGGCGCTCCAATGGCTGTATCTTAACTATTTTGGACCGCCCTACTGTAGATAATCCGGATTAAATCGCTTCCGGCGTCTTCCGGTATTGACTGGGGCTGACCCCCTTGACCTTTTTAAAAACTTCGCAAAAATAATTGCTGTCATTAAAGCCGCACTTATTAGCAATCTTCATCACCGGGGTATCCGTTTCCAGAAGCAGGACCGTGGCTTCACGGACACGGATTTGGATTAAATACTCCTTAAAGCCGATGCTGGTTACTTTTTTAAACTGCCGGGAAAAATAGGTGGGTGCCATATTGATGCTGGACGCCACCTCCTCAAGAGTTACATCCTGTGCGTAGTGGTCACAGATATATCTGGCTGCCTCGTAGAAACGCTCTTCCTTACAGTCCAGCTCATCAACGCTCTTCTTCTGTCCGGACTGGCTGTGATACATGAACAGCAGAATCTCATAAAGGTGGCTCTTTTTTAGAAGCTGATGAAAGCTGTCCTTGATCTTGTCCTCATAGGTCAGCAGATTCAGCAGATTCCCAATGTATTGCCGCTTGGCCGGAGGGACGCGGATATGGGAGACGGAGACGATCTGATCCACCGCCTCGTTCCCTAATTCTGATTCCATCAGGTTTAAAAAATACGGAGTAAAATTCATAACGATCCGCTCGTTAAACCGGCTGGAGTAGTCCAGCGTCCGGTGGATTTCCATGTTCTTGATCAGGATTAAATCCCCCGCCTTAACATGATAAAGGGTATGACCGATAAAGGTGCTGCAGCTTCCCGCATAGAGGTAATACAGCTCGTAATAGGGATGAAAATGTGCCTCCTTCATCCGGTAATTCGCCGTAATTTTTTTCCTCTCGATCCGGAAATCCTGGGTATCCTCCATCGCACGCATCTCAAACACAGAATCCCCCCCTTCCTAACTATTCTGCCCTTTCAGACCCCTGCAGCCGCTCTGTTAAAAATTTCATAAGCGTAGCCGCTTTATTTATTTTACCCCTTCAGTCCCCCGGCTGCAACCCCATCAATAAACTGATTCTGCGCAGACAGAAATACGGCGACAGACGGAAGGATCACAATGACCGAAAGCGCCAGCACCTTGTTCCACTCAAAACCGGATTCTGAGTCCATGATAAGCCGAAGTCCCAGAGAAGCCGGATATTTTCTGACTGTATTGATATAGATTAAGGGTCCCATGAAGTCATTGGAAGCCCACATAAACTGAAACAGGGCGCAGGATACCATGGAGGGCTTCACCATGGGCGTCATGATCAGCCATAGGCGCTGCCATGTGTTGCAGCCGTCGATCTCCGCCGCCTCCTCCAGCTCCCTGGGAATCGATCTCATAAACTGGATCAGCATATACACAAAATACGTATCCCCGGCAAAAAAGCTGGGGACCACAAGAGACAGGTAGGTATCCAGCCAGCCGAATTTGTTGAACATTAAAAACTGCGGCACATTTAGCACCACCTGCGGCAAAAGCAGGGTGGAGAGAAGGATACCGAACAGGAGGCCCTTTCCCCGGTATTGGAATCTGGAAAAGCCGTATGCCGTTATGGTGGCGGAAAGCACGGTTCCGATCACTTTGGGAATCACAAATTTATACGTATTCAGCATATAGGTTGCAAACACCGTTTCCGTCGATTTCCACCCCTTCCGATATGCATCAAACGTAGGGTGGGCGGGAATAAAACCGATGGAGCTGAATATCTCGTTGTTGCTGGCTTTAAAGGATGCGCCTACCATCCAGATCATCGGATAGATCATGATCAGTCCCACAGCGGTCAGCAGCAGATAACGGATACCTAAGGAAACTCTTTTTTTCCATATTTTATTCATCTTCATCCGCCCCTACCTTTCCTCATCGCCATAATATACCCAGTACTTCTGACTGATAAAAGACATTGCCGTAAACGCTGCGATGATCGTAAACAGCAGCCATGCCATGGCGCTGGCCATGCCCATGGCATTTGTCTTAAACGCGTTCTGATAGACCAGCAGGGAGATCAGCGTGGTCGAACCCATAGGGCCGCCCTTTGTGATAATAAATGGTCCGTTGAACTCCTGAAATGCCTGACAAAGCTGTGTCACTAAGTTGTAAAAAATCACCGGTGTGATCATCGGAAAGGTGACACTGAAAAACTGCCTGACCTTAGTGGCCCCATCCATGGAAGCCGCCTCATATAAATCCACAGGTACACCCTTTAAGGCCGCCAGAAAGATTACCATAGAGGACCCGAACTGCCACACGCGCAGCAGGCAGACCACAAAGAGGGCGTATTGGGGCGTCCCCAGCCAGTTTAGCCCCTCCCCTCCAAACAGTCCGATGACCTGATTGACCAGGCCGTTCGTCTGAAACAGAAACTGCCATAACACTGCAATTGCCACGGAGCCTCCCAATATGGAGGGAATATAGTAGACCGTCCGGTACAGGCCGATTCCCTTAATCTTGAAGTTTAAGATATAGGCGATAAACAGGGCAAATGCCAGCTTTAGCGGAACCGTCAGAAATGCGTACTGAAACGTTACTGCAAACGCCTTCACATATTTTGCCGTATGCATGATCGTGACACAGTTATCCAGTCCGATCCATTTTGTGCTGCTGTTAAACATGTTGTAATTGGTGAAGCTGTAAAACAATGATGATAAAAACGGGTAAAGTTTAAAAATCAGGAATCCAATAAACCAAATGGATATGTAAAGATAGCCGATATTCTGTCTTCTGGCCCTCTTTTGAGAACTCCCTTTCATATGTATCGCCACTCCCCTTTCCGGTGCCTTTCATAAAAACTCACATTCCTTTCGCTGCAGCCAGTTATAAAGCCTGCTCCCTCCAACTTAGCCTCCTCCTCTCAAATACTCCCCGGCATGACAGGGCCTTGGCCTGGGATATGCCGGGGAGTGTATGTTTAATATGGATTTGCTGCGTAGACTTCGTTGCAGGAATCAATCAGATACTGTGCCAGCTCGGCAGGGTCCCCCCCTGCGCTGAGGCTTTCAAACACCTCGTAGTAGATTCCGGTATCATCCTTTAATGCAGAATTTTCAAAGTTCGGGTCCACCGCAAATTTGGCTACCTTCATAGCTTGCTGATTCCCTTCAAAGGACAGTCCCTTCAAAATCCCTTCGTTCTCCAGTACTTCATTTGCGTGCTGGTTTAATAACATGCCTCTCTCTGTGGACATCAGCTTAACGCCCTCGTCCACCGAGGTGATGAATTCCAGCAGTAAGGCCGCTTCGGCAGGATGCTCCGATGTTACCGGAATAGAAAAGGTCTGTGTGATTTTTGTAAAGCCCGCATCCTTCATCCCCTCTCCGGTGATATGGGATCCAAGTACAAACTCCTGGCCCTCGTCCAGAGAATCGTCGAATTTGGCCTGAGCAGCATCCCATTCATAGATGCCCGCATACTTTCCGCTCATCCAGTTTTGGTTCCTTTCAATCGTTGTGGCCCCGTCTCCCTGGAGAGTCTTAACAGACGGCATCACATGCTTTTCCTCCAGACTGTTTATAAATTCCAGGCCATCTAAAACCTCCTCCGGCGTATAGGCTACCACATTGTTCTCCGCCCAGGGTTTCTGATATTTTTCCTGCATGTAGTACAGCATCAGCAGCATTCTCTCATATTGGAACATCGCCATGGGATAGTAGTTGGCGCCAAGCTTTGTCTGAAATATGCCGCCTGCAGCATAAAGCTCGTCCCAGGTTCCGGGAATCGAAATACCAGCTTTCTCAAACGTGGTTTTATTCCAGTAGAAGCATTTGGTATTGGTTCCAAGAGGCAGTCCCTGCAGCTTTCCGCCCACCACGCAGTCGTCCAGGACTTCCTGGGGATAGTTATCCAGGGAAAGGATATCGGCGTACTGTCTAAGATCCACAAATTTGGAGCCATCTCCAGAATACTGAAACAGCCAGTTCCAGTTGCCCTGAAGCAGATCCGGTGCTGTACCGGCGCTGAGCTGGGTCGCTACCTTTTCGGTCCATCCGTCCCAGGTTCCGTACTCACACTCCACCTTGATGTTGGGGTATTTTGCCATAAATGCGTCCACGGCAGCTTTCGTGGCTTCATGCCTGGTGTCCCCGCCCCACCAGCTGAAACGGATCGTACACGGCGTGCTTCCCGGCTCCGCCTTTTCCTCCTGCGCCCCGTCAGAAGCCGGTGCTGCGCCGTTCTCTTTACCAGAAGCCAAAGTTACCTCTGCCCCCGAAGCTGCGGTCTGCTTCGTTCCCGGACCTGCGCAGGCAATTAAAGATACCGCCATACTAACCGCTGTAAACACTGCAATCAATCGTTTCATAAGCCCTTCTCCTTTTTTATTTGTCTATTGACATTTTTTTAATACATCTATCACGATCTCATGGTCTTCCTGATGAGAAAAACCGGAGGCCGTTATAGTCCCCACTACTCCGCCGCAGCTTCTCACCCGCACCGGGAACGCGCCGCCTACCTCCGCGTAAGAGCCGGGGTCCAAGTGCCACTTTTCATCTATGGTCATCCCAATATCCGCCAGCATATAATGCGCCCATAAGGAACTGTGTCCCGTGTAGAGCGCCGTGTTCCGTTTTCTTTGGAGCATCTCGTCATTGCTGGGGGCGTTTCCATTGCCGGAAAAATGAAACAGCGTTCTGCCGAATGCGCTGATATCCACCGCGATCTTGTTTTTGCGCCTTTGGGCCTCCGTAATCAGCTCCAGGCCGATTTTCAGCGCTAAGTCTGCGTCAAACTCCTCAAAGACCAGAATCTGTTCCTGCCGCTCCAGATCTTTTATCAGTTCCTCATATTCCTTCATGTCTGTATCTCCTTTTACCCTGTCCTTTGTCACGGCCCAGCGGCAGTGGCTTTCTGCTGTTAATTTTTGCCTGCATTATTATGCCTGCCCTTTGCTCCATGATTGGGGCTGCGACTGCACTGCAGTCCCGGGGAGTTTCAGTGCCTCTTCCATAAGAATCGCCAGGTAGGCATCCTGAAGGGCATCCGCCAGGGGGTAGCGTTCCGTTCCGTTCCGGATATATTCCTCCATTCCGTCTAACAGCACAGCCAGCGCCGTCTCGTCCTCCGGCAGGCCGCTTCCCGAAAATGGATTCCGGTAGACAGCCTTTTCCCCTAAATAAACCTCCTCAATGGAGCCCGCCTGTTTTCCTGTCTCTATCCTTAGTTCCTGTGTCACCGGCCTGCGGTTTTCATCCAGAAAGCGAACCGTAAAGTCGTCAAGCTCCCCAAACGGTCCCTGGAGGTTCATATGCCTGCCTCGCAGAAAGGAATGGTACTGGACGCTGCAGAAATCAGAAAACGCCGTTTTCCCGCTTTCAAACTCAAAGGTAAAGCGTTCCAGAACCTTCTGCACCAGTTCCCCGTCTGTGACCGCACCCCAGCGGGAATCCGTTTCCACGATGGAAACCGGGTAGGATTTCCCACATATGCGTACCGGTTCATCTCCCACCTTCAAAAATCTCCGGATCAGGCTGGCTCCATGATAGCCGTGAGCCAGGGACAGTCTTAAAAAGGCCGGTTCTCCCAACACGCCGCTTTCTGCCACGCCTAATCGGCAGGCGATGGCCGGATAATTCAAATATTGCTCCGCCACCTGTATTTTGTATCCGTTCTCTGTTCGGAGCCGCCACAGCTCGTTGAGTCCGGAAAGCTCCAGAGAGGGCGGAGTTTCACTGAGAACCGGAAATCCAGCCTCCATCCAAAACCGGCTTACAGAGAATATAGATGGTTTACTTACCGCCACCACAACGAAATCAGGCTTCATCGCCATGCAGTCCCCAACGGATATGCTGGTTAAAATACCGTGTTCCCGGCGGATCTTCTCCGCCTTCTCCTCAGACCGGCAAAGCATGGCACACACTTCAAAACGCTCCGGAAGGGCCTTTGCAATCCTTAGATAGAATAAGGACCGCCACCCGGAACCGACGATTAAATAACGCAGCTTATTCATTTCCTCCGCCTTCCTCATGAGGATTTTTACGAAGCTTTTCCTCCTCACGCACCCGTTTTTCCAGCTCTCGTTCATAGGCTTCGGCATCAATGGGCAGAGTCACCTTTTTTCCCAGCCAAGCGGAAAGGTATGCGGCATTGGCGATCTCCAGTGCGCGTATTCCCTCCTCGCCGCAGGCGGTTAAGGTCTCCCCGGTTAACACTGCAGCCGCAAAATTTTCAAACATCTGCAGATAAGGCTCCTTCTGCCCGCCAAACTCCTCTATTTTGTATTCCTCGCCCAGTTCTTCTCTGGTGTTACAGGAAGCCCGTTTCCCATACTCCCTTGTATCCTCGTTGTATTTCCAGAAGTGGAGCGTATCGTCCTCCAGAAGCAGCTTTCCTCTGGTTCCCACGATCTCCAGCTTCTCCGTCCAGGTTCCTTCCCCCGTGGTCAGTATGTAAGCGGCGGTCATCTTATCCGGATATTCCATCAGGACCGTGGCCTCGTCGTCTACCAGAAATTCATTGTACTTTCCAAACGGGATCTCGGCGTAAACAGCCATAGGCATACCGAACAGCCACTGCCAGATATCCAGAATATGCTGCCCCTGATTGATAAGTCCTCCGCCGCCTTCCCCACTCCAACTGCTGCGCCAGCCCGCCGACTGATGATACCGGGCGGTTCTGAAATATCTGGAGTTTTCTAACAGGACTCTGCTGATTTTCCCCAGCTCTCCGCTGTCTATCATGGTTTTGATCCTGTTGTATTTCCGGTATAGGCGCTGATGAAACATCATAGCGAATTTCTTTCCCGATGCCGCTGCAGCCTCGTTCATGGCACGGCACTGCAGCAGTGATACCCCGGACGGCTTATCACAGAATACATGCTTCCCGTGTTCAAATGCCTGAACCGCAAGCTGGGGATGCGTCCTGTGGGGAGTCACGATGAGCACCGCATCAAATCTCCAGGCTTCCTCATACATGGCTTCTGCACTGTCGAATATGACAGCTTCACTGCTTAGATTATCTTCTGCCCACTGCTTTGACTGCAGGCTTCGGCAGCATACCGCTGTCAATGTCAGAGAACCGTTCCTATCCCCGTCGATCATCTTCGAATAGGTTTTTCCCATGGAACCGGCACCTATGAGCGCTATTTTGACTTTTTCCATATGTTCCCTCCTCTTACCTATATCATAGCAGGAGTCAATCCGGCGCCGCCACGATTTTTTTATGTATTTTAAGCGGAAACTTTGTTTTTTTGTCTTTTCTTATAGCTATTTTTCATATAAAATAGATTTCTTTCTATCAGAAAATGTTAATTTTTGTAGGATGTTTTCATATTCACCTACAAATTTTTACTGTTTTGGGAACCTTTCCTCCATAATTTATTCCAGTCTCTTAAAGGCATGAATAAAAGTACTACCAGAGATTAATCAAATAATCCGGCTGAGAAGTTAATTTGTGTAGTTTCTTTATCTGGAGGATCCCGTTCCTGGATTCCTTGCAAAAGCATCTGGCTGGAATGACATTGCCCCTTAGGCAGGCAGTAAAATAACGGTTGGAATTTATCTGGAAATAGTGTAGAATGAGTTTAAAACTTAAGATAAGGAGACAGTAATATGGCATATACATTTTCAAAAGATTTGGAAACCGGCAACCAGTTAATTGATTCCGAGCATCGCCAGCTGATTGATGCAGTCAATAACCTGCTTACTGCCTGCTCCACAGGGAAAGGACGTGCGGAACTGGCTAATACCACCAAGTTTCTGCAGGACTATACTTCAAGGCATTTCGGCAATGAGGAAAAGCTCCAGATCCAGAATCAGTATCCGGATTATGTAAACCACAAGCGTTATCACGAGGAATTTAAAAAGGTGGTGGCTGGAATCTGTGCCAAGCTGGAAAAGGAAGGCCCGACCATCATTCTTGTAGGTGAAGTCAACAGTGCCATTGCCGGCTGGCTGATCAACCACATCAAAAAAGAGGATGCCAAGGTGGCCGCTCATATTAGAAGCAGGGCTTAATCTTACAAAGTGAAGTGCATCTCATGGAACCGGTATTATGACAGAACAAGCCGGAAACTAAAACAACGCTCCGGCAGAAGGAAGGAACATGTTTATGAAAGATCCAAATTGCGCATACTGTATGAAGGGGGATCTTGTTGCAAAATTCGGCTATCCTATTTGCGAAATGGAGACAGGATTTTTATATTTATTTAAAGAGCAGAGTAAAAAGGGCAGAGTGATTCTGGCTTATAAGGATCACGTCAGCGAGCTGGTGGATATTGAGGCTGAGGAGAGAAATGCCTTTTTTGCTGATGTAGCCAGAGTTTCTAAGGCTGTCCATAAAGTATTTAACCCGGATAAGGTAAATTACGGTGCTTACGGCGATACCGGATGCCACCTTCATATGCACATTGTTCCGAAATATAACGGCATGGACGAATGGGGCAGCACCTTTACCATGAATCCGGACAAGGTATATCTGACGGATAAAGAATATGAGGAAATGGCGGCTGCCATCCGTGCAGCATTATAATAAAGAAAAAAGACTCACGAGGAGGATGCCGGATCATGTTGGATGAAATCAGAGCGCAGGCCGCAATGGCTGCAAAAGAGCTGCTGGAAGCGGCACACTTAAATGAGAAGGACCTGGTCGTAATCGGATGCTCCTCCAGCGAGATATCCGACCACAGGATCGGTTCCCATTCCAGCGCGGAAATCGGACAGACTGTGTTTTCTGCCATTTATGAGGTTTTTAACGAGCAGGGGATTTACGTTGCAGCCCAGTGCTGCGAGCATTTAAACCGGGCTTTGATTCTGGAAAAGGAGGCAGCCATTCTCTATGGCTACGAACCGGTCAATGTGGTCCCGCAGTTAAAAGCCGGCAGCTCTCTTGCCACTGCTGCTTACCAGACCCTGAGATGCCCGGTGGCGGTAGAATCCATTAAAGCCCATGCCGGAATCGATATCGGAGACACATTGATCGGCATGCACTTAAAGGCCGTAGCCGTTCCAGTCCGTATAAAGACCAGGTATATCGGCGCCGCCCACGTGGTCACTGCCCGTACCAGGCCGAAATACATTGGCGGGGCCCGAGCCTGTTATGATGAATCCCTGGGATAAACAGGAATCATGGAACCAGGTATCTGGGACAGCAGTCTGTATAATCTTTGCACAGCGCAAAAAGCGCGCGTCTTGAAGCTGTTTTTACAGCCAGTCAAGACGCGCTCTTTTTACGTGCTTTTATTATGCTATTATTTTACGGTTCCTTTTGTTCCAGTCATTATTCCATGGTAGCATGGGTAAAGAACCAAAAGCCGTATGGAGAGTGCCATGTGCCCTTTAATTCAGGCTTCTGCAGATAGAAATCACTGGAGTATACAAGAGGTGCAACCGCTGCGTCTTCCATGATAAGCTTTTCTGCCGCATGAAGCTTCTCATAATGCTCTGTCTTATCAGCTGTATCACGGGCCTGGTTTAATAAGCTGTCCACCTCAGGATTGGAATACTTTCCGTCGTTGTTTCCGCTTTCCGTCGTGAATAAGTTCAGCATATTGGAAGGATCATCATAATCATATACCCAGCCTCCGCGGGCAATCTGGAAGTCACCGGCACGGCGGGTTGGTGCAAAGGTAGACCATTCAACAATCTTAATATCCATTCTGATACCCAGTTCGCTCCAGGCACTCTGTAAATATTCTGCAATCGCCTTATTGTAACCGGCATCATTGGTCATATATTCGATAACCGGGAAGCCTTTTCCGTCCGGATAGCCTGCTTCTGCCAGAAGTTCTTTTGCTTTATTAAGATCTTCTTCGTAATTGTTTACATTAAAGTAATCACCGCCGTTGTTCTTTCTGGTGACTTCTTCAAAGGAAGAACCGCTTTCTGCATCAGATATACCAGGGCCTACAAAGTTGTTAGCTGGTAAAACGGTTCCTGCCATTACGGTACTGGCAACATATTCCCGGTCCGTTGCAAGAGTCAGCGCACGGCGTACCAGCGTATTGTCAAAAGGTGCTTTTTTAACGTTGAAAATCGTATAGGAAGTCGCCATACGAGGATCCAGGTGATAATCAGGTGTGCCCTCAAGGCTTGGGATCTCATCAGTAGGAACCTCCTTGATCATGGAAACTTCCCCTGTCTGATAAGCGCTGTAAGCTGCGTTGGAATCTTCCATAAGGACAAATTTTAAGGTATTTAAGGTTACAGTATCTGCATCCCAGTAATTTTCATTCTTAGCAAAGATGATATGGGAACCTGGTACCCACTCGATCATCTTTAACGGTCCGTTGGATATATAACTATCAGAAGTTAAGGACCACTGGTCACCCTTTGCCTCAACTACATCCTCTTTTACAGGAGCCATGCTGGCATGGGTAACGATTTTATCAAAATAAACGCAGGGAGACGCAAGCTCCACTACAAAGGTTTTCGCATCAGGTGCGGATACTGCCAGGGCATCAACATTTCCTGCTGTTGCCTCATCATATCCTTTTACCATGGAAAGCATGTCTGCTGCATAAGGTGCTGCTGTTGCAGGATCTGCCAGACGCTTCCAGGAATATACGAAGTCTTCTGATGTAAGCTCAGAACCGTCGCTCCATTTTAAACCATCCCTTAAATGAAACGTATAGGTAAGTCCGTCATCACTCACATCATAGGTTTCTGCCTGTCCGGGAATAATATTATTATCCTTATCAAAGGTCAAAAGTGTCTCAAATGCGTGCAGGATCATATTAGCTGCATCAATTGATGAATTTAAGGCCGGGTCAATGGTTTCCGGATCTGGACCAATCTGAACTGCCAGATCAAGACCCCCTGCAGTATTTCCTGCTGCTTCTGTTTTCTGTGTTTCATTGCCGGCCGTACCGGATTTTCCGGAACCCCCGCATGCTGTCAGGATCATCCCTGAAGCAAGGACTGCCGCTAATACAAGCGCCATTTTCTTCATATCTGTTCCTCCATATCTGCTATTATTTGCGTCCGTCCTTCACAGACAGCGCAAGTTTTAGCATACCACAGAAAGACGGTTCTTGCAACGTGGAAATTTATGACACCCGCGTGTTAACACGGTAATTCGATAAAGGGCCAGGCACTTCCCGGAACGGAAGTGTCTGGCCCATAAAGACATTTTTATATTTTATTAACGGTATGAAGTCTGTACTGCCTTCATTAAAACCTTAGGTTCCTTCACATAAGGGGTGACCGGACAAACCTTTTTATTTGATCCCATCAGCGTGTAAACAGCGATTCTGGCGGCCCTGACCGAATACTCCTCGGTAAATACCATGTCGTCCGGAATCTCCACAAACTGGCTTATCATAGCGAAGTTGGTAGAGCCGGCTGGAACTACCTTCGGGCGGTCAGTCATCTTGCGCGGCTGGAACTGGGCATCTACATAAGGCATCATGCAGGGAATAACGTTGACCACATCTGCCAGGATTTCATCCTTACGGTCTTCCATATGAAGATGATGAAGAAGCTCGATGAGCATTTCCTCTCCGGTACAATCCTTCATCGGTTTCTTTATGAAGTCTCCTTCACGGTCCGTATAAAGCCCGTATCCCCAGAAGATCGTCTGGTCCATAGGCTGATTGATAAAATGCGGCTGGGCAGCTACAACAATGCTCATCAGCCAGTTGGAATCCTTAAAGGTCATAAGTGCCCCGCTTCCAGGTACATTGCCGGAGTAATCCTCAATCAATTTAAGAAGCTTATTTCCACGGCTCGTTACGGTAAAGCTTTCCCAATTGGTCTCATGAACATCGCCAAAGAATGGGTAAGGATTTCCAAGGCCAGGTTTCTTTGCAGATACTTTGGTCCATAATTCCCCGGATATAGGTCTTAAAACAGGCTCTGGAGCCGGAGTGTGGAGATCTCCCAGGGTTGCACTGTCGGTCATACAAGCATTGGTCATGATGCAGATATCGCCCTCCTGAAGCTCCAGCTGTCTTTCTATTCCATTATCTTTTAAGTGAAGCACCTTAGCCGTAATTCCGTCTCCATCTGCGAAATCAATATCAGTGACCGTACAGTTTTCCGCAAAGACAACTCCCTGCTTTCTTAAATAGTTTTCCAATGGACGGATCACACTGTCATACTGGTTTAATGGAGTTCTTGTTACCCCTTCCAAGGTATTGATCCTTGAGAATTCCAGGATCATCCGGCGCATGTAGCGGCGGAACTCAAAAAGGCTGCTCCATTTCTGGAATGCAAAGGTGGTCTGCCACATATACCAGAAATTCGTTGTAAAGAAATGAGGCATGTCAGCGAACCATTCCTCTATGGTCATATCATCCAGCTTTTCTTCCGGTGTATTCATAAGCTTTAACATAGCCATGCGTTCCTGCTGGGTAAATCCCATGCTCTTCACATCAAGGATGGTTCCATCCTTGTCCACAAGCCTGGCCTTCGCATTGGTTGGGTGGGCATGGTCAAAGCTTAAGATCTCTTCGGTCACGCTCCTTGCAGGGTTATTTAAAGACGGGATGGTACGGAACAGTTCCCAGAAGTTTTCATACGTCTCTTCATTAAGCATACGTCCACCCCGGCATACAAAGCCTTTTTCCGGGGTACCGATACCATCGTTGCTTCCTCCAAGAATATGCATTCCTTCAAAAATCGTGATCTGGTCTCCCGGCATGTTGCAGTCGCGTATGAGATAAGCCGCTCCTGCCATGCTTCCCAGACCGCCGCCTACAAAATATGCTTTTTCAGGGGCCTGCCCATTTTCCATACGCCTTATGTTTTCTTCATTTTTTGAATCCATCTGTTTTTTTGAATAATCATAGGCCTTTTTTGCGGCTACTCCCGCCGCAGTTGCCGCAGCTCCCCATGCAAGCACTTTTCCGAAATTATTTTTTCCTCTCATATGCAACGCTCCATTCTATGAATTGTGTTAACTGATATGCTTATATTATCATACTTCATTTTATCCGTCACCATACATGGTTTTTCAGTTGTATAAAAAAACGACATCAGGGAAATGATGTCG
>POVV01000905.1_pt1 | contig 13936 bp, 10 predicted proteins | sample 1560271 | NCBI WGS metagenome assembly POVV01 (sample SAMN08337232, study PRJNA429181) | Bioreactor metagenome, whole genome shotgun sequencing project. | biome: cows' rumen and soil; feature: anaerobic; isolation source: anaerobic chemostat enrichment culture, galacturonate as sole carbon... | reverse complement strand
CGATAATGTGATTATCGGCGCTGGATGTTTTGTTGGCAAAAATGCTCGTATAGGGGCCGGTAGTCGTTTGTGGGCTAACGTCACTGTCTATCACCGAGTTGTAATTGGTACTGAGTGTCTTATTCAGTCAGGTACCGTTATTGGTTCTGATGGCTTTGGCTATGCCAATGAGCGTGGCAACTGGATTAAAATTCCTCAGTTGGGAACGGTAATAATTGGCGATAAAGTAGAGATCGGTGCCAGTACCACAATAGATCGTGGTGCACTTGATGATACTATTATCGGCAATGGTGTGATCATTGATAACCAATGCCAGATTGCGCATAACGTAATAATTGGCGACAATACAGCAATCGCCGGCGGTGTTGTTATGGCCGGTAGCCTGAAGGTCGGCAAATATTGCCAGATAGGCGGCGCTAGCGTTATTAATGGTCATATGGAAATATGCGATAAAGCCGTTATAACTGGAATGGGAATGGTGATGAGACCGATCACTGAGCCGGGAATCTATTCTTCAGGTATTCCTCTTCAGTCGAATAAAGACTGGCGCAAGACAGCCGCTCTCGTGTTGAATATTAATGACATGAGTAAACGACTTAAAGCCGTTGAACGGAAAGTTAATGGGAAATAGTTTGACAAAATTGTATAACAAATAGTCATTAATCCATTGATTTTTATTATTTTATTCGCGGCCTGCCTTCATAGTCTGTAGAGATTTGGAGCAGGCCGCGTTGTTGCTATCATCAGTTTAGTTTAGAAGACAGGATGAGTATTTTGACTACTGACAATCGTACTCTGGATATTGAAGAGATACTGAGTTTATTACCTCATCGTTATCCATTTTTGCTCGTGGATCGGGTTTTGGATTTTGATAAAGGAAAATTTTTACGGGCGGTTAAAAACGTTTCGTTTAATGAGCCTTTCTTTCAGGGACATTTCCCAGGTAAACCAATTTTTCCAGGCGTGTTAATTCTGGAAGCGATGGCGCAGGCTACGGGAATTCTAGCGTTTAAAAGCCTGGGTCAATTAGAGCCGGGTGAGCTGTATTATTTTGCTGCTGTTGATAATGCACGCTTTAAGCGACCTGTTTTACCTGGGGATCAGCTGATTCTTGAGGTTGAATTTATTAAAGAGCGTCGTGGTGTTGCTCGCTTCCGTGGCGTTGCCAAAGTTGATGGTGAAATCGCATGTGAAGCCGATATGATGTGTGCACGACGCCGGGAGTCTTAATATTGTGATTGATAACACCGCCGTTATTCACCCTACAGCCATTGTTGAAGAGGGTGCAATTATTGGAGCCAATGTACATATTGGCCCGTTTTGCTGGATTGGGTCTCAAGTTGAGATTGGTTCAGGCTCAGTACTTAAATCTCATATTGTCGTTAACGGCATTACCAAGATTGGTGCTGATAATCAGATTTATCAGTTTGCCTCGATTGGCGAAGTGAATCAGGATTTGAAATATGCCGGTGAACCCACTCGCGTTGAGATTGGTGATCGCAATCGCATTCGCGAAAGTGTCACTATCCATCGAGGTACAGCACAAGGCGGTGGCTTAACAAAGATCGGCAATGACAATTTGCTGATGATCAATGCGCATATTGCCCATGACTGCAAAATTGGTAACCGTTGTATTCTTGCTAATAATGCGACTCTGGCTGGGCATGTTGAAGCTGATGATTTTGTGATTATCGGCGGTATGACTGCCGTTCATCAGTTCTGCATTATTGGTGCTCACGTGATGGTAGGTGGGTGCTCCGGCGTTGCTCAAGACGTGCCGCCTTATGTTATTGCTCAAGGTAACCATGCAACGCCATTTGGTATTAATATTGAAGGGCTAAAGCGTCGTGGCTTTGAGAAAGAGGCTCTGCACGCTATTCGTAACGCGTATAAATTACTTTATCGCAGTGGTAAAACGTTGGATGAAGCTAAACCAGAAATTGAAGCTCTGGCTAAAGAACATCCGGCTGTTCAGCTATTTGTCGATTTCTTTAATCGCTCCACGCGTGGCATTATCCGTTAAATTATGCAACAGCGCCCCCTTACCATTGGATTAGTCGCCGGAGAAACCTCCGGCGATATTCTAGGTGCCGGACTTATCCGTGCTTTAAAGGCCCAGTATCCTGATGCCCGATTTGTGGGTGTTGCAGGCCCACTAATGCAGGCTGAAGGCTGTGAAGCCTGGTTTGAAATGGAAGAGCTTGCCGTTATGGGGGTAGTTGAGGTTCTTGGCCGACTATCTCGTTTACTGAAGGTTCGTAGTGAGCTTACCCGCCGCTTTAGTGAATTGAAGCCGGACGTTTTTGTCGGAATAGATGCACCTGACTTCAATATCACCCTTGAAGGGAAGCTCAAGGCCCGTGGTATTAAGACCATTCATTATGTCAGCCCTTCAGTTTGGGCATGGCGTCAGAAACGCGTATTTAAGATTGGCCGTTCAACTAATCTGGTTTTAGCATTCCTACCTTTTGAAAAAGCCTTTTACGATCGGTTTGATGTACCGTGCCGATTTATCGGCCACACCATGGCAGATTCAATGCCATTGAATCCGGATCGTTCTGCGGCCAGAAAAACCTTAGGTATTGCTGATGATGTGCACTGCTTGGCTTTATTACCCGGCAGCCGTCATTCAGAAGTAGAAATGCTAAGTGCAGATTTTTTAAAGACAGCGATGTTGTTGCGCCAAACGTATCCTGAGCTTGAAGTGTTAGTCCCTTTGGTTAACGCCAAACGACGCGAACAGTTTGAAAGAATTAAAGCTGAGATCGCGCCGGATTTACATATTCATATGCTTGATGGCCAGGCTCGAAATGCGATGATTGCCAGCGATGCCGCGTTGCTGGCTTCCGGGACTGCAGCGCTTGAATGTATGTTGGCAAAGTGTCCGATGGTCGTAGGCTATCGCATGAAGCCCTTTACTTTTTGGCTGGCTAAACGTCTGATCAAAACGCCGTATGTTTCTTTACCTAACCTGCTGGCAGGCCGTGAGTTAGTCACTGAACTGCTTCAGGATGATTGCACGCCTGATAAGCTTGCAGATGCTTTAAAACCTTTGCTGAATAATGAAAACGATCGTACAAAGGAATTAAAGCAAACCTTCAATCAGTTACACCTCAGCATTCGTTGTGATGCAGATAGACAGGCCGCACAAGCAGTGCTTGAACTGGCCGGATATCCGTATCAGTCGGAATAAATAACCGTAGCAGGTATCGTGTAATGAAAAGTACCGAGATGGAACCTTTTGTGTACCCCATTGCAAGCTGTATTGCTGGCGTTGATGAAGTGGGGCGTGGCCCGTTAGTTGGGGCGGTAGTTACAGCCGCTGTCATTTTGGACCCCGCAAACGTGATTGTTGGACTGGCTGATTCAAAAAAGCTCAGTGAAAAAAAACGGCTTGCCCTTTACGACGAAATAAAAGAAAAAGCACTTTGCTGGAGTCTGGGCCGGGCTGAGCCGGAAGAGATTGATCAACTGAATATATTACATGCCACGATGCTAGCGATGCAGCGGGCAGTGGCTGGATTAAGCATTCAACCTGATTTAGTTTTAATTGATGGCAATCGCTGTCCTAAGCTACCGATGAAATCATTAGCGGTAGTGAAAGGCGATAACCGGGTAGCAGAAATTAGCGCGGCATCTATTTTAGCTAAAGTCACTCGGGATCGTGAAATGGAAGAGCTTGACCTGCTGTTTCCTCAATATGGCTTTGCCCAGCATAAAGGCTATCCTACGGCTTTCCATTTAGATAAATTATCACAATTCGGTGCTACTGAGCATTACCGTAAAAGTTTTGCTCCGGTACGTCGGGCCTTGGGGCTAGAATAAGAGCCTGTCAGATATTTACTGCGCAGGCGTTTGCTTGAATCACAAATTTTATAACCTGATTGCTGGTGTTTTATATGGCTGAACCTCGTTTTATTCATCTGCGTATCCATAGTGACTATTCCATGATTGATGGACTGGCCAAAACGGGTGCATTGGTGAAAAAAGTGGCTGCACTGGGTATGCCGGCAATGGCAATCACTGATTTTACCAATCTATGTGGCTTGGTTAAATTTTATGGTTCCGCTCACGGTGCCGGCGTTAAGCCGATTATTGGTGCAGATTTTCGCATGCAGAGTGAAACTCTGGGTGATGAGCTGACTGAAATTACCGTGCTGGCGGCCAATAACGAAGGCTATCAAAACCTGACGCTGCTTATTTCTCGGGCCTATCAACGAGGATATGTACAAGGCGGGCCTGTTATCGATCGTGACTGGCTGGTCGAACATAAGAATGGCATTATTTTATTATCCGGCGGTAGATTTGGTGATTTAGGTCAATCATTGATGCGCGGCAACCAACCTATCGTTGAGGAATGCCTGCAGTTTTACCGCGAACATTTTCCTGATAATTATTATCTGGAGCTGGTCAGAACAGGGCGGGATGAGGAAGAGATCTATCTTCATGCTGCGGTAGAGTTTTCAACCCGTGAAAACCTGCCGGTTGTTGCCACTAATGATGTGAAATTTATTAGTGAATCAGATTTTGATGCCCATGAGATTCGGGTGGCAATACATGACGGCTTTACCCTGGACGACCCTAAACGACCTAAAAAATACAGTGCTCAGCAATACATGCGCAGTGAAGAGGAGATGTGTGAGCTATTTGCTGACATTCCTGAGGCGCTGATTAATAGCGTAGAGATTGCTAAACGTTGTAATGTTACTATCCGTTTGGGTGAGTATTTCCTGCCTCAGTTCCCTACCGGTGATATGACCACCGAAGATTTCTTGGTTGCCTGCTCTAAAGAGGGGCTGGAAAAGCGCCTCGAGTTTTTATTTCCGGATCCTGACGTCAGGCTTAAAAAACGCCCGGAATACGATGAGCGTCTGGATATTGAGCTTGGGGTTATCAACCAGATGGGGTTCCCCGGCTACTTCCTGATCGTTATGGAATTTATTCAATGGTCGAAAGATAACGACGTGCCCGTGGGGCCGGGGCGAGGTTCCGGTGCAGGTTCTCTGGTTGCCTATGCTTTGGGTATTACCGACCTTGACCCGTTAGAATTTGACCTGCTGTTCGAACGCTTCTTAAATCCTGAACGCGTATCTATGCCCGACTTCGACGTTGACTTCTGTATGGAGAAACGCGATCGGGTTATTGAACATGTCTCTGAAATGTACGGGCGTGATGCGGTATCTCAGATTATTACCTTTGGTACCATGGCGGCTAAGGCGGTTATTCGCGATGTTGGTCGGGTCCTTGGTCATCCGTACGGGTTCGTTGACCGCATATCTAAATTAATCCCTATGGATCCCGGTATGACGCTGGAAAAAGCGTTTGCCGCAGAGCCTCAACTACCCGAGCTTTATGAAGCTGATGAAGAAGTCAGAGCGCTGATTGATATGGCTCGCCAGTTGGAAGGCGTCACCCGCAATGCCGGTAAACACGCCGGTGGTGTGGTGATCTCCCCGACTAAGATTACTGACTTTGCGCCACTTTATTGTGACCCGGAAGGTCAGTTCCCTGTTACCCAGTTTGATAAAAATGACGTTGAATATGCCGGGCTGGTGAAGTTTGACTTCCTCGGTTTGCGGACATTAACCATTATTGACTGGGCATTGGGCATGATTAATGCTCGCCGGGCTAAGACTGGTCTGGAACCGATCGATATTGCCGCTATTCCGCTGGAAGATAAAAAGAGCTTTGATATGCTCCAGCGGTCCGAAACCACCGCCGTATTCCAGCTTGAATCCCGTGGTATGAAGGATCTGATTAAGCGTCTAAAACCTGACTGCTTTGAAGATATGATCGCTCTGGTGGCTCTCTTCCGCCCGGGGCCGCTGCAGTCGGGCATGGTAGATAACTTCATCGACCGTAAACACGGTCGGGAAGAACTTTCATATCCGGATATCCAATGGCAGCACGAATCGCTGAAGCCGGTCCTTGAACCTACTTATGGCATTATCCTGTACCAAGAACAGGTTATGCAGATAGCTCAGGTTCTTGCCGGTTATACCTTGGGCGGTGCAGATATGCTGCGTCGCGCCATGGGTAAGAAAAAGCCAGAAGAGATGGCTAAACAGCGATCTGTGTTTAAAGAGGGCGCTGAACGCATGGGCATCGACGGAGAACTGTCGATGAAAATCTTTGACCTGGTGGAAAAATTTGCCGGTTATGGTTTTAACAAATCCCACTCAGCGGCCTATGCTTTAGTTTCATATCAAACTTTATGGTTGAAGGCACATTATCCGGCCGAGTTTATGGCAGCGGTAATGACCGCCGATATGGACAATACTGAGAAAGTGGTCGGCCTGGTCGATGAATGCCTGCGCATGGGGCTAAAAGTATTACCACCAGACATTAATAGCGGACTGTACCATTTCCACGTCAACGATGACGGTGAAATTGTTTACGGCATCGGTGCAATTAAAGGCGTTGGCGAAGGCCCGATAGAAGCTATAATTGAAGCACGTAATCAGGGCGGCTATTTTAGAGAGCTGTTCGACCTGTGTGCCCGTTCTGATACTAAACGCTTGAATAAACGGGTATTAGAAAAACTAATTATGGCCGGTGCTTTTGACCGGTTAGGTCCGCATCGGGCCGCGCTAATGAGCACATTGCCTGAAGCTCTGAAGGCTGCCGATCAGCATGCGAAGGCAGAAGCCCTTGGTCAGGCCGATATGTTTGGCGTATTAGCAGAAGAACCTGAGCATGTTGAGAAAGCCTATGCTAATGTAGCGCCGTGGTCAGAACAGGTAATTTTAGACGGTGAGCGTGAAACGCTGGGACTCTATCTTACCGGTCACCCGATTACTCAATATTTAAAAGAGCTGGAACGCTATACTGGCGGTCTGCGTCTTAAAGATATGCACCCGACAGAGCGCGGAAAAACCATTATCGCAGTAGGTTTAGTGGTAGCCGCAAAAATAATGACCACCAAACGTGGTAACAGAATTGGGATCTGTACGCTGGATGACCGTTCCGGTCGCCTTGAAGTCATGTTATTCTCTGAGGCACTTGATAAGTATCAGCACCTGTTGGAAAAAGATCGGATCCTGATAGCGACAGGACAGGTCAGCTTTGATGATTTTACCGGCGGACTTAAAATGATGGTCCGCGAATTAATGGACATCAGTGAAGCGCGGGAAAAATATGCCCGTGGGCTTGCTATATCATTAACTGATAGGCAAATTGATGACCAGCTTTTAAACCGTCTTCGTGAATCGTTGGAACCCCATCGATCGGGGACGATTCCAGTGCACTTGTATTACCAGCGTGAAGATGCCCGGGCAAGGCTTAGATTCGGTGCAGCATGGCGTGTAACGCCTGCCGATAGCTTGCTGATTGAACTGCGTAAGATTGTTGGTAATACCCAGGTTGAATTGGAATTTGACTAAAATAGGAATGCTATGAGTCTGAATTTTCTTGATTTTGAACAGCCGATTGCTGAATTAGAAGCGAAGATTGATTCGCTAACCGCAATCAGTCTTCAAGACGAAAAATTGGATATTAACCTCGATGAAGAGGTTAAGCGTCTACGTGAGAAAAGTCTTGAACTGACCAACAAAATCTTCTCTGAACTAGGGGCTTGGCAAATTGCACAGCTTGCGCGTCATCCCCGTAGACCTTATACCCTGGACTACATTGAGCATATCTTCACCGATTTCAATGAATTAGCAGGTGACCGTGCCTATGCTGATGATAAAGCGATCGTTGGGGGTATTGCCCGCCTCGATGGTCGCCCGGTTATGATTATTGGCCATCAAAAAGGTCGTGAGACTAAAGAAAAGGTCCGCCGCAATTTTGGTATGCCAGCACCTGAAGGCTACCGTAAAGCTTTACGTCTGATGGAAATGGCTGAGCGTTTTAATATGCCAATCATTACCTTTATTGATACTCCGGGAGCTTATCCTGGCGTTGGCGCTGAAGAACGCGGTCAGTCAGAGGCTATCGCGCGTAACCTGCGTGAAATGTCACGTCTTAAAGTTCCGACTATTTGTACTGTCGTGGGCGAAGGCGGTTCCGGTGGTGCTTTAGCCATTGGCGTTGGTGATAAAGTTAATATGCTGCAATACAGTACTTATTCGGTCATCTCTCCGGAAGGCTGTGCCTCTATTCTTTGGAAGAGTGCAGACAAAGCCCCGCTGGCAGCAGAAGCGATGGGCATTATTGCCCCTAGGCTGAAAGAGCTGAAGCTGATTGATTCTGTGATTCCAGAACCATTGGGGGGCGCTCACCGTAATCCGGTTGAAATGGCTGCCTCATTAAAGGCCAGACTGATTGCCGATCTTAATGAGCTGGATGAGTTAGAATTATCATCATTATTAGACCGTCGTTACCAGCGACTTATGAATTACGGCTACTGTTAATCGATCTACTTTTGTTTGATAAAAACGCCCGAGCTAGCATGCTGCGGGCGTTTTGTTTTTGGTGATATTAAGAATATCCGGCAATGGCGACCGCTCTAAATTGACGATCTATTTGTGTCCAACCAACATCGCAATATCCGTTGAGAATGTGCCATCGGAGCCAATACGGAAATACTCTTTCACTTCTGAAGAAACCTCTTGTTGGTATGCCCGAATTGCATCGACGTAATGTTGAGGTGTACGCATTCTCTGAGTCCAGCTGACAAATTCTAACTGTAAATGGTCAGTGGTTATTTCATCAATTTTTAAGCCCGCCTCATTACAAAAACGGCTCCATTCGGAAATACTGTAATCTCTGACGTGTGAACGGTCTCTCAAAGCCTCAACGGTTTGAAGATAAATATCTAATACCGGATTTCCCGGTGAAACGACATCCATTAACACGATTTTTCCGCCCGGTTTTAACACTCTACTGGCTTCGCATATGGCTAAACTGACGTTATGCCAGTGGTGGGCCGAGTAACGACTGATAACAATGTCAAAGCTGGCTGAGCCAAACGGGAGCGACTCGGCAATACCACAAGTGGTCTGGATATTGGTCAAGTTACGATCTTTGGCCCCTTGCTGTACGGCATTGAGCATTTCTGTACTCAGATCGTAAGATGTGACGCTGCTGACAGATGATGCGACGGCAAAACTGGCGTGTCCTGCCCCGCATCCTATATCCAGAACGTGAGCACTCGATTGATTGCTCATCAGGCGGGCTAGCTTTTGCAGGTCGGATCCCTGAGAGTGGACGGTACTGGTTAAATAAGCATTAGCCTGTTCACCAAATTGTTGTTCAACCAGCGAGTGATGAGTGTTTTTCTCTGACATTGCCGTTTATCCATTTGTGATTGTGAGACAGGTAATCAGTATGTTTGAGCAAAATAAAAATGTATATACCCGCTAATGCTTCAAAGATATAGATATCTCTACCTTTGGCGGTTATTTGCTCTCAATGCTGCCCGAATTATTGGGGATATAGGCCGGTGATAAAATGATTAGATGAAATGATTATGAAAAGATAGCAGGGCAACTAAGCCCTGCTTGATACCACAATAATATCGATTAGCAGTCTTCCAGCACTACGTATGCGGCATGGACCGGACCATGAACACCAAACACTTTGATTAGCTCAATATCAGCCGTCGAACTCGGGCCGCCGATCAGGTTAATACAGGATGGCATACGTTCGCCGGCTTCAGCCATTTGATGCAGGCGCTGTGCTATTTGTGCGACCCGCGGCAGAATCGTACTTTTGCGCAGAATAAAGATTGAGGTTTCAGGTAACAGGCTTACCGAACGCCCCCGTTCTGGCGCAGAAAACAGCACTACGCCACCAGACTCAGTCAGGCCTGCTTCAGCATAAACAATACCCACCTTGGCTTTTTCCGCCATAAGGATATTGTGTTTGCCCTGTGCAGGATCCCATTCATAAGCATCATATTGTTCTTTCAGAGCCTGATTCACACCCAGCTCCTTTAAGCGTTGATCACCGCTGGTCACAACCGGGGCACCGCCGTAATCTTCGCATAGAGCGATGATATCGGTAAGCAGCGTCTCAGGACGACTAATCACGCACTTCACTTTCTGAGTGCTGGCGAAATCAAGAAACTCCTGACAGAGCTCATCCAGACTTTTTTCCGTCAGACGAGTTTGCGGATAGGTGTTAACTGGTTTTGAATCAGCGGCAGGAACCTTACGCATTTCACGGCCTAACTGACTGGCAATCTCATTCAGAAATGAGGTGCGGTTTTGTTCATTCATCAACATATTATTTTTTTCCTTCCGCTTTATGATGTTTAAACCAACTGCGAAAACCTTCTCCATCCGGTGCTGGTAAATCACGGGCTTCGGTCCAGTCTTCAAGAACGCTAATTTTTAGCGGAACTTTGCCATCTTTGATCATCCAGTTCGCCATTTTTGCTCCCATAGTCATACCGACTTTCCATAAGGCAGGGTGAGCATTAGCGTAGTTGAATAAGCGGGTAAACCGCTGCTCAGCTTTTGGTGTCAGACCGGTTTCAGCCATAACCTGACGATGTTTTAGAATGAGCTGTGCCAGCGGGATCTTCACCGGACAAACGACATTACAGGCGTTACACAGTGAGCAAGCATAAGGAAGATCGTGGAAGTCTTGGTAGCCACCCAGTAATGGAGAAATTACCGCGCCAATTGGGCCCGGATATATTGAGCCATAGCCATGTCCGCCGATTTGACGATACGCCGGACAAGTATTCAGACAGGCTCCACAGCGAATGCAGCGTAATACATCGCTAAATTCAGAACCTAAGATCTTTGAACGACCGTTATCAACGATGACTAAGTGGAACTCTTCCGGCCCGTCAACGTGACCTTCTTCTCTTGGCCCTGTTAACCAAGTATTGTAACTGGTTAAACGGGTACCAACAGCGCTACGGCAAAGTAAGGTAATCAGTACATCAACCTCTTCGAAGGTTGGAGCTATACGCTCCATGCCCATTACGGCGATATGGGTTTTTGGCAGCGTAGTGGCCATTCTGAGGTTACCCTCGTTAGTTACCAGACAGATACTGCCTGTTTCAGCTACGGCAAAGTTACATCCGCTAATGCCAATATCGGCTTCAAGAAAGTCTTTACGAATTCTCTCGCGGATAAACAATGTCATGGCTTCAGGTGTTTCAGAACCTTCATAGCCAAGCTTCTCTTTGAGTACCTTTTGAATCTGATAACGATCTTTATGGATTGCCGGCACGACAATGTGCGAAGGTGGATCGTTGTCGACTTGAAGAATGTACTCTCCAAGATCGGTTTCAACCACTTCGATACCTTCCGCCTGAAGTACGTGGTTTAAACCGATTTCTTCTGTCACCATCGATTTAGACTTAACGATCTTTTTTGCCTGCTTCTGTTTTGCAATATCGCGAATGTAGTCAGTCGCATCTTCTTTTGTGCGGGCAAAATAGACGTGTCCGCCATTTTGAGTCACTTTTTCAGATAATTGATATAAGTAGGCGTCTAAGTTTTCAAGTACGTGATTACGAATTTGTTCCGCACGATCGCGCCAGTCTTCCCAATTACCTAGTTCATTTACCATTATTTGACGATTGGCCCCGATTCGCTCCTGAGCCATGGCAACCGCTTTGCGCATTATGGTGTCTTCCATTTCGGCTTTAATGCGCGGTTTAAAATCGATATTGCTGGTTTTCATCGACATGTGAATATCTCCTTAGCGGCTCATTAATACTTCAGCAATATGCATCACCTTGACCGGGCGCTTTTCTCGCGTCAGGCGTCCGCTGATATTAATCAGGCAACTGGTATCAGCACCAATAACGAAATCAGGAACGACATCCATAATGTGTTCAACTTTTTCTTTGACCATCTCTCCTGATATTTCAGACATTTTGACGGAGAATGTTCCGCCAAATCCGCAGCAGGTTTCTTGGTTGACAATAGGCAGCAGTTCTAATCCTTCGACGTTGCGCAGCAATGTTAAGGGCTCTTCGACCACGCCCAGTTTGCGAGACAGGCTGCATGACGGGTGGTAAACCGCTTTACCCGGTAATCGGGCTCCAACGTTAACAATCCCCATGGTATGAACAATAAAAGTAGTGAGATCCTGCATCCGGTCAGCTACGGCTTTTGCTCTGGCGGCCCACTCGGGTTCATCGGCCAGATAAGCGGGATAACTTTTAATCGCATAGGTACAGGAACCCGCCGGGGAGACTATCGGATAGTCGTTTTCTTCGAAGGTGGTGATGAGTGACTTCATTGCCGGTTTGGCATCTTTTACATAGCCACTATTGATTGCCGGTTGTCCGCAACATCCCTGACGTTCAAGAAAAATGACGTCGCAGCCCAATTTCTCTAGTAGTAACACGCTATCTCGTGCCATGTTAGCCTTCAGTGCATCACCGATACAGGTGACGTAGAAATTTACTTTCATCGTTTGCTCCAGAATGTCGTTAATGCATCTGTTTAATGTTCTGATAGACCTGAAACAGATAACTTATCTACTTCATTAAATAAGTTATTACCCACATTATTGCTATTGTTTTCATGGATAATCGGAATTATCAGGCCATGACAAAAGCGCGTGGCCTGATAGAATCCGATTGATTTGTATTATGAATAAAATAAGTAGTAAATTGTACCGATTTTTAGGCCAAGAATAATAATATAAATCGCACAATATTTGAGTGTGCCGGACATAATGGCACTACCCTGACCATCCATTTTGGTGGCTGATACTGCAATGGCGATACTCTGAGGTGAAATCATCTTGCCGCCGGTAGCACCTGCAGTATTGGCCGCAGCCAGTAAGATAGGATCAATATTCAACTGTGCGGCAGCGCTGGTCTGTAGCTTGCCAAAAAGTACGTTGGAGTTAGTATCACTGCCGGTTACAAAGGTACCCAAAGCGCCGATAACCGGTGCGATGAAAATGTATCCGGTACCGGTCATATTCACCAAGGTATTGGCGATATCACCGATCATGCCGCTAGTATCCATTACGGTCGCCATGGCAACGATAGCCGTAATGGCAATAATGGAGTTTTTAAGCTGAACGACCGTGCTCCAGAGCACAGAAACCATATTTGAGAAGCGGGCTCCCTGAATAAATCCGCCAATAAATGTCGCAATAATGATAAGTACGCCCGGCGTACTGAGCCATTCAACCTTAAGCTTCAGAATTTGAGTATCGTTTAAAGCAAAGGGAATAACGCTAGAGAATTGACCTGCTGCGTTTTTAAGCGCAGGAAACAGCGGTGAACACAGCAGAATGAACAGGAATGTCAGCAGATAAATAGCACCCGCGCGAAACAGTTCTGCGCCTGAATAATTGTGCTGTACTTGCTCTTTATTTTCGCTTCCTTGAGCCGATTTAGTCAGGCGTTTAGCCAAAAATATAGTGACTAGTAAACTCACCAGGCTACCCGCAAAGGCGGGTAATTCAGCACCTAAATAAGTAGCAACAAAGTATTGAGGAATTAAGGTACTGATTCCACACATTAAAGTGATAAAGAATACCCCTTTAATCGCTTTGATGCCGTTACCGGCAATGGCGACGATAACAAACGGCAGTATGATGTTAAACAGAGATAGCTGGATGATAATCATACTGCTGAGTTCACGCACCGGCAGACCAGTTTGCTCCGCCAGGATGGAAACAGGAATCCCCACAGCACCAAATGCAGTCGGTACCGTATTCGCGACTAATGATGCTATTGCCGCTTTTAACGGGTTAAACCCAAGGGCAATCAGAATACCGATTGGAATTGCTACAGCTGTACCGTAGCCTGCGGCCGCCTCAAGGAAACCACCAAAACACCAAGATATCAGTAGAACCTGAATACGCTTATCATCACTGATGCTGGCTAGGACGTTTTTTAGCACTTCCATACTGCCGGTTTTTAACATCAGGTTGTAGCTATAAATGGCGCCTAAGATAACGATGATGATAGGCCATAAGCCTTTAGAAGCACCGTAAAGCGTCGACATGGAGAGGTGTTGTAGCGGTGTTTTCCAGAAGATGCCGGCAATTAATAAAGTTATAA
>POVV01000904.1_pt1 | contig 13936 bp, 12 predicted proteins | sample 1560271 | NCBI WGS metagenome assembly POVV01 (sample SAMN08337232, study PRJNA429181) | Bioreactor metagenome, whole genome shotgun sequencing project. | biome: cows' rumen and soil; feature: anaerobic; isolation source: anaerobic chemostat enrichment culture, galacturonate as sole carbon... | reverse complement strand
ATGTACCGGATGCAGGTGCTGGATTCCAAGACAACGGCCATGCACTGGCAGAAACACAAGGATGGAGCCGGTATTTACAAAGCATACCGGAAGAAAGGCTGTCCCATGCCCGTATCCGTTGCACTTGGATGCGATCCGGCCGTGACTTATGCTTCCACAGCACCTCTTCCGCCGAAACTGGATGAGATGATGCTGGCCGGATTCTTAAGAAAAAGGCCGGTGAAAATGGTGAAATGCATCACCAACGATCTCTATGTGCCGGAGGACGCAGAATTTGTACTGGAAGGCTATGTAGATCCTCAGGAAGAACTGGTCTGGGAAGGACCTTTCGGAGATCATACCGGATATTATTCCCTGGCGGACTGGTATCCCAAATTTCATGTTACAACGATTACCCGTAAAAAACATCCTGTCTATCCTGCCACAGTAGTTGGCAAACCTCCTATGGAAGACTGCTATATGGCAAAGGCTACAGAACGAATCTTCCTTCCTGTATTAAAAACTGCGATTCCCGAACTGCAGGATATCCATTTACCATTTGAAGGAGTCTTCCATAACTGCGCAGTGGTCGCGGTAAAGCCGTCCTATCCGGGAGCTGCCAGAACCGTTATGAATGCCATATGGGGCATGGGACAGATGAGAACTGCAAAGATGATCGTGGCGGTCGATGAAACCATAGATCCAAGCGATGTGAACGCTGTCTGGCATGAAGTACTGCGCTATGCCCATCCGGAGGAGGATTTTGTGGTCAGCAAAGGACCGTTAGATGCTCTGGATCACTCTTCCGATTATCCTTTGTATGGCGGACGGCTTGGCATAGATGCCACCAGCAGAGGGAAAGAAGCCTTTACCGAAGGAGTACTTGAAATCGTTCCTTTCCGCAAGGATCAGCCCTGGGGCGGAAGGCAAAAAGCCCTTGCCATGCTGGAAGAAAAAAAGGCTTCCCTTATTTTAGTTGTGGACGAGGATGTGGACCCGTCGGATCATTCCACAGTCATGTGGCGGGTATTCAACAATATTGACGTCACCAGAGATATGTTTACGGATGGCAGGCGGGCGGCTTTCGATGCTACAAGAAAGCGTTTGGAGGAAGGACTTTCCCGCCCCTGGCCGGAAGATATCGTGATGACGGATGAAATCCAAAAAAAGGTATCAGCGAAATGGAGTGCTTATGGGATCGATCATTGGAAAAATAGTAAATAAAATGAATGAATACGGGAAGCTGGTCATGTTCAGCCATACCATCTTTTCCCTGGCCTTTGCCGCAGTAGCCCTGCTTGCAGTTTCCGGCGGCCGGCCGGATCCAAAAGTCGTATTCTGGGCTGCCCTTGCCTTTTTAAGCGCCAGAACAGGTGCCAATGCCCTAAACCGGGTGGTGGATGCCAGAATCGATGCAAAAAACCCCAGAACAGCAAGCCGCCAGATTCCAAGGGGACAGATCGGAATAAAGGAAACCCTGGTCCTGGTGGCAGCCTGCTTTCTGGTTATGGTGTTCAGCGCCTCCCGTTTAAACCTGCTATGTCTTCTCCTTTCCCCTCTGGCTTTGTTCCTGATGACAATCTACTCCTACACGAAACGATTCACCTGGACATGCCATCTGGTTCTGGGTATCACATGCGCCTGCGCTCCTGTAGGGGCCTGGCTGGCGGTAACGGGGAAGTTTTCCCTGATACCGCTTTTCTTTGGTGCTGCCAACTGCCTCTGGACTGCAGGATTCGATATTATCTACGGCTCTCAGGATTATGAATTTGATAAGGCAAACGGACTCCATTCCATTCCTGTGCAGTTTGGCGTGAGAGGCGGGTTATGGATCAGTACCCTGTTCCATGTGGCTGCACTGCTTTGTCTGTGTATTGCCGGTGTACTGCTCTATCCTCAGTTTGGTGTTCTCTATGGAACAGGCCTGGGGATCATCGCAGTCCTTATGGTGATTCAGCACCGGCTGGTATCACCGGATCATCTGGAAAATGTCAATATCGCGTCCTACAGCATCAGCCAGATCACCAGTATCGTGCTTCTGGTTTTCGGAACTCTGGATGTATACTTATAATGCAATAGAAAGGGAAAGAAGCAGACTATGAAACAATATGTAGTTGGAATTACAGGCGCTAGCGGCAGCATTTACGGACTTCGTACAGTAGAAGCCCTGCTGGAAGGCGGAGCCAGAGTACGGCTCCTCCTGACGGGAACAGGGGAAAAGGTCGTGGCCTATGAAACCGGACGAGAAGCCGGAGAATGGATCGATGATTTTAAGAACCGTTTTAGAGGTCAGCTTATCCTGGAAGATAACAACGATCTGTTTTCCGCGGCGGCCAGCGGTTCCCATCTGACGGATGGAATGATTATCGCACCATGCTCCATGTCAAAGCTGGCCCACATTGCGGCAGGAATTACACCTGATTTAATGACCCGGGCGGCCGATGTGGCGTTAAAGCAGCGGCGGCCTCTGGTGTTGATGCCCAGGGAAACGCCCCTGTCCCAGATTCATTTGAAAAATATGCTGACTCTGGCAGAGTGCGGAGCATTTATCGTTCCCGCTATGCCGGCCTTTTACCAGAAGCCAAAATGCCTTGACGACATGACGGATTTTATGACCGGCCGGGTACTTGATTGCCTGGGGGTGGAAAATCGTCGGTACCCCAGATGGAAAGAAGAAGAATAAGAAGAAATAAAGCGATTGAATAAACCAAAGGAGAATTTATGAAAAAATCAGGATTTGCTAAGAAACATTATTTATTGGGCCGTATGGGTATTCTAGGGGCATTGTTTGGCTGTACAGCGGCGGTTATCCTGGGCGGATGCGCCAGCAAGACAGAGACCCCCGTCGATACCACCGTTCATTTGGGAGTCATGTATTCTTCCGATATTGTCCCCCTTACCATCATCACGGAACAGGGGCTTGACAAAAAGTACGGAATCCAGCTGGATATGCAGGTATTCTCTTCTGCAAAGGACCGGGATGCAGCTCTTCAGGCAGGGGAATTAGACGGGGTCTTTACGGACTTCATCGGCCTGTGCATGTATCAGAATGCGGGGCTGGAAGTAAAGGCAGCCGGATGTACTGACGGGGATTATGTACTGCTGGCTGGTAAGGATACTGGAATCACTTCCCTGGAAAAAGCAGCGGGAAAAAGCATTGCAATATCGGAAAACACGCTGATCGAGTATTCCCTGGATTATATTTTAACGAATGCCGGGTTAGATGATACATATTTGGACAAGCAGGTAGTACCGCGGATCCCTGACAGGCTTGAAATGCTGCGAAATGGCAAGATCGATCTGGTTCTTCTGCCGGAGCCATTCTCTACCCTGGCGATCAAGGATGGAGCGGTAGTTCTGGGAAGTGCCAATACCGACGGTCTGTATCCGGCCGTATCAGCATTTACAAAGAAAGCAATCGACGAAAAATCCGATACCATAAAAAAGATGTATCATGCATACGATGAGGCGGTTGATTATCTGAATACCACGCCGTTAAATGAGTATGAAGCCACGGTCATCAAAGCGGCAGGCTATCCGGAAGAACTCACCGGAAATATTAAGCTGCCAGACTACCGGAAAAATGAACTGCCAAAGGTGTCTGACTTACAGGCCGCTGTGGAATGGGCCGCTAAGAAGGGATTATGCAGCCCGGATTTAAAGCCTGATCAACTGATCGGAGAATTGAATTAGATACCTTAGAAGAACGGAGGGAGCCAGATGCTGAAAGTAAAAGATATCTCTGTAACATATGGGAAAGGCGGGATGCATAAGGTCATTGACCAGGTGTCCTGGCAGCTAAAGACCGGAACGGTCCTGGCTGTCGCAGGTCCCTCCGGCTGCGGAAAATCCACCATGGTTCACGCCCTGGCAGGTATACTGCCCTTTACGGGCTCCATCACCCTTGACGATAACGGACTTGACCCTAAAACGTGTTCTATCGGGCTGATCCCTCAAAACTACGGGCTGCTACCCTGGAAAACGGTAAAGGAAAACTGCCTGTTTACAGCCAAAATCCGTGGAAAAACCCACGATCTGGAAAGGCAGCTTTCCAGCCTGTGCAAAGAGCTGGGAATTAACGGACTATTAGAACGATATCCCGGAACATTAAGCGGCGGCCAGGCGCAGCGTGTGGCTCTTGCAAGAGCCTTTCTTCTTAATCCGGAACTTCTCCTGATGGACGAGCCTTTCGCTGCTCTTGATATTGCTGCAGCTCTGGCAGCAAGGGAACTGTTTCTGCGGGTCTGGAAAGAAAAAAAGCCCACTACAGTCATAGTCACCCATCGGGTGGAAGACGCCCTTTACCTTGCCAATAACATTGCAGTTATGAAACGGGGCGGTGGCTTCAATCTTTTCAGTGAAAATCCTTGGCAGGGTGTAAAACGTCCCTCAGATGCAGAATATGCGGAACTTGAACAGTTGATCACAGAGAAAATCATAAAGGCGGATGAGATATGAGAAAAAAATTATGGGTCTTTATAAAAGGATTTTTACTTGTAAATCTGTTCTGGTTCCTTCTCGCCGTCCTCTTGTCCACCTCTGTGCTTCCTGGGCCACTAACAGTCTATGGCAAGTTCAGCCAGGTAATAAACGGGGGGCTTTGGCTTCATATAGGAGCCAGCTTAGGCCGTGTGGCGGCAGGCCTCTCCCTTGCCCTCCTCATCGGCGTACCTGTTGGGATTTTCATGGCCTCCTCTGCCATCGCTAACCGCATCCTACACCCTCTGGTGTACTTTTCCTACCCAGTTCCCAAAACAGCGCTGCTTCCGGTCTGTATGCTGCTTTTAGGGCTTGGCAATGGCTCTAAAATTCTCATCATCGTCCTGACCACGGTCTTCCAGATCATTGTGGCCGTCCGGGATGCCGCGGAGCATATTGATCAGGGAATTTATTATGTGGCCAAAAGCGCAGGCGCCCGCAAACGAAGTATTTTAATGGATATCACCCTGCCTGCGGTACTGCCGGAGCTGTTTACCAGCATTCGGATTGGAACAGGAACCTCCTTAGCCATCCTTTTAATTGTAGAAGCTTATGGAACCCGCTGGGGGATGGGTTACTACATTCTGGACGCATGGTCCAGGATCAACTACATTCAGATGTACGGCGGCATTGTCATTATGTCGGTGGTAGGAGCCGCATTATTCTGGATTTTGGATGGAATTCAGTGGGCGTTGTGCAAGGGAATGAAATAACGCTTAAACCTAGTATCAGCTTCAGAGATCTGCCGCAGGATATTTCATCCTGCGGCTTTTTCATGCCCCGCTCCCAGCCCCTTTTCCGCCTGTTCCTTGTCCTGAAATTTTGTGGACTTGATTATAATGCCGTTGGACCAGACTAAATTCAGCCCATGTCAAGCGTGTAGTGCTATCTGCAGTGTAGGTTAAAAATTAAACTCATCTTCCCAGTGAAAGGTTCCTGATTTTTCCAAACTCATAGGCCAGTGGCGGCACCATTCCGGTACACCAGGAGTTTCCACCCTATCCAGGCTCGGAGTATATGGCTTTATATCAAGTACAGGCGTGCCATCATTTGCATCAATATACGCAATCTGAATAATGCCCGTTTCATAGTCTATATGAATAACTTGTACTGTTGACAGAGCAAGCGGATTAGGGCGAACCGGCGATCTTGTAGCGAATATGCCCATTACTGCAGGAGATTTTTTATAAGGCTGCGGGGTTTCAATGGTATTTCTCATTTGTTCGTTATCAAAGCCGCTAAACCACCAAATAACACTAAGATGGCTGAACCCATCTAACGCCTGCAAGGCGGGAATATACTTCGGTTCAAGCTCGATGAACATTCCATCTTCGTTGACAATTACTTTACCAATAGGGTTTACATGAAAATTTTGCATTGTACGTTCCTCCACGTTATTTTTATTTTACCTGTAAATCCAATGTAAACCCTCACATCATGTGAGGGTCAATATGAAAAAAAGCGTCCTGCAAATAATTTTGCAAGACGCTTTTTTCTATATTCTTTCCAGCGGGATTTGTATTTCAGTCAAGTATGATTCAGGGCATTCCTCATTCCACGGACCACGGTGAACCATTTGCCTGCTTTGCCCGATCATTTTATACTGGTTATGTTCCTGCAGCCAACTTGCAAAAGCAAGAAATGCCCCCCCAATATTTTCAAAAGGACCATATACCATGGTACAAGCCATATTTTGAACGGGTTCCGTATTACGAAACACAAACCCGTTTGTATTTTTCCCCATCCGTGCCACAGGCGCACATATTTCCATATCTACATCTTTCTCTCTGTAATCCATATCATGATATATGGTAAATGTATCGTTCGAAACAGGAATGTTATTTTTATCTGCAAAGGCCGACATTTCTTTCCACAGCTGCCCCTCTGCATAATAATCGGGAACAATGCGTCTTTTTGATAGCTTCTCCTGTTCCGCTTTAATTACATTCTCGATTTCCAGGCGCTTATTCTCAAGCTGCTTTGCAATAAATTCATCATCCCAATGATTAAGGGCTGTAATTGGTGAACCTATCGGTTGCCGCAGGCGTTAGCAGACCTGTTTCGTCGTAATACCTTAATATGCGGATTGATACTTGCGTTAATTTAGAAAACTCGCCTATTTTAAACATTCGACCACCTCTATATTGAAATTATATCGTGTATATCCTTAAACTGCAAATAAAAAATGGCCGAAGGAAACCCAATAAAAAAAGCGTTCTGATGGTGGTCAGCAGGATGCCTTTTTTAATTATCTATCACATTCTCTTTAAAGTAAACTGATTTGCCAGACCGCTGAGTACCCTTGCCTGCGCAGACAGCTCTTCGCTTGCAGCGGCACTCTCCTGAGCGGTTGCTGAATTGGATTGAACCACTGCGGAAATCTTATCCACACTGTCGGTGATGTGGGACACAGAAAGACTCTGCTCTTTAGAGGCTGACTGGATCTCTCCGATACCTGCTGCAATTTCTCTGGCATCCATTAAAACAGTGCTTAATATCCTGGCCATAGAGTCCGTTAAATCCTTACCCGTTTCAACCGACCTGACAGAAACGTCTATAAGCTCCGAAGTGTTTTTTGCTGCCAGTGAACTCTTTGCCGCCAGATTCCTGACTTCATCTGCCACTACGGCAAATCCCTTACCTGCCTCACCTGCTCTTGCTGCTTCTACCGCTGCATTTAAAGCCAGGATATTGGTTTGGAATGCAATGTCCTCAATGGTTTTGTTAATCTTAATAATTTCCTCTGAATTTTTCTGGATCCCTTCCATTGCCTTTAGCAGGTGCCGCATCTGCTGCTCACTTTCATCAAGGCTCACACCCATTGTTTGGGCTTTGGTGTTAAAAACACTGGCGTTTTCCGTGGTATAGTCTATTTTTGTTACAATGGTTTCTACGGCATGAGACAGATCATCAATCGCGCCGTTCTGCTCTGCAGCTCCCACAGCCAGAAGCTGAGAACTGGCCGCAACATGCTCTGCACCTGCAGATACCTGTTCGGAGGTCTGGTGCAGCTGGTCCAGGGTCTCTGATATCTGTGCGGTAAAGGTTTCAATGGAGTGCCCGATATTGGTAAAATCTCCAATATACTGCTGGGAGGGCAAATCAAAATTACCCTGTTCCATCTGCTTCATGGAATCTCCAATGCGGGAAATATAGTCGGACAGTGTATGAATGGACGTTCTCATGCTGTTTGCCAGCATCCCCAGCTCATTTGTTGATGTATAATTGATCTCGCTCTTTAGATCTCCCTGTGACAGGCGCTCCATTCCATCTTCCAGGGTTTTTACCGGAATCAGGATCTTTCTGCGGATTATCATCAGAATAAAATAAATGGAAATCAGGTTGATTACCAAGGTAATGGCGCTTATGGCCTTAAGCTTTGTAATTCCCTGGGCGGTGTATTTTTCAGCCTGAGAAACAGCTGCATTGCTTTTGTTAAAAAGCTCCTCACTGTTTTCTAACAGCTTATCATTCTGACCATCATTTAAAAGGGGCAGAATCTGCTCTTTCCAATATGTACGGATCTCCTGCATCTGTGTAACCAGTTCTTTGTCTCTTGGCACTGGAAGCCCAAGCTCTTTGTCGCCTGCGATGATTCCATCCATGGCTTTCTCTACCTTTGCGATCTGCTCTTCCACCGGCTGATCAAGCAAATGAAGCTTCATAATTCGCTGTGTTGCACCTCTGACAACACCGCAATAATTTACAATCGTTCCGTTGCTCTGGTTTTGATCCAAAAACAGAAACATCAGGCCAGTACTTAAAATGCTTAGAATAGCGAGGCAGGCCATTATGTTGTATATAAGTTTTTTAATGCTCACGTTCTTATCTCCTTTAAGATTAGTAAATGCGTTATTTAGCAGACCATCATATGACACTCTTTGGCTCTAAAAAATATGTCGCATTTTGTCAATTATGGAGATATCTTACTCTAAATAATATAGCTAGTCAAGCAGATTAAGGACCCACATAAAACGAGCCTGTATTATTATAGGCAATGAAACATAAGTTGTGTATTTTACACCTTTGTGTGATATTGTCGGATTTACATTTATAACCCCCGCAGCTAAAATGTAATTATCAGATAAACCAGTGAAACACCAACAGGGAGGAGAGAATCACATGAAGAAAACAGTAAAGATTTCAGCAGTTCTATTAGCCATGGCACTGGCAGCCACCGGCTGCAGCTCCGGGAAACCGGCAGATAATAACACGTCGGCAGATACCGGAAAAACCGAAGCCGCAGCTCAGACAGCAGGGGAGGAAGATCCTGTTCTGGTCGTTTATACCGCCCGCGGCGAATCCTTAAACAATGCCGTGATTCCTGAATTTGAAAAAGACACCGGAATTAAAGTCGAGGTGGTCGTCGCAGGAACCGGAGAGCTGTTAAAGAGAGCTCAGTCAGAAAAAGCCAATCCGCTTGGCGATATCTTCTGGGTCGCTGACCAGACCATGTTATCCGCATCCAAAGACCTGTTCATGGAATATGTATCTTCCGAAGACGGCAACATGATCGATGCTTTCAAAAATACCACCGGTTACTTTACCCCTGCTTTTGCAGATCCAACTGTCATGATCGTGAACAAGGACTTAAAAGGCGATATGAAGATCGATGGATTTGAGGATTTATTAAATCCTGAATTAAAAGGAAAAATTGCATTTGGCGATCCTGTAAACTCCAGTTCTGCATTCCAGTCATTACTGGCTATGCTTTACGGTATGGGCAAAGACGGTGATCCCCTTTCAGACGAAGCGTGGGCCTATGTAGACAAGTTTATCGCCAACTTAGACGGCAAGATGTGCAACAGCTCCAGCCAGGTATATAAGGGCGTGGCTGAAGGGGAATATGTGGTTGGCTTAACCTGGGAAGATCCTGCTGCCAACTATGTTAAGGAAGGTGCCGCAGTAGAAGTTGTATTCCCGGTAGAAGGAGCCATCTTCCCCGGAGAATCCGTACAGATTCTAAAAGACTGCAAACATCCGGAAAATGCAAAGAAATTTGTGGATTACATGCTGTCTGAAAAGATTCAGAATGCAGTCGGCTCCACACTGACCGTAAGACCGCTGAGAAAAGATGCCACTCTGGCTGATTATATGAAACCTCAAAGCGAGATTAAATTATTTGATAACTATGATGAAGGATGGGTAGCAGAACACAAATTAGAGATCACCAATCTGTTCAGTGAGCACATGGAAACATCCATGGATTAATAAACTGCATTGATCCAAACAAAAGACTGCCTGAGACTCAGTCAGGGGCAGTCTTTTTGTACAAAAAAATACGGAGTACGTTAGGAGAGAGGAACTATGGGAGTAGCAATCAGTATAGAAAACGCAGTAAAGCGATTTGGAAAAGATACCATTATCAATGGATTATCCCTGGATATTAAGCCAGGAGAGTTCTTCACCCTGTTAGGACCATCCGGCTGCGGCAAGACAACCCTGCTTCGAATGATCATCGGCTTTAACAGCATCGAGGGGGGTGAAATCAAGGTAGACCAGAAGATAATCAATGACATCCCCACCAACAAACGAAACATGGGTATGGTCTTCCAGAACTATGCCATTTTCCCCCATATGTCAGTCAAAGATAATGTGGCTTTTGGATTGAAAAACAGAAAAATACCTGCATCACAAATCGATGTCCAGGTGGATGAAATCTTAAAAATTGTTAAAATCGATCATTTAAAAAATCGTATGCCCGCCAAACTGTCAGGCGGCCAGCAGCAGCGGGTTGCCTTAGCCCGGGCTATCGTCATCCATCCCGAAGTGCTTCTGATGGATGAGCCGCTGTCAAACCTGGATGCGAAACTTCGTGTGGAGATGAGAAATGCCATTAAACGGATTCAGCAGCAGATAGGCATCACCACCGTTTATGTAACTCATGATCAGGAGGAGGCTCTTGCTGTATCAGACCGTATCGCGGTCATGAATGGCGGTGTCATCCAGCAGATCGATACGCCAAAGAACATTTACCAGCGACCTGCAAACCTGTTTGTATCTACCTTTATCGGCTTATCCAATATCCTGTCCGGAATAACATCGGTGAAAAACGGTGAAACTTCCATTCAGATTCAGGATTATACCGTTCCTATGGATCAGTTAAGCCATGAAGTAAAAGACGGTCAGAATATTAAGGTATCCGTTCGCCCTGAAGAATTCATCATCAACCAGGCAGACGGCGGCGGCATCCCTGGAACAGTAAAAAGCAGTGTATTTCTTGGCATTACCACTCATTATTTTGTTACCCTGGCAAACGGTCAGGAAATTGAAGTCATCCAAAATTCCGATATCTGGGATATCATTCCGGATGGATCTGACATCCGTCTTGCTGTACAGCCTCAAAAGATCAACGTTTATACCGAAGACGGTAATAAAAATCTTGTGGTTAGGAGGGATCAGGTATGAGATATGCCGGCGAAAAGAAGTTCAATATCTGGGTAGCTATGGCACTGGGGATTCTCGGTCTTTTTCTCATCTTCGTAGTCTACCCCTTAATTCTGATATTATATAAGAGCGTACTATCCGAGGATGGTTCCTTCAGTCTTGCATATTTCGGTAAGTTCTTCGCCAGAAAATACTACTGGAGTACCCTGGTAAACAGTTTTAAAGTCACCATTGTTTCCACCCTGCTGGCAGCTGTTCTGGGTCTGGTTATGGCTTATGTTTTACGAAGTGTACGAATCAGAGGAAGTAAGTATTTAAATATCCTGATCGTCATGTCCTATCTTTCTCCTCCATTTATCGGAGCTTATGCATGGATCCAGTTACTGGGGCGCAATGGATTTATCACCAAAATCTTAAACGATCTGTTTCATGTAAAGTTAAACGGCATTTATGGATTTGCAGGAATTGTACTTGTCTTCTCTCTTCAATCCTTTCCACTGGTTTATATGTATATCTCAGGTGCTCTTAAAAACCTGGATAACTCCTTAAATGAAGCCGCTGAAAGCCTGGGCTGCAGTGCCATGCAGAGGGTGGTTCAAGTAATCGTTCCACTGGTCATGCCCACCATGCTTGCCAGCTCCTTACTGGTATTTATGAGAGTCTTCTCCGACTTTGGTACTCCAATGCTGATCGGTGAAGGTTATAAGACATTCCCGGTCTTAATGTACAGCCAGTTTATGGGCGAGGTCAGTACCGATGACCATTTTGCTGCTGCTCTCTGCGTCATTATCATCGGCATCACCCTGCTGTTATTCTTCTTCCAGCGCTATCTGGGAAACCGCTATACCTATTCCATGACCGCATTAAAACCAATGGAAGCAGAACATTGCACTGGTCTTAAAAATATTTTATCCCATTTGTTTGTATACCTGGTGGTTCTTATCGCCATTCTTCCGCAGCTGACCGTTATCTTCACTTCCTTCCTGGCTACCGGAGGAGGAAGCGTATACACCGGAGGTTTCTCACTTGATAACTACCGAAACACACTGTTTTCCAAGAATAACAACGGCGCCATTTTTAACACCTATTTATTCGGACTGTGCGCCATTGCTATCGTCGTGGTGCTTGGAATTTTGATCTCCTATCTGACTGTACGAAAAAAATCAATTTTAACCAATATCCTTGATACGGTCACTATGTTCCCTTATATTATACCAGGCTCTGTACTGGGCATCTCATTTTTATATGCTTTTAACACAAAACCGTTTCTCCTCAGTGGCACCGCCCTCATTATCGTCATCTCACTGTCCATCCGGCGTATGCCCTACACCATCCGTTCCAGTACTGCCATCATCGGACAGATCAGTCCCAGTGTGGAGGAAGCTGCCATCAGTCTGGGCTGTTCAGAAACAAAGTCATTTGCAAAAATTACAGTACCCATGATGATGTCCGGTGTATTATCCGGTGCTATTATGAGCTGGATCACTTTAATCAGTGAGCTGAGCTCTTCCATCATCCTCTATACAAGCAAGACCCAGACGCTTACCGTGGCTATTTATGCAGAGGTCATTCGAAGCAACTTCGGCAATGCTGCTGCTTATTCTACCATCTTAACTCTTACAAGTATCCTATCGCTGCTATTGTTCTTCAAACTCACGGGCAGCAATGATATAAGCATTTAGCGAAAGCAATGAGCAGTGGGAAATAAGTCATGAAAAGATTTTCTTATGTGCTAGCACAACGAAAATCTTTTCATGACTTATTTCATAGGGCGAATGCCCGTTAGCTCATAAAACCGCAGGTTTTATGAGCTACACTGCGGACTTATGTTATAATACCTATAACCCCACCCCCCAAACCACCTCACCAATTAACCAACCACATTCGGAGGCCCCCATGAAAAGTAATCAGTACAAGGACTATATCAAAAAATCCTTTATGAAATACGCACTTTCCATCATCTCCCTACTATTCGTACTGGTCCTTTTATTCCTGTTAATCAATGTACAATGGATTATTTCCGGTCCAAATAAAAGAAATCATATTCAGCTATCCGGCATCCTGGATCAACAGCTCCTGCTCTATCAACAAGGCCTTATCGAGCTAACCCAAAATCCAGTCCTGCTGACCGCACTAAACAGTACAGACCCTGCCGCCATCACTGCAAATAACCGGCTTCTTTATGACTTCACCAACACCCAGACTATCCGTTCATCTTTTATACTCTTAGACCAGAACGGAAGCATCGTCAGCAGCAATCTATTTGCCGGCAACCAGGAGATTTTCCATGAAAGTGATATCTTTCGCCGCATGACCAGCCAGATGCAGGAACAGCCGGAAAAGATCTTCACTCTGCCAAGCCGGTTAAACTATTCCAATGAACAGGCAGGTGATTTAATTCTTGGCAAAGCTGTGATAATGGACGGATCACTTACCGGCTATCTGTTTTTTGACCTGCTGGATACCTACCTTTATGAAATCATCCGCGAATACCCTCTTGATGACGTTATCATCACGGACCGATATGACAATCTAATCTTTTCGATCAGCCGCCAGCAGACTGACCCCATAGACAAATACCCTTCCGGAAAATATCGGATGGACTGGCAGGAAGGAAGTGTAGTAAAGGTCAATGGAAAACATTATCACATTCAAAAAAGCTCACTTCCCGGAAGTTCTCTGATCTTATATACACTGGTTTCCACCGAATATCAGAAAGACCTCCTGCTATACGGCTTCGTATTCATGCTTATCGTAGGCATTCTTCTGGTCATTATTTCATTGCCGGTAACCGAACACATTACCCAGAAAAACCTTCTGGCCATCAATGAACTCCAGAAATCCATTGAACAGATGGGAAAAGGAAATATGGACTATCAGCTCCGTTCTAAAGTATTTGATGAATTCCAGAAGCTGGATGATGCTTACCGTCACATGGTAATGCAGCGGGAAGAGCTGCTGACTTATAACAGTGAACTGTCCGAACGAAAGCGGACCATGGAAATCAAGCAATTAGAAGAACAATTTAACCCTCATTTTATTTTCAATGTTATGGAGACCCTCCGGTATGAAATTATGATCGATGCGGCAA
>POVV01000903.1_pt1 | contig 13954 bp, 9 predicted proteins | sample 1560271 | NCBI WGS metagenome assembly POVV01 (sample SAMN08337232, study PRJNA429181) | Bioreactor metagenome, whole genome shotgun sequencing project. | biome: cows' rumen and soil; feature: anaerobic; isolation source: anaerobic chemostat enrichment culture, galacturonate as sole carbon source...... | reverse complement strand
TGGGGGGCCTGAATATAGAGCGAAGAGGGTATGGCGGCGGCCGGTGAGTCTTTCAGCTTGTCAGAGCTTTTTATGGCAGCCAGCGTCTCTTCCATTTCACCGGTTTTTGTGCCTCGGGGCAGGGAAGTGTCAATGATTTCAAAAAAGGGATCTGTTAAAAATACTGTCTGCCGGATTGTGCGGCTGAGATGAGTGAGAATTGTGGAAATCGGGGTGTCCTTGACCAGCATCTGGGAATATTCATGCTGGATTTTCAAAGCGCTTAGCAACTGCTGGTTTTCCACATTCCAGAGGTAGGAAAGGAGATGATGGCAGGTTACACCCAGTGTCCAGGAGTTCGGAATCTGGATCAGGGGGAAACCAAGCTTATTGGCGGTTGCGAGAATAGAGGGCTCGAGGCTGTCGATAAACCGGCCCAGTTTTACGCAGATTCCGGCAATAGGGACCCGGTTCAGATCCTCGATCATCTGACAGAAGCCGGCCGGGTCGTCTTTAAAGGCCATGCCGGTTGTTATCAGGAGCGAATGGGGTTTGATAAAATGGGTAATGTCCGGTGTCTCCGAAATATCGGCGCTGTCCACTTTGCGTGACAAATCGGCAGACTGGTTCAACACAAGCATTTGCGAGAAAGGTGCGTTTGTTAAAAGTTCGGCAATAGAAGTCATACTCTCTTTTCCAGCCATTCTATTATTTCGTCATAGGCTAAGCTGCCTGCTTCATCGTTAAGATCCCGGTCAAAGTCGTGGACTTCTTTGTAGATGGTTATCAGGGTTGAATCCGGAATCAGCTTAAGCAGTGATTTGCTCATCCGGTATGGCACATCGGGGTCTAAGGTGGCGGCTGCCAGAATTGTCGGCGGCAACGCCCGGAGTGCTTCATCTGTTAATGAGTATTTTGCCGGATCTTCCGGCCCGCAGAGGTAGGTTAACCAGGTGCCTTCCTGTCTGGCTTTTATATACAGCGAAAATCTCTCAGCCATTGGGCCAGAGGTCACCGGGCCGTCTGCAATAATGTTAGCAATGTATTCATCCGGTACCTTGGCTAACTGGTTATAATGCTTGCTGGGAGTGGTGAACTGGCTATCGGTAAGCCTGGCATAGCCGTAAAAGCTTATAATAGCAGCCGGCAGCCGGGCTTTGTTTTTAATCAGCCTGTCACACAGCATAAAAGCAAGATAGGCTCCTGCCGATCTTCCCATTAGCACATAGTTGTTATTGTTTAACTTAAACACACTGTCGGTATTATTCAAATAGTAGGAAAGCATAGCGAAAGCTGAGGTAAAAATCTGGTCTAAACTGGATTCCGGCGCCAAAGGATAATCTAACGCCAAAAAGTCATAGCCGGCCTGCAAGAATTTGTTGATATACAGTTCCGGCAGGTCGTCTCTTACCCCATAGAGCAGTCCGCCGCCGTGCAAATAGATAATTGTCGTGTTCTTGCTTTTATTTTTTGTCCGCTGCAGGCTGGCATGCAGTTTTATATTTTCTGCAGTTATCAAGCTGAAAATTTCTGTTTCATTCATGCTTTTTTCTCCCGTCAATTAGTTTAAACAGTCTGGCCGCTATTTGAATCTGCAGCAGTTCCTCCGGGTTCGCAAAATCGACGTTTAGGATATTTTTTATTTTGGCGACCCGGTATCTTACTGTCTTGGAGTGCAGAAACAGCTTTTCCGAGGTAAGAAAGTAGTTTTGATTGGTGTCCAGAAAGGTTTGCAGCGTATCAAACAGCAGCGGATAGTGGTGCCGGAAATTAGCTATTCGGGGAGATATGAACTTCTCAAGATCGTCCAGGTTGTTTGAGTCCAGGAACAGTTTATAAATTCCCAGCTCTTCGTAGGGCAATATGTTATTGGAACCATGGAACAGCCGTAATATCTTTTCCGTATCCAAAACCTCTCTGTGGGCTTTTAGCAGGCTTAGTTTTTCTACTTTCGAGCTGAGGCTTACATTGTAATAAAAATTGTCAAACACATTGCCGGCAACCAGTGAATTCATTATTTTTTCAATGGCGGGCGGGGTAAGGCCGGCTTTCTCATCGCTGAAATTGAATACAAATACCACGGTATCCAACTTTTCCAGAAATGCTATGTCCTTGAAAATAGTTTTGAAGGTAAGCCAGATTTGTCTCAGCGTCTGGGGCATGAGATCTTTATCCATATTTTTCTTTTCGTCCCGGGGATAAAGCTTGATAAGCACTACCTGATAGTACTTATGTTTTTTTATATTAAGGGATTCCAGCACCTCGTCAATATCCTTTTCCTCATACAGCCGGTCATTCAGCAAGTCGTTGATAATGTTATTTTTTTGTTGAAACAGATTTTGGGAGATTACATACTTTTTTAATAATTCCATTTGCAGAAACTTGACGCCATTTTCTATTACCATAAAATCTTCTGAACTAATTTGTTCCGGCAACTCGTGGATAACAAGCTCATAGTCGTCATAGCCGAGATGGGGTATATGAACCCTGATCTGCTTGCCGGCTATGGGGGGATTGGTGCTGTTATATATCACATCTTTACGTTCATATTTAAAATGCATATACTTCTCAGTCAGCACTTCTCTGGTACTTACTACCGTTATGTCGGCAAGCCCGGGGTTGGTGCTGATTTCAATCCCTTTTGTCGAGTTAATAAGGCTGACATCACGCAGGATCATTTTTTTAAACTCCCGCAATATTTCGTCCATTGACGGCATCTTCAGCGCCAGCTTGGTCAGCTCGCTATGCACTTCATAGTACTTGTTCAGCAGGTTCATATTTTTATTGACTATGGGTCCTAATATTTCCAGGATGATGGCTTCATATTTTACATCCTTGTTAATTTGGATTAAAGGAATGGCATGTTGGTCACAAAGCTCAATAATTTTATCCGGTATGTGAGTAACCAGTCTGTCAATTTTAATTATGAATGCGCTGATGCCTACATTATGGAGCTTCTCGAAAAATACTTCCAGTTCGCTCTCGCTCAAATGCTGCAGGGCAAAAAAACTGGTAAGGATTACTTCGCCATAACGCCCCCAGTTCGCAATATCAGTGGCCTCAAGTACATTGACGCCGGTTATTTCGTTTAAAACTCCGCTATTGCCGGCGATTAATTTTGCTCCATAAAGCATTTGCATGTTTAATATTTCTTTAATGTTCATTTTGCTGCTCCTTTTTTGTCCTTCGAGGATAAAAAAAACGCTATTTTTATAATTTTTATGCCAATGATAATGCAAAAAAAAAATGTTATAATGACAGTGATTTAGTTAACAAAATATTAACACAATAAAGGGGAAATGGAAATGCTCTTTACGGTAATTAAGAAAAATAGTTACCAGGATTCTATTAATCTTATGTTACTCACAAATTCCATTAATACTATTGCCGGTATAACAAAATGTTCTATCATGATGGGAACTGCCGCCAATAAGGACATCCTTAAAAATGGCGGACTGCTTACTGCTGAAGGGGAAGCTGCGGCTCCCAGCGATATGATTATTGTAGTTGAGACTGCCGATGAAAAAATTGTTGAAACCGTTCTTAGCGAAGCAGACAAGTTCTTGAATGACCTGGCTGTTAAGAAAAAGAGCACAGGCGCCCTTAGTGTAACCAGCATAGACGCGGCATTGGAGGAAATGCCTGATGCCAATATAGCGCTGTTTTCCATCCCCGGCGAGTACGCTGTTGAGGAGATTGAACAAGCTCTTGATAAAGGCTTGCATGTATTTTCCTTCACCGATAATATCGCGCTGGCAGATGAAGTGAGACTTAAGCAAAAGGCCCATGAAAAAGGACTGATGCTGATGGGGCCTGACTGCGGCACCGGCATTATTTCCAGCATTCCCATAGCATTTACCAATGTTGTCAGACCCGGCAACATCGGCATCGTCGGTGCCTCCGGCACCGGCATACAAGAGGTTACTACCATCATCGACAGACTTGGCGGCGGCGTTGTGCATGCCATCGGCACAGGCGGCCGTGACTTAAGCGAAGAGGTTAACGCCATTACCGCCCGGGATGCCATCCTGGGACTGGAGCATCATGATCCTACCGACGTAATTGTTGTTATTTCCAAACCGCCGGCCAAGAAAGTCCGGGATGAAATTGTAGAACTGCTGCATAGTCTTAGCAAACCGGTAGTCGCCATATTCCTCGGCGAGAAGCCGGACCACCATGAAGGCAATGTATATCTGGCGCATACGCTTGAAGAAACTGCCATGATTGCCGTAGACCTGGCTAAGAACAAACCGGTTAAACCCAACTATATGGAAGCCATCACCTACGAAGTAAAGACCCCGCTGGCACCGGAAAAAACCGTAAAGGGACTGTATTCAGGCGGTACGCTGGCTGCCGAGGCGGGAATGCTCATCGCCGAAGCCCTGGAGCTTGGGAAATTGACCAAACAAGAGGGTTATATCCTTAATGCCAACGGCTACCAGGTCATGGATCTGGGAGATGACATCTATACCCAGGGCAAACCCCATCCCATGATTGATCCGGAAATCAGGATTAACAAGATCAGAGAATATGCCCAGGACGCCAACACCGGCGTAATTCTCCTGGACTGCGTACTGGGCTACGGCTCGCATCCCGATATGGCCAAAGCTTTGTCACCAGCTATCAAGGAAGCTATACAAACATCCAGGGAAAATGGGCGGAAACTCTATTTTGTCGCCACTGTTTGCGGCACAGAGTATGATCCGCAAAGCTACCAGGCAGCAATCAAAACCCTGAAAGAATGCGGTGTATTGGTTGAGGAAAGCAATGCCAAGGCAGTAAGGCTTGCCCTCAAATTAAAGGGGATAGACTACAAAGAGCAGGATAAGCACGTAGTCGCAAAACAGGGGGGAAAGAAAATACTGCCTGAAATCAGTGACAGTGTAATTGACCTCTTAAACTCCAAACCCCGCATTGTCAACATTGGTCTTACCAGCTTTACCGATTCTATCTTTGCCTATGGCGGCAAAGCCGTGCAATATGACTGGAGACCGGCGGCAGGCGGCGATAAGCGGCTTATCAAGATCTTAAACGCACTGAAGAAAATTGAAGAGATTGAAGCAGCCAACAATGAGGTTATCGACAGGATGAAAAGCTCACAGCCCTTCCTGGTTGATGTAGTGCCTGCCAAATCCGTAATCGGCATCTTAAATGATAAAGTGCTTTTGCACGCCGGACCTCCTATCGAATACAAGGACATGACCGGCCCGGGGCAAGGTGCTTGCATTGGCGCAGTATTATTCGAAGGCTGGGCCAAGGATGCAAAAAGCGCCAGACAACTGCTGGAAAGCGGCGGCGTAACATTCTCACCCTGCCATCATGTAAATGCCGTAGGCCCGATGGGCGGCATTACCTCAGGCAACATGCCGGTGCTGGTAGTAGTCAATAAGCTGGATGACTCCATCGGTTACTGTATCATGAACGAAGGCATCGGCAAAGTGCTGAGATTCGGTGCTTATTCGGAAGAAGTCATCAACAGATTAAACTGGATGAGAGATACGTTAGGACCGGTATTGTCCAAAGCGCTGCAGCGCAAAGAGGGCGGCCTGAACCTGAACGTACTCATTGCCAAAGCCATTACCATGGGTGATGAATTCCACCAGAGAAATATAGCTGCCACCCTGGTATTCCTGAAAGAAATTACTCCGTTAATTACCGAGCTTGACATTGACCAAAAAGAAAAATACGAGGTCATAAAATTCCTGGCCGATACTGATCAGTTCTTCCTGAACATCATGATGGCGGCCAGCAAATCCATTGTCGACTGCGCCAGAAAAGTCACCAGCGGTACTGTGGTTACCACCATGGCCAGAAATGGACGCAATTTCGGCGTAAGAATCAGCGGTATGGGTGACGAATGGTTCACCGCACCGGTTAACACCCCCAACGGACTGTACTTCACCGGCTATTCGGAAAGCGATGCAAACCCGGATATTGGCGACAGTGCCATCACCGAAACGGTGGGCGTCGGCGGTATGGCCATGGTTGCGGCTCCGGGGGTTACCCGCTTCGTCGGTGCGGGCGGTTTCCAGGATGCGCTGAAAGTATCCAACGAAATGGATACCATCTGTATTGCCAATAATTCCAACTGGAGTATTCCCACCTGGGATTTCAAAGGAGCCTGCCTGGGTATTGACGCCAGAAAAGTAGTTGCAACCGGTACTACGCCGCTCATCAATACAGGCATAGCGCATAAAAACGAGGGAGTAGGCCAGATCGGGGCCGGCACCGTGCGTGCGCCGCTGGCTTGCTTTGAAAAAGCAGTCATTGCCTATGCGAAAAAACTAGGGATAGACGTTGAATAGGGATGAAGTGAAATATCACAGAGAGGCAAAGAGCAATCTCTTGCCTCTCTATCTAAAAAATGTCAGCATGGGTAAGGTACATAGCAAATTCAACAGCGGGCTCAATCTGCAAATGGAGGATCATTTGCTGTATATTGGCTGCTGCGGCAGCCCGTTATCCGCCTTTGGGCTGAATATTGACGAAGCGAAACTGCGGCAGCTGCTTGCCGCTGTCAGAATCGGGGATTTGGTCCGGTACAAAGAGGATGTGCTGATTTTTTACAGCATCCAGGGGACCATAACCCTTGCTTGCCAAGAACTGGCAGAAGTAGATTTAAGGCTTCCCGCCATAGCCTGCACCAGGCAAAAAATCGCTGACAGCCGGCTGTATAACTATTTGGCGGCAATGGAGTTTGAGCCATTCATCGGCATCGATTTAGACGAACAAGCCGGCCGGCATGTGGAGTTATTACAGAGCACTGACAAAACAGACGGCAACGCCAATTCCCGGGTTATCCGCTTTTTTGTCGGCAGAGGCAAAGGCTTGACGCCCAGCGGTGATGACCTGCTCATCGGATTTACCCTGGCACTGCTGCTGTTTGGCCCGTTTCAGGCCTGGAAGCAAGCGCTGGCCGGGGAGGTTACCGGTGAGAGAACCACCTTGATCAGTGTGGCCTATTGCCGTGCTTTACTGGCAGGGTATGCCAGTGAGCCTTTTATCCGGCTGGTAAAGCTGCTGGATACTGAAGAACTGGCTGCAATAGAAAAAACCATCAAGGAAGTACAGGCCTTTGGCCATACTTCCGGCAATGACACCTTGTTCGGTTTTTTCTTAGGATTAAAATTTATAATTCACGGAGGTTAATAATGAGCTATCTTAATAATGTTGTCGGTTACAGAAAAGATCTGTTAACAAACCGGTCAGTGGTTAAGAAAGATAATTATGTATTGCTTGATCCTGATGGTTTGGTTAAGAATGTCATTCCCGGTTTTGAAAATTGTGATGTCACCGTTCTTGCTTCACCCAAGATCGGCGCAAGCTTTGTCGATTATCTTGTTACCATTCACGCCGATGGCAAGAATGAACGCGGTTTTGGTGAAGAAGGCATTGAAACCCTGCTTTATTTGATTGAAGGCAGTCTGGAGGTTAAAGCAGGGGAGCAGTCTTACTCCTTAACCCAGGGCGGCTTTGTTTATTGCCCTCCCGGTACCAAACTCTATTTCCAGAACAAAAGCGGCAAAGTAACCAAGGCATTTCTGTACAAACGCCGTTACGACCGTCTGGAAGGCTATGAACCTTATGTCGTTACCGGCAATGCCAATGAAATGGAATGGATAAAATATGAAGGCATGGAAGATGTGCTGATTAAGGATTTCCTGCCCAAGGAACTGGCCTTTGACTGCAACTTCCATATCCTGAGCTTTAAACCGGGTGCTTCTCATGGCTATATTGAGACCCATCTGCCGGAACATGGCGCTTACTTCCTGAGTGGACAGGGTATGTATAATCTGGACAATGACTGGGTGCCTGTGCAAAAAGGCGATTATATCTTTATGAGTGCCTATTCGCTGCAGGCCTGCTACGCTGTAGGGCGTGACGAGGAATTTTCCTATGTGTATTCCAAAGACTGCAACCGTGATGTAAGAATTTAGGAGGTTTATATGAAGAAACAATTAGTTATCGCTTTAGGCGGCAATGCATTGGGTAATACTCCTGACGAGCAGAAGGAAGCCGTCCTGGCTGCCGCCGGGCATATTGCCAGTCTTGTTAAAGATGGCTATAAAATCGTTATTGTGCATGGCAACGGACCGCAGGTCGGAATGATTAATCTGGCCTTTGAACTGGCATACCAGCAAAATTCAGAGGTATCGGTTATGCCTTTTGCCGAGTGCTGCGGCATGAGCCAGGGGTATATCGGGTTTCATTTACAAAATGCCCTGCAGAACACCTTTGTTGAACAAGGCATTACCACCCATGTTTCCACAGCCATTACCCAGGTTATTGTTGACCAGCATGATCCGGCTTTTCAGAACCCGACCAAACCGGTTGGTCTGTTTTACTCAGAAGCAACGGCTGAGAAGATTGCCGAGGCGAGAGGCTACACCTTTGTCGAGGATTCCGGCCGGGGCTTCCGGCGGGTTGTTCCGTCGCCTGAGCCGGTGGATATCAAGGAAAAAGGGACGATCCGCTGCCTCATGGAAAACGGCGATGTTGTTGTTGCCTGTGGCGGCGGCGGAATTCCCGTATATCGCGAAAACGGCAGATTAACCAGTGTCGACGCAGTTATTGATAAAGATAAAGCAGCCGCCAAACTGGCTGAAGTAATCAATGCCGATACCCTCATTATCCTGACAGCGGTTCCCCGGGTTGCCATCAACTTTGGCAAACCGGAGCAAAAATGGCTGGAGCGCATCACTGTTGCCGAAGCCAGGCAATATATTAAAGAGGGGCACTTTGCTCCAGGGTCGATGCTGCCCAAAGTCGAGGCGGCTATCAAGTTCGTTGAATCCAACCCCGGCCGGGAAGCTATTATAACCTCCCTGGAAAATGCTTACCAAGCGGTCACGGAAGATAATGGCACGGTAATCTGCTCCTGATTCTGCCCAAATAAAATAGGACACCCCATAACCGGGGTGTCCCACTGCCTCAGCGTACTTTGGCTTAGCAGCACAGCAGCTGACAATAGCATACAGCAAGTCATCCAGCGAGAGATTAGGGGGCTCATACCTATTCCCCGGCCTCTCGCTTATTTTGTCCATTTTTTGCCGGACGCTTACCATTACGCCCATTAGCGGAGTTTTTGCCGGCGGAGTTTGCGCTGGCGGAGTGCCAGCCGCAGGCCAAAGAGAAACTCTCTGTTGCTGAAATCCAAATCGGTTATGTCATGGATTCTTTCCAGCCGGTTGGTAAGCGTATTGCGGTGAATATATAATTCCTTGGCCGAATCGGTTAAGTTTTTATCATATTCCAGGTATTTTTCCAAGGTTTTTACAAGCTCGGTACCATGGAGTGTGTCACTATTTTCTAGTTTAGCCAGGGTTGCTTCATAGACATGGGTAAGCAGGGAAGCGGTATCCGGATTTTCCAATAAGGCATAGCTGGCAATTTCATAAGGATAGGTAATATGCCCGCCGGCTTTCGTGATACGGCCTAAGTTCAGGCAGGTCAGAGCATCCTGGTAGCTTTGGCGGACAGAGCGGATATCGGTAACGGCTGTTCCCACACCGATGGAGATGGTTGCGGTATAGTGCTCTTTGAAGGCTTCCAGCAACTGGGTGTATATTTCCGGGTCAGGCCTGGTCAGTGTACCGGTGAAAGCAATTAATACGATAATTTTGCCTGTTCGTTCGGAAATTAAGGATAAAGGATGTTGGGCACTGACTAACTGCTGGGTTGTTTTGTACAGGCGGGTAGCCATAACCGGCAGGTTTACGTCTCCTTCGCTTTCATTTATTTCAATGACTGAGCACTCCAGCAATTTGGCTTTGGACAGCTTGGAGGTGGCTAAGGTTTCGGTAGTGGTTTGATTGGTCAGGTCGCCGAACAAAATATGTTCGAGAATATCCCGGGAATAAAGGCGGTGGCTCTCCGATACGGCTTTCTTTTTCAGGAAGTCGAGAGCAGCCACGGTGCAGGTGTGTTCCAGCGCCATGCAGTTTATGTCCAGAAAGGCATCGGTGGGCTGCAGGAGGGAGATATGGCCGAAAAATTCATTGTCTGACATGATGGCCAGCGAGGTTAGTAACAGCTCATAGCCTTCTACCGTCACCTGCTGGGTATAAGGGGTTTTGGCCTGGGACAGCTTGGCCTGCAGATACTCATTTTGAGTAACCTGGTTTAACAGCAGCTTGTCCAGCTGCTTAAAAATCCTTTTATCCACTCCGGGAATACTTTCCGGCAGCCAGTGGCTGAGGACCGAACCATGGATATCATAGCAGCCGACAGGACATTGGGTAAGCTTGCCCAGGCAGGCGATAATGGCATTCAGTCCGCCGCCCTTAATGGCTACATTGGTAAGGGTTTTGTGTATCTCATTGGAGCGGCCCAGTAAGTAAGATTGGCGTGCGGCAATGCTGCTGATAATTGGATTCAGGATTTCAGACAGAGACAGCGTTAACGGCAGTTCGATGATCGGCAGGCTCAGCTCGTCGGCCAGAGCTTTTATGATCAGCGGCACTTCGGGCAAAAAGCGCTTGGTCTTAATGGCCAGGCCGGCAATGCCGACTGCCGCAAGTTCGCGAATGAGCTGCTCTTGCAGTACCGGGTCGTCTTTAAAGGTATAGCCGGTGGTTAATATTAAATCACCGGGTTTGGCCCAGTTGGCTATATCGGGTGCGTCCATTATGTTTGTTGACAAAATAATATTATTCAGGCCGTTGGCACCGGCAACCAAGTTGACCGACTGCTCCTGGAAAAGCTGCAAAACATCTTTGATGGTGAGATGCATGATCATCCCTCAGTTCTGTTTAATGTTGCTATTTTAGTCAAGTAATAAGTCTGTTCGACAAAAAAATGTAAAATTCCTTGCCGGATATGGTACAAATTACCTTTAATGGAGTTAAAATTTGCTGTAACGCCGGTGATGATGTACTGTCAATATACTACCCGTCTGCCGCATTCTTTCATGCATGCACACTGCCGGAGAGAACTATGCAATATGCACAATTATCGCTGCTTTATTTGCTAAGTATGCACTGGTGGAAAAGTAGAAAAATTCGGTATAATTCTATTAGCTAAAAGGAGTGAATTTACAGAAAAATGTCAGCAGGGGGGATGTAACCGCGAAAAATATGAAAGATTATAGGTAAGAGGATTAACTTTCTAGTACAGATGGTAATTCTACTGCCCACAATTAGCTATGACGGAGGAGAAGCATGAGCACGTTTGATTTTGGACAAGAGACCGAGAAGCTTTTAAAGTGGCTGGGAGAATTTGGCAAAGATCCCGAAGGGGGAGTCTCACGTTTCCTGTATAAGCCTGAATGGACGGAAGCGCAAAGAAACTTAGAAAAATATATGCGGCAGGCAGGGTTTGCCGTGCATTATGATGATGTCGGCAATTTGTTTGGCCGGCTGGAAGGGTCAACATATCCGGAGGAAACCATTCTGACAGGTTCTCATGTCGACACCGTCAAAAACGGCGGGTTATATGACGGTCAATTTGGGATTATTGCCGGAATTGTTGCGTTGGAGTATTTAAAAAGAGAATACGGACAACCGCTGCGCAACATTGAAGTGGTGTCCATAGCCGAAGAGGAAGGAAGCCGTTTTCCGTATGTTTACTGGGGCGTCAAGAATATCTTAGGTATTGCCAAACGGGAAGACGTGGAAAACATGGTGGATTTTGACGGCATACCGTTTACGGAAGCTATGCGCAAAGCCGGTTTTGCTTTCCGGCCGACAGAACGTGCCGTACGCAAAGACCTGAAGGCCTTTTTGGAGGTTCATGTAGAGCAGGGCGGCGTGCTGGAAATTGAAAAAAAATCGGTAGGTATTGTCGGGCATATTGTCGGACAGCGGCGTTTCACGATCGAGATTACCGGCCAGGCTAATCATGCCGGCACAACACCTATGGGCTACCGCAAGGATGCGCTTCATGCGGCCAGCAGCATTATCTGCGCAATTATGGATATAACGAAAGGCTATGGCGATCCGCTGGTTGCCACCGTAGGCAAAGTGGAAATCGAGCCTAATATTGTCAATGTTGTACCAGGCAAGGCTTTGTTTACGTTAGATGCCCGGCATACTCATAAAGATGTTTTGGTCAGGTTTACTGAGGAAGTGACTGCGGCAATGCAGGAAATTGCCTCCCAGGCAGGTGTGGGAATCCACATTGATATGTGGATGGATGTTGATCCGGTACCGATGGATACCGGCATCGTAGAAATTATGAAACAACAATGCGAAAAAGACGGCTTGAGTTACAAAATGATGCATAGCGGGGCAGGGCATGATTCCCAGATTATGGCGCCGGTAATACCGACCGGAATGCTGTTTGTGCCAAGTCACAAAGGCCTCAGTCATTCACCGTTAGAATATACCGATCCCCGCGACTTGGCGCAAGGGGTAAAGGCTTTGGTCGGGGTTTTATACGAGTTAGCTTATAAATAAAAGTTTTATAAGGGAAGCTATTTTTTAAAGGGGGGTTTGACATGTTTGATCTGGTTATTAAAAATGGCAAGGTAGTAACAGCAGACAGAGTTTTTGCAGCAAGTGTATGTGTCAAGGCAGGCAAGATCGCAGCCATCGTTGAACCGGGTACTGATGTTCAAGCAGACAAAACGATTGATGCTCAGGGCAACTATGTTTTCCCGGGAGCTATTGACAGTCACGCCCATTTGAATGATCCCGGCTACAACTGGCGGGAAGATTATTCTCACGGTACAGCCGCGGCCGGCGTGGGAGGCTTTACCACCATCGTTGATATGCCGCTGCAAAATGAGCCGGCGCTTACCGACGGACAAATTTTTGACAATAAGCTGGCGCATGTTTCTCCTAACGCGTATGTGGACTATTGCTTTTGGGGCGGACTTGTAGATTACAATCTGGGTACACTGCACGAACTGGATGATAAGGGTTGTGTTGCTTTCAAATCCTTCATCGGTCCGGTTTCACCGGATTATGTGTCCTTGTCCATCGGACAGGCCAAGGAAGCACTGGAAATTTTGAAAAGCGCCGGTGCGCGTGCCGGTTTCCACTGCGAGGATTATTCCATAATCAAATGGGAAGAAGCACGGGCCAAGCGGAAGGAAAAGAATGACTGGCGGGATTTTCTTGATTCCAGACCGGTTATTGCCGAACTGATTGCCACCCAGAATATTATCAGTCTTGCCAAAGAGCTTGACGCCAAGGTTCATATTTGCCATGTAAGCCATCCGCAGGTGGCACAGGTGATCAGAGAGGCTCAGCTTGACGGTGTTGATGTTACGGCGGAAACGTGCGGACATTATCTTGCTTTTTCTGATGAAGATGTAATTAAAAACGGCAGTCTGTTCAAATGTGCGCCCCCGCTGCGCGAAGCTGCCGCCATTGAAGGAATGTGGGAATATGTAAATAACGGCACCTTAAGCTGCATCGGTTCCGACCATTCCCCGTGCGAACTCAGCGAAAAAAGCGAGGAAGCCCATGGTATCTTCGGCGCCTGGGGCGGAATCAGCGGCATCCAGAATACCATGCAGGTGGTTTTCAGCGAAGGTGTGGCCAAGCGGGGCTACTGCCCCACCATACTTGCCAGGTCCTTAAGTGAAGGCCCGGCAAAGGCTTTCGGCATATATGGGAAAAAGGGTGCCATTGAAGTAGGCTTTGATGCCGATATTGTTATCCTGGATCCTAAGCGGGAATGGGAGATTACTCCGGAATCGCTGTATTATGTGAATCAGATTTCGGCGTTTGTCGGCTTAAAGGGCGTAGGTCTGCCTGTCTGCACGTTAGTCAGAGGTCAGGTTGTGGCAGAAGACGGCAAGCTGGTTGGCCGCAAAGGGTTTGGTAAGTTCGTTAAAAAAATCAAATAATGAATAAGGGGTGAACTGTGTGAGTAAACGGTATGATGTAATTATCAGGAACGGGGTTCTTGTCTGCCCGGAAGGTGTAAAAACAGCCGATGTTGCTGTTTGTGATGAAAAAATTGTGGAAATAGCCGCAGAAATAGCCGGGGATGCGAAAGAGGTTATTGATGCAACCGGAAAATATGT
>POVV01000902.1_pt1 | contig 14039 bp, 13 predicted proteins | sample 1560271 | NCBI WGS metagenome assembly POVV01 (sample SAMN08337232, study PRJNA429181) | Bioreactor metagenome, whole genome shotgun sequencing project. | biome: cows' rumen and soil; feature: anaerobic; isolation source: anaerobic chemostat enrichment culture, galacturonate as sole carbon... | reverse complement strand
GTTATTCGTCAATTGAAGTATCGTAAGAAGCGTGTCGAAGTACCTGTTATTAGGAATCTTATCTTTATTCGTGCCGACAAGCAGACAGCTTGTGATGTTCCCAACCAGCACCGTATCCCTATTTTTTTCTTGAAAGACCTGTCAACGCGCGCTATGCTTGTAGTGCCCGATAAACAGATGCGCGACTTCATGCACGTCATGAGTCTCAGCCCGGATAGTGTTCGCTTCGACGAAGTACCGCTGTCGGTCGGTGCACGTGTGCAGGTCACCGAAGGTGAGTTTTGTGGGGTAGAGGGGGAGTTGCTTACTACGAGCAATCGTAGTTATGTCGTGATTCGGTTGGATGGTATCCTTACGGCAAGTATTAAGGTGTTGAAGGAGCATTTGAGAGTGATAGATAACTTAAACCTTTAAACTTAGAAAAATATTTTGAATCATTTATTTATTATTTTAGCTTTCTCGATTTCGGCCTATATTGCGAGTATTCTTATTCCTAGAATTTTATTGATATCTATGCGTAAAAGGCTTTTCGATGAACCCGATGCCCGTAAAGTACATCAAAAGGCTGTACCTCGTTTGGGTGGAGTTTCTTTTTTTCCTACTATTTTATTCTCGTTTTGTGGTGTTTTAGCTATTCGTGAATTTGTAGGATATGGAATTTCTGCCTCACGTGCTGTTTATTTACTGCCCGAATGTTTGTTACTTGTGTGCGGTTTAACCTTACTATATCTTGTAGGTATTGCCGATGACTTGATTGGTGTTCGTTATCGTCAGAAGTTTGTAGTGCAAATCTTTTGTGCATGTTTATTTCCTTTGTCGGGACTTTGGATAAACGACCTTTATGGCTTATTGGGCATCAATGCTGTGCCAGTTTGGCTAGGTATGCCATTAACTGTGCTTTTGGTGGTTTTTATCACCAATGCTATTAATCTTATTGATGGTATCGATGGCCTTGCCTCCGGATTGAGCAGTGTATCTCTACTTGTACTCGGAAGCTTGTTTATGCATAAAGAACTTTGGTCATATAGTATCATTGCTTTTGCAACTTTTGGGGTACTTGTTCCTTTTTTCTATTATAATGTCTTTGGTAAGGCTGAGAGATGTCGAAAAATATTTATGGGTGATACCGGTAGTCTTACTTTAGGCTATATCCTTTCTTTTTTGGCTATTAAGTATAGTCAATACAATCCCGATGTAACTCCATATACAAATGGAGCTTTTATCATTGCTTTCAGTACATTGATTGTTCCGGCCTTCGATGTTATTCGTGTGGTAATGGTTCGCATTCGCATGGGGAAAAGTCCTTTCGAACCGGATAGAAATCACATTCACCATAAGTTTCTTGCGATGGGATTCACTCCTCGCAAAACAATGATTCTTATTCTATTTATATCCTGTAGTTTCAGTGCAATGAACGTACTACTAATGCCTTACATAAATAACACACTCATGCTTTTGATTGATATATCAATATGGGTGGGAATGAATATATGGTGGAGTAAGAGAGTGAAAAATAGAAAATATAAAAAACAACAAAGCATCTAAGATATGTCTCAGAAAGAATTATTAAAACAACAAATTCTCGAATTAACTCGTGAGTATTATAAAGAAGTTCACGGTCAATCCAAATTGTTTGAACCGAATAAAAGTTTTGTTAACTACGGTGGTCGCTATTTTGACGAAAAAGAGTTGGTAAACCTCGTTGATTCTTCTCTTGATTTTTGGTTGACTGCTGGTCCTTGGGCGCATAAATTTGAAGTTCGGTTTGCACAATGGCTTGGAGTGAAGCATTGCTCCTTAACAAATTCTGGTTCCTCCGCCAACTTACTTGCATTTATGGCTTTGACCTCTCCGCAGCTTGGCGAACGAAGAGTAAAACGTGGAGATGAAGTGATTACAGTTGCCTGTGGATTTCCTACTACTGTAACTCCTTGTATTCAGTACGGTGCAGTTCCTGTTTTTGTGGATGTAACCATACCTGAATACAATATTGATGTGACTCAACTCGAAGCTGCACTATCTTCCAAAACCAAAGCAGTAATGATAGCCCACTCTTTGGGTAACCCTTTCAATTTACAAGCTGTAAAAGAGTTTTGTGACAAGTACAATCTTTGGTTAGTCGAAGATAATTGCGACGCTTTGGGCTCTACATATACGATTGATGGTGAGGAGAAGAAAACAGGAACTATCGGACACATTGGAACCAGTAGTTTTTATCCCCCTCATCATATGACGATGGGCGAAGGTGGTGCTGTTTATACCAATGACCCACAGCTAAACAAAATAGTAAACTCCTTCCGTGATTGGGGGCGTGATTGTTGGTGTGTAGGAGGTGTTGATAATACCTGCAAGTATCGTTTCAGTAAGCAGTTTGGTGAGCTTCCGGTAGGATATGATCATAAATATGTCTACTCTCATTTTGGTTACAACCTAAAAGTAACTGATATGCAGGCTGCCATTGGCTGTGCACAATTAGAAAAACTAGATAGCATTGTCGAAGCTCGCAGAGCGAATTTTAACTATCTGAAAGCAGGTTTAGAAGGTATAAAGGGATTGATACTGCCCGAACCGCAGCAAGAGTCCAATCCCAGTTGGTTCGGTTTCTTGATTTCAGTGAAAGAAGATGCCGGTTTTACCCGCAACGAGCTTTCAGTTTATCTGGAAAGTAAGAAGATACAAACCCGTAACCTTTTTGCAGGAAACCTGTTAAAGCACCCGGCTTTTGATGAAATGCGTTCCACGGGTGAGGGTTATCGAGTGATTGGCGAACTGAAAGGCACTGATTTTGTGATGAATAATACTTTATGGATTGGAGTCTATCCCGGTATGACGAAAGAGATGCTGAATCACATGATTGCTACTATTAAAGAATTAGTAAAATGAAAGCCGTCATTTTAGCGGGTGGTTTCGGTTCAAGACTAAGCGAAGCTACCAATTTGATTCCCAAACCTATGGTTGAAATCGGAGGGAAGCCCATTCTTTGGCACATAATGAAAATTTATAGCTATTATGGTATCAATGAATTTGTAATTTGTTGCGGTTATAAGCAGTACGTCATCAAAGAGTATTTTGCAAACTATTTCCGTCACAATTGTGACATGACAGTCGATTTATCGAACAATACCACTACAGTTCATGATAACCATTCCGAAAAGTGGAAGGTAACAATGGTCGATACCGGTTTGAATACCATGACAGGTGGGCGTGTAAAGCGAATACAACAATATGTGGGTAACGAACGTTTCTTGTTGACTTATGGAGATGGTGTTACCGATCTGAATATAGCCGACTCTATTCAAGCACATGATACTTCTGGAGCGATTCTCTCTTTGACCGCTTACAAGCCTGCTGGTAAGTTTGGCTCTTTGCAAATTGATTCGACAACCAACAGGGTTCAATCCTTTCTAGAAAAACCCGATGGGGATGGGAGTTGGATCAATGCCGGTTTCTTTATTTGCGAACCGGAGGTTTTCGACTACATCCCAGAGTGTGATGATGGCTGTATCTTTGAAAAAGCACCGCTGGAATCTATTGCAAAAGCTGGTAAAATGTATGCTTTTAAGCATAAAGGATTTTGGAAGCCGATGGATATGTTAAGAGATAATATAGAATTAAACGAGTTGTGGGATAAGGGAATTGCTCCTTGGAAAGTGTGGGAATGATGAATATCGATATATTTAATAACTTTTATCTTGGAAAACGCGTACTTATTACTGGTCATACTGGTTTCAAAGGGTCGTGGCTTTCCATTTGGTTGCATGAACTTGGTGCAGAGGTAGTAGGTGTTGGGTTAGAACCTTTTACGGTGCGTGATAATTTTGTTCTTTCCGGTATCGGGAATAAAATTAAAGCTGATATTCGGGCTGATATTCGGGATGGAGAGCGCATGAAAGAACTTTTTCAAACTTATCAACCCGAGATCGTTTTCCATCTGGCTGCTCAGCCTTTAGTGCGTCTTTCTTATGATATTCCTGTCGAAACGTATGCCACCAATGTGATGGGAACCATCAATGTACTAGAAGCTATCCGTGTAACTGATAGCGTCAAGGTAGGCGTAATGATTACGACCGATAAGTGCTATGAAAACAAGGAACAAATTTGGGGATATCGCGAGAATGAACCGATGGGTGGTTATGATCCTTATTCAAGTAGTAAAGGAGCTGCCGAAATAGCGATTGCCTCTTGGCGTCGATCTTTTTTTAATCCTTCGCAATATGATAAACACGGTAAAGCAATTGCTAGTGTGCGTGCAGGAAATGTAATAGGTGGAGGCGACTGGGCATTAGATCGCATTATTCCCGACTGCATCAAAGCATTGGAAGCTGGCAAGCCGATAGAAATACGTAGCCCGAAAGCAATTCGTCCATGGCAGCATGTACTCGAACCACTGAGCGGCTATATGCTTCTTGCTAATAAAATGTGGGAAGAGCCAACGAAATACTGTGAAGGTTGGAACTTTGGACCTCATGCAGAGTCCGTATCTACAGTTTGGGATGTGGCTACAAAGGTAGTCGTGAATTATGGTAGTGGAGAACTTTGTGATTTATCTGAGTCAAATGCCTTGCATGAGGCAAAATTGCTAATGCTTGATATCTCGAAAGCAAAATTCCTGTTGGGATGGGAGCCGAGGATGAATATAGATCAGACGGTGGAGTTGACGGTAGATTGGTATAAGAGATATAAAAAGGAAGATATATATAATGTTTGCTTGAAACAAATAGATAATTATTTAAAATGAAAATACTGCTTACTGGGGGAAGTGGTTTTTTAGGCTCTCATATTGCAGAGGTGTTATGTGATGCAGGGCATGAATTGCTACTATCCAAAAGAGTGAAATCAAATTTGTGGCGCTGTTCTAGTTTTGTAGATAAAGTTCAATGGAGTGATACTGATTTAAATACTTTTGAATCTGATGTGTGTTTATTTAAACCGGAGGTAATTATAAACTCTTCATGGGATGGAGTATCTGCTAAAGATAGGGAGCAATGGAGTACACAGATTGAAAACATACAATATCAACAGCGTTTGTTAAATATTGCTACAAAGGTGGGAGTAAAGAAATTCATTGGAATAGGATCTCAAGCTGAATATGGACAGTTTGATGGATGTATTGATGAGTCTTATCCAGCTATTCCTTCTTCTGCGTATGGTGCTGCAAAATTGTCTACACTCACAATGTTGAAAACTTATTGTGAGGAGAATAATATAACTTGGTATTGGTTTCGATTATTCTCTTGCTTTGGGGAAAGAGAAGCTGAGAATTGGTTGATTCCTGCAACAATTAAAAATATGATGTTTGGAAGTGAGATGGATTTAACTCAAGGAGAACAACGCTATTCTTACTTATATATAAAGGATGTAGCGACTGTTTTTCTTTCTGCGATTGAAAATGATGCTGAAAGTGGAGTCTATCATATAGCAGCAGAAGTTCAACGTTCTTTAAAAGATATTTTGCAAATTATTAGATGTTATTTGAATCCAAAATTTAAGTTGAACTTTGGAGCACTTCCTTATCGAAAGAATCAGTCAATGTTGAATGGTTCAATCAATATAAAAACTCAAAAGGCATTCGGTATTATTGAAATATCGGATTTTGAAGAAAAGTTAATTCAAACGATAGAATATTATAAGGCTGTTTATGATGATAAATAATAGTATCTTATTAGCAAAGGAAATACGAAAGAATTCTCTTCGTATGGTATACCAAGCTAAGGCTTCTCATATTGGTGGTGCACTTTCAATGGTTGATATCTTATCTGTATTGTATACCAAAGTTTTAAGATATGAATCTTCTAATCCTGAGTGGAAAAGACGGGATCGTTTTATTCTTTCTAAAGGACATTCATGCGTCTCCTTTTATTCGACATTGGCATTATGTGGTTTTTTTTCAATGGATGAATTGAATGAATATGGAATGAACGGGAGCAGATTACTTTCTCATACTACCCATTATGCGCCAGGTGTTGAAATCTCTGCAGGTAGTCTTGGACATGGGCTTCCAATAGCTTGTGGTATTGCTTTAGCAGCAAAGCGTAAGAATGAAGATTATCGTACATTTGTACTTGTGGGTGATGGCGAAATGGATGAAGGTTCTAATTGGGAAGCATTGCTTTTTGCGGCTCATTTTGAATTAGACAATTTGTGTCTAATTATTGATTATAATAAAATCCAAAGTTTAGGTGCTACAAATGATGTTCTAAAATTAGAGCCATTAAAATCTAAATTGGAGTCATTTAATTGGAATGTTATTCAAATTGATGGGCATAATCATAATGAAATATTAATGGCATTTGAAAATGCTAATAAAACCGAAGGTAAACCAACTGTAATTATTGCCGATACTATTAAAGGTAAAGGAGTCTCGTTTATGGAGAATGAACTATTGTGGCACTATAAATCGCCTAATGAAGAACAATATATTAAAGCTATAAGGGAAATTGAAGGATGAGAACAGCATTTATTCAACAATTAACAAAGGAAGCAAAAAGTAACGATAAGATATTTCTTATAGTAGGTGACTTAGGCTTTAGCGTAGTAGAGGAGTTTGCAAACTTATTTCCGAATCGTTTTTTGAATGCTGGTATAGCGGAACAAAATATGATTGGAGTAGCGGCAGGGTTAGCTAAAGAGGGCTATAATGTGTATGTTTATTCTATTGGAAATTTTCCTACTCTACGTTGTATGGAACAAATACGATATGATATTGCATATCATAATCTGAATGTAAAGGTAGTATCTGTCGGTGCTGGCTATGCCTACGGCTCATTAGGGGCTTCGCATCATGCCACTGAGGAGCTGGGTATGATGCGTACAATACCTAATATGATTATTTGCTCACCAAGTGACCCAGTTGAAGCAAAAGCTATTACTGCCATCTCGGCTAATTATAATGGTCCCATGTATTTAAGATTGGGAAAGGCTGGGGAGGAAGTTGTTCATAAAAAAGAGATTGCAGCTTTAGAGATTGGAGATATTCTTCCTGTGAGAGTAACTAATGCATCAAAAAAAGTTTTATTGGCTAGTGGCTCTATCTTAGATTATGTAGTAAAATTTGTGCAATCGAATAAGCTAGTAGTGGATATTTTTAGTATACCTTTTGTTAAGCCGTTAAATAAGCAACAAATGTGTGTCATTGCTGAGCATTATTCGGATCTTATTATATTGGAAGAACACCAAAAGAGTTGTGGAGTTGGTTCTGCTGTAATAGAGATTATTAGCGACTTGTATTGTGAAGGAACAGTTTCTGTTTATCCTAAAATTAGAAGGATAGGAATTGACGATAAGTTTTATTCAAGGTCGGGTTCACAACAATATTTGAGGGAGTTAGCCGGTTTAGTTTTGAAAGAGGAGTTCTTTAAATAAAAGTAGATGCATAATCTTTTAAGGAAAATAGCATCTAAAATAGGAATAGATAAGTCGATATTTTTTACTTCTTTAGCTCGTATTATTCAGGCTGTTGGGGGAGTTGTCTCTATTCTTTTTGTAGCTCGATATTTGACAGGAGTAGAACAAGGGTTTTATTATACTTTTGGAAGTATTGTGGCTATTCAAATTTTTTTTGAATTAGGGCTGAATGGAATTATCACTCAATACGTAGCTCACGAAGCTTCACATTTGCGGTGGAAAGACCCTGTAACTCTTGTTGGAGAACAAAAATATCTATCTCGCTTATCGTCTCTACTCCATTTTAGTGTGAAATGGTATTCTTGTTTTGCTCTTGTTCTTTTAGTTACACTGGTAATAGCAGGTTTTGTTTTTTTTACTAAATACCAAGTTTCTGCTGAAAATGTGTTGTGGAAACTTCCTTGGATATTGCTTGCTATAGGTACATCTATCAACTTGTTGTTTGCACCGATATTAGCTTTTTTCGAGGGACTAGGAAAGGTGAAGGAGGTCGCTAAAATACGATTATATCAACAGTGTGTTGGTTTGATGATAGTCTGGGGAGGATTGTTTTTTGGGGCTAAATTGTTTGTCTTAGGGATAAATGGAATTGTTGGTGTTGGCTTGATTATTATCCTTATTTATTGTAGCAACTTTAAAAATATCCTTTTTTATATCTGGAAGATTGAAATTACGGAACGGGTTAATTACAAGAAAGAAATCTTCCCTTATCAATGGAAAATTGCTTTAAGTTGGATTAGTGGCTATTTTATATTTCAGTTGTTTAATCCTGTTTTGTTTGCAACAGAAGGTGCTGTTGTTGCAGGGCAAATGGGGATGACATTAGCCGCACTGAATGGGATACAAGCTCTTTCATTGAGTTGGATTACAACTAAAGTTCCTTTATTCTCTGGATTAATAGCTCAGAAGCAATATATTCAACTAGATACAATTTTCAACCGTACATTAAAACAATCGATTTCTATTAATGGCGCAGCATTACTTTTGATGTTTATTGCTATTTTCTTAATTCGTCATTATCATATCGTAATTAGTGATATGGACTTAGGCAGTCGGTTCCTAGATTATCTTCCAATGGGATTAATGATGCTTTCATTATTTATAAATCAGCTTGTAGGGTCTTGGGCAACGTACTTGAGATGTCATAAGCGAGAGCCTTTTTTAATAAATTCTATTGTGGCTGGTTTTCTATGTTGCTTGTCTACTGTACTATTGGGTAAGTACTTTGGTGTTTTAGGGATAACTGGGGGCTATTGTTTAATAACTTTATTTATGTCCTTATGGGGATATTGGATATTTAAAACGAAAAAGAATGACTGGCATTATGGAAAATAAAATATTGCTGTCTATTACTATTCCTACATATAATAGGCAAGAACAAATTCAAAAACAAGTTAGATTGTTATTACCTCAGCTTAATGAGTTCGTCGAATTGATTGTATATGATAATAATTCAGATATTCCAGTTGAACAGCTTTTTACAGAAGAAGAGCTCTCTAAGTTTACCTTAATCCGTAACTCTACAAATATTGGTGCTGATGCTAATATAGCAAAATGTTTTGAAAACTGTGATACGAAATGGTTGTGGACGCTTTCTGACGATGACTGGGTTAAAGAAGATGCTGTATGTATTATGTTAGAGGAAATAATGAGGCACTCTGAAGCAATATTTTTAAACCTTTGGAATCAAGGTGATATTGAGATTGATAATTTTGACGATTTAACTACTCTATATAAATCCCCTGCGGTATTTAGCTTTTCTTTCGCTATGTCATTTTGTGTATATAATATGTCGAAATTAAAGCCTTACTTGAGATTTTATTATGATAGTCTAAATAGTATGACAGGAACTTTAATTTTAGTTTTAAAATATGCTGAACTATTTCCTAACTCTAAACTGTGTTGGATAAATAAAACATGTATTTCTTTTTTTGACACAGAGGTTTCTTGGAGCTATGCAAAATATATTCGTCAATCAAGACTGTTTTTATATGCTTTTGACCCTGTGCGAACGAAACAGTATTGGAAAACCCTATTTAGGGGATATTTTATGACCAACTATTATTTGATAGATTTGGATAGAAAAACGTCAAATGTTATGCTATCCGAACGTTTCAAGTTATTGTGGCTTTCAATAAAAACGCAAGGTGTTTTAGAGGTATTAAAAACTAATCCTATATTTGTTACTCGTTTGTTTGTTAAACTTATTTTAAAAAAGATCAATGTTTACCAAACGGCTTTGAAAGTAAAAGACTTGCTAGTTTCAAAGCCTATCAATCGTAATAATGATAGATATCAGTCCATATAGTATTGAATTCAATTAAAATATAATATTTAATCTTACGTTTTATAGAAAAATCGCTATTGGCAAACCTTCTTATATGGATAGAGATAAAACGAAGCCAGTGATTTAATTTGATGCTTTTTGTGTTTTTTTGAGACGTGGACTTGAATAAACTTCTTAAATAAAAGTCTTATAAAGAAAAGCCAAATCACTCTAATAAAAATCAGCTCCAATTTCCTTTTTATGTATAATATGTTTTTTTGAAAAATATCTGGTTTTTATTATATATGTTCTATAAAATTGTTCAGCAGATTTATTATATCAAATAAGTAATAGATTTTCAATAGCAAACATAACCTGTTCATTGGCTTGATCTTGGATAATGTTGAATGCTTTTGTTAATCCAATTACAGTGAATCTATAAAATTAAATATTCGATTAGTATTACAGAGTATAAATATAATAATATTTGTGATTTGACTATTGTGTGAAAACGCACTCAAAATAAATATCTTTGAAATAATTAGCGTGAAATTGACGCTTATATGCTAAACAATGATGCAACAAAATAAAATAAGTGTAATAGTTCCGGTTTATAATGTTGAACCATTTTTGGAACAATGTGTAGACTCTATTTTGTCTCAAACACATACTGATTTGCAGATTATCTTAGTTGATGATGGTTCTAAGGATGGGAGCGGACAATTGTGCGATAGGTTATCAAAAAAAGATACCCGTATTGAGGTAATTCATAAAGAGAATGCAGGATCGAGTTCTGCTCGTAATGTAGGGCTTGAGATTGCTCGAGGTGATTATATCTCATTTATTGATAGCGACGATTTCATTGACTCTACGATGTATGAGCAGATGCTCAGAGTTTTCGAAAAATGTAATTGTGATATAGTAGGATGTGCTATCAACAGATATTATTATAAAGAAAATGTATGTAAACGATACATACATTATAATTATACAGAAATTCTAACTGATTTTACACAAGCCGAACTTGAAAAATTACACATTCTTTGTCAAATAGACTGCTCGACATGTAATAAACTATTTAAACGCGAAATTATCATTAATGAGCGCTTTAAAGAAGGAGTGGTAACGAATGAAGATTTTTTATTTTTTTATCATATTTACAAAAAAATAAAAAAGCTTACCTATCTTAATCTACCACTCTATTATTACAGATACACAGAGAATAGCGTGTCCAACTCATTCAACCTAAAATCATTTCATATTATTGATACAGGATTAGATATAAAAAAAGATATTGATAGATGCGGCAAGAACGAATTAAAATCTGCTGCTGATAGATACTTGTACTCAATGTGCTTTGCATACTGCTTTGCTATCAGATATAAATGTAAAAAAGGAGTATACAAGAAACGTTATGATCAAATGTTTGATTTATTAAAGAATAACTTAAAAGCTATTATATTAAACCCATATTTTCCAAAATCACGTAAGATTATTATCTTTTTGTTTGTAAAGTTCACTTTTGCTTTTGATATGGTATATAGAATGGTTAAAATTATTAAGAAATTTAAATTGCAAAAAGAAAGTCGAATAGATCAAAATAGAATATAAATAATGAAGTCTATTACATTTTTATTACCCTCTGGTACAGGTTCTCCTGCTGGTGGACCAAAAGTAGTGTTCGAGTATGCCAATCGTTTTGTAGCAGATGGCTATCAGGTGCATATTGTGATGCCTGCGTCATTACTTTGGTGGGAGTCTTCTCTAAAAGAGAAAATAAAAGTGGGAATTAGGTTCCCTTATGCTTTTATCTCAAAGCGACACTTACCATATAAGTGGTTTAAACTTGATTGTAGGATAAGAATTCATTACGTTTTTAGTTTGCATCAATGTTTCGTACCAAAAACAGATATATATATAGCTACAGCAATAGAGACTTCTGAATATCTTAATACATACAAAGGTGTTCCAACTAAGAATAAGTTCTATTTTGTGCAGCATTTTGAAGATTGGACTCTATCTAGTGAGCGAGTAAAAAAATCATATACATACCCACTGAATAAAATAGTTATTGCAAGATGGTTAAGAGACATTATTAAGGAAGGTGGAAATGAAGCAGAATTAGTTGAAAATGGCTTTGATTTTTCTGAATTTAAGCTAATAATACCAATTGAGCATAAAGATAGAATGTCAGTAACTATGCTATATCATCCATTAGAAAAGAAAGGATGTAAAGATGGGCTTATAGCACTTGGTATTGTTAAAAAAAAGTATCCTTCTATAAAGCTTTGTTTATTTGGTTATCTTTCAAGACCTAAAGATTTGCCAGAATGGATCGAATATTATGAAAAGCCAGATAAACAAAAACATGTTGAAATATATAATAAGTCAGCAATATTTCTTGGTACAAGCCACTATGAAGGTTGGGGATTAACCATTGGTGAAGCGATGATGTGTGGATCGGCTGTTGTATGTACGGATAACGGTGGATATGCGGAAATGGTTAAAAATATGCAAACAGGATTAATCAGTCCGATTAAAAATCCAGAAGGACTTGCGAATAATATCATTAAGTTAATTGAAGATGATGAGCTTAGATGTAAAATTGCTCAAAATGGTTGTGATTATATTAAATCTTTCACTTGGGAAAAAGCATATTCGAAGTTTAAAGCAATAATTGACAAATAATTGGTTACGATTGTACTATTGACATTTTGTGCAACAATATTTTTTGCACTATTTTCTCCTGCCACTACAAACAAGAGACTGTTATTATTTATAGTACTTGGCATTGTTATGATATGTGTAGCAGGATTTAGAACAGAAAATAGTGATAAGGATTATGGAGAATATGTGAATATGTATAAATATATCAATGAGAATGTTGATATATTAACAGAATTTACATTTGTATGGATTGCAAAGTTATCGCAAAGTACAACAATATTGTTTATTATTTATGCTATACTTGGTGTTTCGTTGAAATTTATTGCAATAAAGCAACTTACAAAACTTTGGTTTCTTTCTGTAATGATATATTGTAGCTATTTTTTTTTGTTACACGATTTTACACAAATACGAGTTGCAGTCTCTTCTGGTTTGCTATTACTCTGTATAAAACCAATATATCATAGAGATTGGAAACGTTTCTTAATATATTCAACTATTGCTATTTCGTTTCATTATTCTGCCATAATTATATTGCCATTATGGATATTAGGCTCTAAACCAAGAAGATCTATTTTAGCATTATCAGTGCCTTTTGGATATTTAATCTACTTTTCTGGTATTGATTTAATAGCTTCAATTCCAATTCCATATGTGCAAGAGAAATTAGCAATATATCAAAAAATGCAGGAGTTGGGCGATGATGCATGGTCTTCTATTAATGTTTTTAACTTGGTTTTTTTAGTCAAAATAGTTCTGTTTTATTTGTTTATCTTGAAATATGAATTAATAGCTTTGCAAAATAAGTATTTTCCAATTTTAATAAAAATTCAAGCTATATCAATAATGTCTTTCACAATTTTTGCACAAATGCCAATATTAGGATTTCGTATTAATGAACTCTTTGGTATAGTTGAAATTATAACTTTACCATTTTTATATTATCTTTTTTCCCCACGATTCTTTTCAAAATTAATTGTTTGTGCCATGGGTTTTATATTGATTATAATAAGTATATTCAATATGAAACTGGTTGTATAAATAGTGAGTGATAATTTGTGTGAAATAGTAGTCTGCATTGACGTAAAATTAAGTGTAATCTAATGGATGTTTCAGTAATAATAGTAAATTATAATACAGCTCAAATAACGAAAAATACTATTGACTCATTATTTGAGAAAACTAAAGGGGTCGATTATGAGGTAATTGTTGTTGATAATGCTTCATCGGATAATTCAAAACAATTGCTTTTAGACAGTTTTGGTAACAGAATAAATTATCTGCAACTCGATAATAATATAGGTTTCGGAAGAGCTAATAATGTTGGCTTAGAAATAGCAAAAGGACGTAATGTTTTTCTGCTTAACCCAGATGTACTTCTTATAAATAATGCCGTAAAAATTCTGAGCGATTTTATAGACTCTACTCCAAATTGTGGTGTCTGTGGTGGTAACCTGTATGATGAGAATAAAATGCCTGCATATTCTTTTGGTAGAATGCTATATTCCCCTTGGTTTGAACTTAACCGTATTCTACTATATATGCCATTATTGATCAGATTCGGAAAAAATATTGTTTTCAACCACTCCAATAAAGTACTTAAAGTGGCACACATTGTAGGAGCAGATATGATGTTTGATGGGAAAATCTTGAAACAATTAGGTGGTTTTGATTCTGACTTTTTTATGTATTGCGAGGAGAC